>Ga0307475_10002398_pt1 | contig 11318 bp, 7 predicted proteins | sample atmos_gasesECM1C_FD_203317 | JGI IMG/M metagenome (GOLD analysis project Ga0307475, IMG submission 203317) | Hardwood forest soil microbial communities from Morgan-Monroe State Forest, Indiana, United States - atmos_gasesECM1C_515 | ecosystem: Environmental > Terrestrial > Soil > Temperate...
CGGCGGGCAACAGGTTCGAGTTTTCGATTCCATAGATATCCGCGAATACAGATACTACCGGAGCCGCTGGGGGATTGCGGGAAGCGCCGATTACAAGTTGAAAGAAGGATCGAACATCTATGGGCGCTATATCTACTCCGATTTCCATAACTACGGCGATCGCTGGGTTTATTCGATCAATGACAACCTGAATGTTAACGGTGGGCCACCCTCCTTCAACGACCAGATTCGCCGACCTGATTACGCTATCGGTAGCGTTCTGCTTGGCGGTAAGCACGTGCTTTCCACGACGTGGTACGCCTGGGATGTTTCCGCGTCCCGGGCGCGCCAAATTGGCGGCGTGGGTGACCGCACGGTCTCCTTCAGCTCCAACCTGGCGTCTAGCTCCTGTCAGTTTGACTTGGCAAACACAACGAGCCTTTACCTTCCTCAGTGGACGCCCGCCTGCTTTACGGAAGCGTATACAAATCAGACCACGCTTCCGCTAAGCCGGATGCAAATCAGTCATGGGCTAACGGCGCAGCTGAATCTCCAGGCCACAGGGGCTGTCGCCAAGCGTTATCACCTCGGGTCGCGCTTGGCCACCATCGAAGTCGGTGGAAAGTTCCGCAATGCTCACAAGTTCTCCAACGCCTTTACGGATAACTTTTTCCCCAGCGGAACTGGCACGCCTCTTACGCTCGCCGACTTCCCCAATAGCTTTTCGAACAGCAACTACTATCAGGGGGCTTACAAGCTGGGGCCCAACCCTAACTTCTTCACTATCTATAACGCCTTCACAGCCGACATTGCTGCGAACCCAGGTAACTACACGCTGCAGCAAGACATTTCGAGCCAGTTCAACTTGATTGAGAAAGTCAGCGCCGGCTACCTGATGAATACGATCGATTTCAATAAAATCCGCTTCGTTGCAGGCATCCGCTTTGAAGGAACCAATCTTGACACGTCAGCCCCTATTCTTGATCCCAACGGCATGTTCCAGGGAACCAGCAAGAGCAACGGTTCTTATGTGAAGGTTTTGCCGAGTGCTTCTCTTCGATTTACTCTGGGCAAGGACACTTACCTGCGTACAGTGTATGGCCGGGGCCTTTCGCGTCCCAATCCGCAAGACATTGCTCAGGCGCTCTCCTTTGACAATACCGCCAACCCTGTTCTTGTTAGCCTTGGCAACCCAAATCTCAAACCCGAGGCTGCAGATAACGTTGATGTGCTCATCGAGCATTACATAAATCCCTTCGGGATGATCACGGCGGGCTACTTTTATAAGAATTTGAGCGATCCCATCGTTTCGCACCAATTTACGGTCAATACAGGGAGCTTTGGCAGTGCAACGTGCACCCAGACTATCCCCTGCAGGGTAACTCAACCACTGAATGCTGGCAGTGCTTGGATCAACGGGTTTGAAGCCGCTTATCTCCAGCATCTTTCGTTTCTGCCAGGCGCGCTCAAGGGACTTGGTTTTTCCGCCAACTACGGCTATACCGCATCTCGCGCTTCCTTAGGGCCGGATTTCGGCCGCTCCGATCATCCGCGGCTGCTGCGCAACGCGCCGAATACGTGGAACATCAGTCCAACGTACGATCGCGGCCGTGTCTCGGTTCGCCTTGGCCTCTCTTACAACGGCGCAAATATCGCTGCCTATCAGTTCTCGGACGGCGTGAACGGAGGTATCACTGGGCCTTTTGGAGATAACTATTTCTATGCCCACCTCCAGGTCGACGTCCAAGGCAGCGTAGCTTTGGCACATGGCCTGAGCTTTGTCATGTATGGCCTCAATATCAATAACGAGGTCTTCGGCTTCTACAACGGCAGCCCGCAATACATGGTCCAGCGCGAATACTATCGGCCGACCATTGCCGCGGGCATGCGCTGGTCGCCAGTGCGCGAGAAATAAGCGGAATTTCGTGGGTCGGTGCGGGCGGAAGAGCCGCCAACCCTTCGCAACACTTAACAATTCAGAGAATGGAGTTTGTCGCTAGTCTCTGGAGGCAGGGATCAGCGGCAGGCGCGAGTCCACTGTTTCCCAGGTAGAGCGAACCCAGGTGTGCTGCGGATCTTCGGTGTTTGCCAATGAGCGCGCGCTCCCAGCCAAGCAATTCAGATAATAAACGTGGTACCCATGCCCGGCGACAACGGGATGGTATCCGTCTCGAACCAGCACCGCGTCTCCATTCGTGACCGTCAGAGTCACGTCTCGTTTGCCGTCGGCGGTGTAAAGCCGATGGTAGGCGTAGGCACTTGGATGAGCCATGCGATAGTAATAAATCTCATCGAGATCCACTTCGTGAGGGGGATTGTGAACGTCGTGCTTATGAGGAGGATAGCTTGACCAGTTCCCGCTGGGGGTATACACCTCGATGATCATAAGCTTGTCTGCCGGAAAATCGGGGCGTACGACGTCCACAATCTGTCTGGAGGCATTTCCGCCACCACGGAGGCTCACGGTAACGTCCGTCGGAGTAATTAGCCGCGGCTCTAGCCGCGCACTCGATGGCACGGAACAAGCAACGAATTCACATTCGGTTAGCGCTTCAAGAATGAGTCGAAACCCTGCAGGCAAATACACGGCATAGGGCAGACCGTCAAACACGTTTTTTCTCTGACCGATTTGCTGCCGGCCCGCGCCCCAATCTGCCAAGGAGGTCCCGCCAAGCATGAGCACCACGGTTTCTTCTTCGGCGTTTCGCGTCTCCCAAACTTGTCCGGGAGCCAAACGACGAACGAGAAAGCTCATCCATTCCCAAGCGACGTCCTGCCTCGTGAACCGGAGCAGTTCCCCCGATTCTGGGGGCCGCAAAGATCGTGAGGATCTGCGGAATCCGTCAAGGCTCGGCGTTTGGGTGTTAGACATTTTTGGACACTCGAGCAGCCATCTAAGCGCTTAGCTTAACCGACTAATGTAACAGGAAAGCGTCACCACGGGCAATCCTTTGCGTTTTAATAGCAACCGACATACATGAGCGTTGAATAGCCAAACTCGTCAAGGCGTCGGTGAACCGGCAACGCTAATCCCGTGTCAGCGTAGCCGCCGGCTGGTCGTCTGCCAGTTTCTCCCTAATGAGAGTCGGGCGGGAGGCGACATCAAGCTCTTTGCCTTTTTGTGAATCATGGGGAAAGACTTTTCGATCGACGTTTCGCAAATGGAGAGTGAATCCACAGGACTCTCGCACACGCAATTGTGGTTCCAACTTTTGGACGGTGCTGCGTCCCTGCATGCCGGAGATACGCTTCAACAAGAGCTGGGCGCTCTTGGCGCCAAGTTCGTATTTGGGTAGTTCAATTGTCGTGAGGCGAGGACGAAAACAGCGGAGCCACGGATAGTCGTCGAAACTTACCAGCCCGAAATCTTCTGGACACCTCATTTCCATTTCGTTAGCGGCCTGCATGAAACCAACCGTCATCAAATAGTTTGCGACGAAAACTGCATCTGGACGGCGAGGGAGTAGCGTGAGTCCAGCACGATGGCCCGACTCGGTTCGATAGTCTCCTTCGGCGATCAAGTCCGGATCGCACGTGAGTCCGTTTGCTTTGAGTGCCTCGCGATAACCCTTCCACCGCGCGGTTCCGTTACTCACGCCCAAGGGGCCGCTAACGAGAGCGATTCGGCGATGACCGATCCGCGCGAGATGCGCGACGGCTTCAAAGGCCCCTTTATAATCGTCAGTTAACACCGCATCCGTTTTCAAATCCTTAGAGGTTCGCATCACAAGCACAATCGGTACTTTCACTTCGGCAAGCATTCGCTGAAGCCACGGGGTCAATCGTCCCGGGGCCATGGTGAGCAGGATGCCGTCGACGCGCTTGGAGAGTAGCAACTCCAGGTAATGCTCCTCTTTCTCCCGCTGATTGTCGCTGTTGCATAAGAGAGTGCTGTAGCCCGCCTTCTGAGCGATGTCCTCTACTCCACGCACCACTAACGGAAAGAACGGATTCGCAATGTCTGGAACAACGATGCCAATCGTGTGCGTGCGCTGTTTTGCCAAGCTTCGCGCCAACAAGTTGGGGCGGTAATTAAGCTGCCGGATGGCCACCTCGACGCGCCGCTGGAGGGCTGGGCTGACTTGGTCGCTTTTGTTGATAACGGCCGAAACCGTGAACACAGAGACACGCGCTTTCTTGGCGACATCGTAAATGTTTGCGGCCTTGGTTCCCCTGCGTCTCCGGCCCCTTTGCGGGGTCATGTGCCCTCCTTGAGCCGTGGAGCTTCGACGGGAGGTTCGAGTGTTCCCGCGCGGGGCACCAAAGCGAGGAATTCGTTCAGTTCTTTCAGGTATGGCATTGCATCCGAGCAACTAATTCGGCTGACGACGATCGCCGCTACAGCGTTGCCATAGCGTAAGCACTCGTCCAGGCTAAGACCGCGAACCAGTCCGTACAGAAGTCCGGCAGCAAAACCATCCCCGGCACCGATCGTGCTGACCACTTTTACGGCACATTTGGGGGCGAAAACGCATTGGTCACGAGAGTATGCTTCAACTCCATCAGCACCTCGCTTGCGAATCACGATGCTGACACCGGCATCCAATCCGATTTGCACCTGGGCTCGGCCTTCGCTCTTGCCGCTCAAAAGTGATAGTTCATCTTCATTGCCAAGCAAAACGTCCACCCAAGGCAATGCCTTGCGGGCTTCTGCTCCCGCCTCCGCAGGCGACTGCCAAGAACTCGCCCGGTAGTCCATATCAAAGGCCGTCCGCAAGCCAGCTGTGCGCGCAGCCTGCAGTGCGCTAATGGTCGCTTCTCGCGCCGGAGAAGCAGATAGGCTAGTGCCATTCGTGACAAAAACCGACGCCTCTTGAAGATAAGCTAGCTCCGGTCCCCCAAGTTGAAGTTGTACATCGGCTGGGTCACGGCGATAGAAAACCTGTGGGAAGTGATCCGGTGGCGAAACTTCCGTCAAGCAGAGCGAGGTGTTGTAGCCCTCTACCAACCGCACAAACCGTGTGTCAATTCCCTCGTTCCGCAAGAACCCGAGAAGGAAATCGGCAAGCGCATCTTTGCCAACACTGCTGATGATTCCAACACTGAGTCCCAAGCGCGCCAATCCTACTGCAATGTTGGCGCTTGACCCTCCCAGATGCCTTGAGAAGTGCTTCACATCGGCGAGCGGCTGATTTTGCTCGACGGCGTGCAAGTCGTAACCAATTCGACCTAAGACGCAGACTTCCATTAGATTACCCATTCGATTCAATTCCTAATGTCGTGACCCCTTCCGCATCGCGCCGTTTCTCGTCGGATCTGCTCCTTCGAAGACACCCAGTGCTTGGTTCAAGTTAGCATTCTGATGCACCAGAGTTGTCAGCGCGCGGCACATGGGCAGGGGATCGGCTTCAGACGGAAACAGAAGATTCCGGCCGATAATGGCCCCACGAACTCGGGAGCTGGAGGCCAACCCATCGGCATAATCCCTCAAAGTGTCGGCCACCGTCTCGCGTGCCGGCCCGCCGAGCAAAAGAATAGGCAGCGTTGTGGCTCGGCCCACTTGAGCAAATCCTTCGCAATAAGGCAACTTCAGCCACAAGTTCAACGAAGACTCCCCCAAAGCCGAGGCGATTCCACACTGGCGAACCATCGTCGCGATATCCTTCTGTACTTCGTAACTGTCAGCCTTCCGCAAAACACCTTGTGGCTCAAGAAAGGCGGCCAGATTACGGCGTCGGAGCGCGTTGACGGCTTCCGAGCACGCAAGCATTGTCCGGGCAGAAGCATGATCCTGCGGATCCATCCGGTACATCATCTTGCCGCCGTCGCAGCGCAACTCTGCCAGTCGCTCCGCAGTAAGTGCAGTGAAGGTGTCATCCATTTCGAAGACCGTGCCGGCAATTCCTCCGCGATTCATGCTGCCTACGAGCAGCCGGCCGTCGAGAAAGCTCCGCCCCGACTGTTTCCGTTCCAAGTAGTTGAGGAAGAACAAATCTTCCAGTACATCGCCGGAAGCAACAACGCCATCCAGCTCCGGGTCCGCCAGGATTCGCCGCGCACGAGCCAGCAGTTCGTAACGATCACCCATTGCCAATCTGTCTTGTCGGATCTGTGTCACACCGCGCGCGGCATGATCCAGGGCCAGAAGCACCAGCTTTCCGTCTCGCGTCAATGCTGTTCGTTTCTTTCTTCTCCGGGCCTCTTCCTTGATCACGCTCGGCCGATGAATACGAAGCTCGGTGATTTGCTCGAACACCGCTGCCGGCAAGTAAGTGTCGTATTCGAACCGCACTGCTGCCGCACTGATTGACATGAAAGCCTCTCCCGATAGAGTCGCCTGCTCAGTAGCCAAGCGTCTTCAGAAATTTGCGGCCGGCGACGGCATTCTCCAACGGATTCGACGCCCTTGCTCCCCCTGCCAATACATCTTGCTCAACAACGATCCAACCACTAAAGCTGTAACCACACAGCAGGGCAAGTATCTTTGCGAAATCAACCACGCCCTGCCCGAGGGGCGCAAAAACTCCCTGGTGCACGGCCCCGTAAAAATCCAAGTGTTGCCGGCGTGCATCTTCCAAGCGCTCTGGATCAATATCCTTGAAATGGACGCAGTGAATTCTGTCGGCATATCTCTCGAGCAGCTGCGCCGGCTCTCCCCCCCCGTAGACGCAGTGGCCTGTATCAAGGCACAACCCCAAGTCACTCGGCGAAAAGGATGTCAGTAACCTGTCCACTTCTTCCGGTGTTTCGACATGCGTACCCACGTGATGGTGAAATGCCAGGCGCACGCCAAACTCTCTGCAGCGATCCACGACTTCGCTGACCGCAGGGAAGACGTCCTTCCATTCCGCCTCTGTCCAGGAAAGGCGATTGGCCTCGTCACGGCGCCCTGCGACTGCGCAGCGCTCAGCACTAATTTCGTCCGACAATATCAGCAGGCGGCAACCCACCGCGCTGATTAGGCGTGCGGTCGTCCGTACCTGGGCGAGCCCGTCACTGCGTGCGGCCCTGTTGCCTAGCGGAATGGCTACAAAGGCAGAGCAAAGAGTCAGGCTGCGCTTGTTAAGCTCCTCCCTCAACTTGGCCGCATCAGAGGGAAGAAAGCCATAAGGCCCCAGTTCGGTTCCTGCATATCCGGCTTTGGCAATCTCATCCAAGACTCTAGAGTAAGGATACTCCGAAGGTGGTTCGACCGATTCCATAATGCCCCAGCTTACTGGAGCACTGGCGATGGACATAGCTGCAGCACGTGCGCTTTGGTGAAGAGTGCTCAATCTATTGGATTCGGCAATGCCGCTCATATGAATTCTAAGCCGGCGGCATGTTTGATCTCGCTTCAGTTACCTAGCGATCTCCAAGCCGGCTGCATTCTTTGTGTTTCCTTCAAATCTTGCACTCGACTCTAAGGCCACTGGACGAGATTCGCGGTGAGAACGTTCAGCTGCGAGACAGACTGCAAGCGCCCGAAGGCCCTCTTGTCCATCGACTTGCACGGGCTTTTCGTTCAGGACCGCGTCCACAAAGTCTCGCAGTTCGTTCAGATAAGCGTCGGCAAATCGAACAAGCCAGTGGTCAACCGTGTCGTACGAAGCACCGGCGCTGGTCAGAACGAGTTGCGCAGTTTGTCGAAGATACCCTATTTCAAAAGCCCCTCTCGAACCGACAACTTCCGTTCGAATGTCGTAACCGTAGTTTGACTTCCGTAGACATTCGACGTTTCCAATTCCGCCGCGCCCAAAACGCATGTTCACAACCGCGGAATCGACATCACCAAACTCGGCTAACTCGGGACACCCGCGCACACCACCGAACGAATGAACTTCCGCGACTTCATCATTCATCAGCCATCTCGCCAGATCAAATTCGTGAATCGCAGCGTCCAGGAACAGTGTCCCGTTAATGCCTCCTTGGAAAAAGCTCGGAGGTGGCGGCTGTCGGTCGCGACCGATGGATTTAAACAGAATGGGTTCACCAATTTCACCAGCCTCGATCAATTTCTTGGCTCGCGTGTATGGCGGATCATATCGACGCATGAAGCCGATCTGGAATTGAACGCCCGCTTCAGCAACTGCGCTCATAGCACTTTCCGCTTCTTCCATCAATAAGGCAGGAGGTTTCTCACAGAAAACATGCTTGCCAGCAACAGCTGCTAACCGTGTGACCGATGCGTGAAATCGCGAAGGCGTGGCTACTACAACTGCCTGAATGTCCTCACGTTCCAGCAGGTCCTCAACGTTGTCGAAATGGTGTTGGATCTCCAGTTCACTCGCCACTTGTTTGGCGCGACCGCCATCTGCGTCTGCCACGGCGATGAGTTGAGCTGCCGGAATTGCTCGACGCAGGTTTTCAGCGTGACGCCTTCCGAGCGTGCCCACTCCAATTACCCCAATTCCCAGTTTGCTCATGGCCCCGCACCTTCGAGTTTGTCTTACCCTAAGCGCTTAGGACGCTGACACTGCGGGCTATCCTTGTCAAGGGATTTCTTGACAGGAGAAGTAAAGCATAGTATGAGGCAATCCCAATTGGTAGGGCGACCACCTTCGAGCAGTAGAAAGGTTTCAACAGGGAGACTCTGATGCCAAATCGCGATGAAAACGACCAATCTCGGAGGTGGTGGTCTCCTATCCTGAAGGACATCCACTTTTGGGTGCCTTTGATCGTACTTTTGGCCGGGCTCATTGTCTTGCGATGGATCCGTTAAAGCGAGGCGCACAACCATGAGCTTTGAACTCACCTTGCCAGCATCAGAGGTTTCCCGCCTGAGAAGTTTACAAGCCTTGGGGATCCTTTGCGGCTTTGCCGCGGGCGCTTGGCTCGGAGCCGCCGAGGCACCCACGAAGCTTGTGACCATCGGCGTTTCGCCTCTCGTGATCTCTCTCATCATGGTGGTCGGAGTATTCCTTGCACGTTGGAGCGTGCCTGCACTCATCCGCGGTACATCGCACATTCGTGCCGACGTGCGGCAGGCACCACATTTGATCGTTTGGGCCGTCCTTGCCGGCTGTCTATGGGCAGTCGCCAACACCATGACTATCTTTGCTATCCGGGATATTGGGCTCAGTGTTGCTTTTCCCCTATGGAATACCAACAGCCTTCTGGGTATTTTGTGGGGCTTTGTTCTGTTCAATGAATTGCGCCAGGCCGGGTGGACACGCTGGTTTGGTGTATTGGGTGGGGCACTCGCAATGTTCTTGGGCGCGACGCTGCTCGCCATTACTTCTTCCTCGCAAGGCCCCGCGGTGCATGCGATGCGCGGGATTTCAGCGGCCCTGGGCGCAGGAGCCCTTTGGGGAACAATGTATATCCCTTATCGAAAAGCGTACATTACGGGAATGAACCCTCTCTCTTTTATCGCGTTTTTCACCATCGGGGAGCTCGGCATGATGACCTCCTTGGCCGTGACCTATACTGGCGGCCCCTCCTCGTTGTGGCGCGAGCTTGTCGGCGCAAAAGACGTTCTCTTTTGGTTGATGCTGGGGGGGTTCATTTGGGTGATCGGAGACGTGTTCCAACAGTATGCGGCTAAGTACGTGGGAATTAGCCGAGGCATTCCGCTATCGAACTCGAACCAGTTATGGGGATTGCTGTGGGGAATCTTAGTTTTCAGTGAGCTACATGGCCGTGGGGCATCGCTATACCTGCAGGTAATTGGAGGATCCCTCCTCATGATGTTGGGAGCTGGCGCCATTGCATTATCTTCGGCAACCGGAAAGGAGCAATTGCGCTGGAAAGAGGCTGCGGAACGGGAAGGCCGACGATACGGAGTTCCTTCGGACTATGTCGAAGCCCGTATGGCGGGCAGACAAATAGTCGGCGAGCCGAAGCCTACGCGTAGCTTATGGGACTGGTCCTTGGTCGTCACCGCCACGGGGATCTTCCTGATCTTTGCGACGATGGCACGTGTCCCGCAAATGTCGCTCCATTGGGGGCCCGCCGTGGCCTTGAGCGCGGCGATGCTAGTGCTTCTAGTAGTTTGCGGTTTTGCCCTTTGGCGGACGACGCGATTCAACTGATTCAACTTCAGCGACGCAAATGTGCCTGAAACAGATGTCGAAAGCAGATACAGTATTTTCTCCGTGTGGCGCTGCGTCTTAGAAAAGGCCGGGTTGTCAGGGCAGGGGACTCCTTACAAAAGACCCCGCAAACGGTCATTGATCCAAAGTCGTCGCCTTGTTCACTTGTTCATTCTTCCTTTTCGAAACCTGCCTGTAGCGTGTGCTAACTGCTGAAGATGTTCGTGTTCAAAAACTCATTGCGGAATTTGCCCTGCGGATCGCACTTCTTACTCAGTTCAATAAATTCGGGCAACTTCGTGTAGATGGCCCTTAGTTCCGCCGGAGTTCACTGCGTCCGTAAGGATTGCACGCTTCGCTGCTCTGTGTGGGAATATGGACCATTCAAAGCCCTGCGCGCTCGGAGGCAATGTAAAATCCTTCCCGGTACTTTGACCCAAAGAGGAGCTTATGAAACTTAACGGACGACGGGTAGTTATCGCAGTGTCTTTCTTGGTTTCCGCTTTGGTTTCCGGCAGCTTACCGGCGGAAGCTCAAGAGGAAGAACAGGTTACGCCCATAAAACCTCCTGCTAGGCCGCTCCCGGATGAAACTGCATCAGCTGGCGTAACGAAATATTCCTTCATCGCGTATGGCGACACGCGAGGACGCCGAGATGGAATCGCAATTCAATACGAGCACTCGCTGATTGTGGATTCGATGCTGGCGCAGATCAAGAAGCTCGAAAATACCGAGTACCCAATACGATTCGTTTTACAGTCAGGGGATGCCGTCGCTCATGGACAGAACGCAAAGGAGTGGAACGTAAGCTTTGTTCCTTTGATCAATCGGCTAACGCTCGAAGGTGACGTTCCCTATTTCCTGGCGCCTGGAAATCACGACGTCTCCTCTGCGACAACTGCGGATGATCCAAAGCGACAGACTCCGCTGAAGAACTACTTCGATGCAGTATCGGCGGTGATTCCCCCTGCGGGCTCGCCCCATAGGCTATCTGGTTATCCGACTTATTCTTTTGGCTATGGCAATACGTTCGTGCTCGGATTTGACGCCAACATTGCCGGTGATGAGAAACAGTTCCAGTGGGTGAAAGGCCAGCTCCAAAGTCTCGATCGCAAGCGGTTCGTGAACATCATCGTGTTCTGTCATCACGCCCCGTTCTCATCAGGATCGCACGGTGGACCGAAGTTGGAAGAGCAAACGGTCGCCCTCCGGAACAAGTACATGCCGCTGTTTCAAGCTCACCATGTTCGGGCGGTATTTTCGGGACACGAGCATCTGTTTGAACACTGGGTCGAACACTACACCGATGCAAGCGGAACGCATCGCATGGATTTGGTGGTTTCCGGGGGAGGCGGAGCGCCGCTTTACTCCTACACCGGTGAGCCA
>Ga0307475_10002399_pt1 | contig 11317 bp, 10 predicted proteins | sample atmos_gasesECM1C_FD_203317 | JGI IMG/M metagenome (GOLD analysis project Ga0307475, IMG submission 203317) | Hardwood forest soil microbial communities from Morgan-Monroe State Forest, Indiana, United States - atmos_gasesECM1C_515 | ecosystem: Environmental > Terrestrial > Soil > Temperate...
TCTTACGCGGCTGAATACCCGGCCCGCACGTTCCCTTGTCAACGCTTCGACGCCGCCCTCGCGAGCGGCTCCGCATGACTCAGGGCCGATGTGGGTCGCTACTTCACATTCGTATGACTCTTTCATTCACTACACCTCGCCGGTTTAACCGGCGCACAGGAGAGCCGGAATGAGAGCAGACAGGCGCTGGCGTACTCGCAAAGAGAAGAAGGAATGGGCACGACGGTTGCAGTCCAATGACCCGGGGCTGGACGTGATTCGCCCGCAGGCCGCCGGGATTGACGTAGGTAACGCTTCCCATTATGTGGCGGTGCGTCCGGATCGAGATCTGGAACCGGTACGCAAGTTCGAGTGTTTCACGGCCGATCTGCATCGGCTGGCGGACTGGCTGAAGAGTTGTGGAGTGAGGACCATGGCGGCATCAAACTCCTGCCGAGTCGTCACCATGTGATACACGATCTACGGTCTTCGAATCTCTGGAGCGGCGCTCTCAGAACCGCAAGCACCTTCGTCTTCGCGCTCAAGCTCGGGAGCTGGGCTTTGATCTTGTCAAACTTAACGCTGAGGCCGCCAGCTGACCGGCCGCCCTCTAAAGCCTGTTCCTTCCCTGATTGTCCAGACCCCGGTCTGGAACTTTCACTGCTGGGAAGCAACCTGAGCGCCGACTCAGTGGCCTCGACCGATCGAGGGGGGATGCTACGGCACCCCTTTTTAGTCTTGGGTAGAGTCCCCTCATCGGGAGAGGCACCAAAGCGCTAAATCCTGGGGGTGCGGAGGCAAAGCCCCCGCCGCCGGATACCGACCAGCGTTGCTTCCGCCTTCTGAAGCGGGGCGCTCTTTCATAATGCGTCGACTGGGTCAAGGTCGCCATCCTTTGGTAGACTTCAAAAGCTTTCACTCCGCAAGAGCGAATTGTGGCAATATTTGCTCATCGAGAGGGGCCCTCCCATGCACCCGGTTCGAGCAATCCTCTGGACGGTGGCTATGGCATATTCCGGATTCCTTCTGACCGGCCAGGGGCTGCGGACTTTCAACAGCCTCTCAATTACAGAAGCATTCCTGGGAGCTTTAACAGGATTTTTACTCGCTATCATGTTCACTCTCCGCGAGAGGCGGCGACAAAGACCTGCCGTAGTCACATATCCCATTGAACAAATCTTCCCGAACTGGGGCAAGTCCAGCGAAAACGGCGGCTCACATCCGAAGCCAAGGCGTTGATCCAAACAGGCAGCCTGAGTTCGGGCCTGGTGCTTAATCAGCTCCGCGTGAACCAAACTCTCAATTGACGTTATATCGCGTCTACACTCATCTTCCCCCGCGCCCTGTTTTTTCCGGTGAGGTGGGCTGCTTCAGCCGAGTCACGATCGGGCGATACCCACGTCCGGTTCCGAGCCGTCGTCGACCAGCGCGCGCAGGGGCCCCAGCCAGGGTTCGTAGCGTCGCCAGCGCGCGACCGAGGTGCGATAGATCGGCTGCCGGGTCTGCCACTTGCTGGGAGTCTTCACCGCCCGCGGATTGCATTCGGGGCGCAGGCAAGCGTCGTGCCACGCCAGGCCGCAGGCTGCGATAATCCGCCGGATGACTGGTTCGGGTGCGCGGGTCAGCTCCTCGTAATCGACCTCGATGAAGCGATCCGCCGGCAGCACGCTCCGCCAATGGTCGGTGAGGCGCCGGTAGCTCCGGAAATACGCGACCAGTTCGTCACCTCCGGTCGGAAACGCCAGGCCCGGATGGAAATGAGTTTGATGGATCGACAGCGCCGTGTCGACTGCAGCGCGCCGGCAATGGATGATGATTGCGCGCGGGAATGCCACGTGGATCAGCCCGGCCCAGAGGAAGTTGAATGGCATCTTGTCAGTCACTCGCACCGCCGTCGGTGCGATTTTGCGCAGCACACCGAGATAGTCTGCCGTCGCCTGGGCCAGGAACTCCTGGGCGACGAACGGCGTCTGGTTCCCGGCCGCGCCGCAGCGGTGCCACGCCGCCCCGCGCTCGTTCCAGAAATTCAACTCGTCGCCGGCCCCGACCTCGGGATGCATGGACACGATCTGCTCGACGAGAGTTGTGCCGGACCGCGGCATGCCGAGGATCAGCACCGGCGTCGCATCGCTGCTGCCGAGTTCGGGCGCCCGCGCGATCAGTTCGGGTGTACAGCGGGCAATAAGGCGGTCGGTCTCGAGGGAGAACGCGGCCGAGTCGAACGACTGAGAGCCCCGGCGCACGGCGTCTGCGGCGTCGAAATGCTGCATGGCCAAGGCGTAGTCGCCAAGATCGTCCGCCGCCTTACCAATGGCGAGGTGAATCCGCAGGCGTTGCGCCGCTTCCAACCCCGGAGTGTCGACGGCGGCTTCCATCCGTTGAAGCAGACCGTCGTCCTCGCTCGTGACTGGGCGACACCGGACCAGATCGTAGTAGCATCCCGCCAGCAGCGGCGCCGTAGCGATCGCCCGCTGGAAGCACTCGCGGGCCTCATCGAAACGGCCGAACTCAGAGAGCAAATTGCCCAGCAGATCATGCGCCATGGCGTTCCCCGGATCGCGCGCCAGCATCTGTCCGAGTACCCGTTCGGCTTCCTGATTGCGATCCTCGGTCAGCAGCGCCCGAGCCATACCAAGGCGGCCGAAGCTCGTCTTACCCCCGGTCGCTGCTGCGCGGCGGAAACAGCCGATCGCCTCGTCGCGATGCCCCAGTTCGTAGACCAGGGCGCCGGCGCGGAACCACGCTTCGGTCAGGGACGGGAGCAGCTGAGTGGCCCGGTCGTACGCAACGATTGCCCCGCCGATGTCGCCCTGCTTCTCCAAGGCGATTCCCAGGCGGAAATATGCATCGCTGAAGCGCGGTCGAATGGCGACGGCCCGCTCGAATGCTGCGATGGCATCCGATACGCGGCCGACCTCGAGGCAGGCAAGGCCGAGATCCTGCTGGATCGTGGGATTGAACGGCTCCAGCAGTGCTGCATCGCGCAACGGAGCGATCGCATCGGCTGGTCGCCCGGCGCTGAGCAACTTAGCGGCCAACGCAAGCAGAGGCGCCACCTGCTGCGCCGCGGCTGGATTTGGAGACTGGGACATGGCGCGAACCTAGCGTGGAAGGTGTAGCGTGGCCATTGGAATCGCCAGCGCAAAATTGTCACCCGACCATGATCTGCTAACCAGGAGAATTTTGCCACAGGCCATTCTCCACGCGATCGAACAGGCGGCCGTCAACCCTTCAGGCTGATATCCAATTTCGAACAACTGCTTCAGGACGCGCCGTTTCTTCGATCGGACACGTAAGCGGACTTTCGCGGGTTATCCTGAAATTCCGCGGTCTGGAATTCTGGCGTGGACGGACTTGCAGATCGTCGTTTTTCCAGCACCACTCAGACTCGTGAACCACGCGAAACTTGTTTATATCAAGTCGGACGAGTACACGGGCTATCCTGAGGTAGGTCCTGTGACCCTGCAACCTTCGACTGCAATGCAGCGAGGTAAGCCCTCCCTAAAGGCGTAGTGCTTTCGGCCAGACCGCGAGTCAGCGGATCGGCAAACCGGAAGTTAAAGGGTCGGGTGCCGGAATCTCCTTGCTTCCGGCAACATCTACGGCAGGTAGGTCAACCCTGATCGTACGTTATCCGAGTTACCCGTAGCCATGTCGCTCACACACACGTAGGATCGCTAACCGACCGGAGTACGCCGCGCACGAAGCGGGCGACGCTACCTCCTACTCGGCGATGCCACGATCAGCCCTGCCAATTGACCGAGTTGCGAGTGTGCGAGGTAGATCGTGCCGTCCCTGGTGACGACTCCATTGCGAGCTCCCTCGTGCGTAGGTACTTGTGCGATCAAGCTGAGCTTGCCGGCAGCGTCAACTCGAGCGACCGTGAGTCGTGCGTCCTTGGCAGCGGCTATGTACAGCGTGTGAGTGGCTGGTGAGTAATTGAGGTCATCCACGCCATCGCCGGTATTGATGGATGACAACTTCTCCCCATTGTGTCCCGCGTCCAGAACCTCGGCCTGCGTGCTGCAAGCAACGAAGAGGAAGCCAGCGTCTTGATCCACCGATAGACCATGCGGGCCATCCTCGCCGCAAGCTGACGGCCACTTGGCCACGGTTTTGCGCGTTTTGAGATCAATGGCGGTAGTAAGGTCCTTGTCCTCATAGTTCATGTAGAGTCGCCCGCGCTTGGCATCGACTGCGTATCCTTCGGGCTGGCCTTCGAAGGTCAGTTTTTCTTTCTGCGTTAAGGTCTGGCTGTCGAGAATACGCACAGACTTGTCCCGCGGCGCGGTGACCCAGACTTCCTTCGTGGGCGCCACATAAACTACGCCGTCGGGGGTGGAATCGATGTGTCCACAGGTCTTCCGTGTAAGCGTCTTTTCATCGATGGCGCAAACGCTGGAATCAGCGCGGTCGCCGATGTACACCACTCCGTCGCCAACCGATACGCCGCTGGGCCCCTGACGGCGTTTTCGGCCGCCGAGTTCAACTTCGTTTGCTGCAAAGCCCGATATCTCGCGAACGGAGCTGTCGCCGGTGTCCACCACGTACACCGAGCCAACGTTAATGGCGGGAACCCAGACATATCCCGTTTTGGGATCATATGCGATGTAATCCATGGTGATGTTTCCCTGGCCGTGGTCGGGAAGGGCGAGGGTACGAGTTATGTAGTTCGCGCTTTGGTCGCCGGCAGCATGCAATGCGATAGCGATTGCACCCATGGCCACTATGACGGCTATTTGCAAAGAAATTCGCTGTTTCATGGCTAGAATATTAGCACCAGCTTGGGAGTAAACAACGGTCTAGTAAGACGACGCCCGATTGTGCAGTCAAGCCAGGATTTTCTCCGGTTTTTGCCCGGGGAGCGAGAGTTAATGTTGACCAGTGGAACGCGCGGGCTCGGGTCCGCGTATATTATCTCCAAGAAAGCACCCATGGCCTATTCGCCCATACTGATTGGTCATATCTGCGCGGGGACCTTAGGGTTGCTGTCCGGGACCGCGGCGATGTCTTTCCGGAAGGGTTCCCCCCGCCATGCCCAGGCGGGAAAGGTCTTTGTCGCATCCATGCTCACCATGGCCGTCCTCGCAGTGTACCTTGCAATCGTGAGGCATCAACCGAACAACGTCGGCGGCGGGATTCTAACCTTCTATCTCATCGGAACGGCATGGCTGACCGCGAGACGCCGAGACGGCGAAACCAGTCGCTTCGATTGGGTGGTGCTCCTGATTCCTTTGACGCTCGGTATCCTCACCTGGATGAATGGTCTAAAAGTCGTGCGTAGCGGAGCGAGTTCACAAGACGGAGTTCCCGTCGGAATGACCTTCTTCATGGGTTCCGTGATGCTGCTGGCTGGCGCGGGGGACGTTCGCATGCTGGTACGCGGCAGTGTTGTTGGAGCAAAGCGCATCGCGCGGCATCTCTGGCGCATGTGCTTTGGACTGTTCATCGCAGCAGGCTCTTTTTTCCTGGGACCCTCGAACCGCCCATTGAGATTGCTTTCGGCAGTGGGGCTCGGGCAACACCTGTCCCCGGCTCTATTCAGCACGATGTTGTACTTAATTCTCAGCATACTCCCACTGATTATGCTGATTTTCTGGCTAGTCCGAGTGCGCTTCCGAAATGCATACAAGGGGTCGATACAACTCGCATCCGTAAGTCCCGATTTAACGCGATAACCGGACGAGTCAATCCTGCTGGGCGAAGTTCACCATCGATTAGTACCGACAAACACGCTCTCTGTACTTTACTTCTGGATCGTCGGCTGTCCAGAAGTTATCGAGAGGCGGACTCTTTAAGAGATGGCAGACCACGAACGGAAAGAGCTTAGGTTAACTTATGGTGAAGTTCACCCCGCCAGCAACCCCACTCCCGCCGCCACCAGCACTGCCGCAATCCATCTGCGGCGGTCTACTTTTTCATGCAGGAAGATTTTGGCCGCGAAGGCATTGCCGATAAACGTTAATGACGCGGCAGCCGGGGCGACCAGGCTGACGTCTCCCCACGACAGCGCGAACAGCAGGCTGAAGAACGCGACCGCCATCGCGGTGACGCCGAGGAAGAAGTTCGAGTTCGACAGGACGCGGGCAACAACCGTCCACAGTCCCGCGCGGCCCCACAAGGCATGCACGTCGCCAACTTGCTTCATAGCGCGCGCCAGAAAAATGTCTCCCACCACCGAAGCCAATACGACGACGAGAATGCCGCCCCAGGTAGATACGACAGACGTATAGACGTGACTCATCGCTCGGCTCCGGCGGAAACCGCTGCGCGGGCGGGCTCCGGCTCGCGTGCCGCGTCGTGGTGCGAGTGAGACGTAAGCGCCGGGCCTCCGGCGACAAATCCGACCCCGCCGGAGATCAGTGCGATGCCCAGCCAGCGCAGCGGACTGACTTGCTCGTGCAGCGCGAACTTCGCCACCAGCGCCAGCAGGACGTATCCCAGCGATGTCGCCGGCAGCACGTAGGTCAGGTCGGCCCAGGAGAGCGAATTCATGTAGGAAGCGAAGAAGGCCAGCAGCAGAAGGATTCCCATCGCGACCCAGGGATTGGCTACCGCCAGAATGACGCTTTGCAAGTGATGCAGGGAAACGTTGCCGGTCTGCTTCATCCCGTGCGAAAGCATGGAGTCACCGGCCGCTGCAAAGACGGTAACTCCAGCCAGCACCAGATACTTGCGAAAAGTCACTTGATCATCAGGCCTTGGCAGGTTCGGCCGTGGCGGCCGTTTCCGCGTGCTTCTTGACCATCTTGTTGCGCGCCGACCGCAGCTTCAGGAAGGTTTTGGCCTCCTTATACAGCCGCTTTCGGTCGTTGCTGTCGAACGCCGCTTTTTTCAAGATGCGGAACACGGCTTTGGGACGGAAATAATATTCATCGTAGAAGCGATGCACCGACGAAAGGATCTCATCGGCAGGCAGCCCGGGATACTGAATATGGGCCAACTGGTGTCCGCCTTCGTCCACCATCTTGTTGTCGCCGACCATGAAACCGTTTTTCACGGCGTAGTCGTAAAGCTCAGTTCCGGGATAGGCATGCGCCACCGAAACCTGGATGGTCTCGACGTCGAGTTCTTTCGCAAACGCAATCGTGTTGTTGATGGTCTCGCGGGTCTCTCCGGGCAAGCCCAGAATGAAATCGCCGTGGACCACCAGGCCGAGCTTGTGGCAGTCCTTGGTGAACTGGCGAGCGCGTTCGATGGTCGCGCCTTTCTTGATGTTCTTCAGGATCTGCTGGTCGCCGGATTCGTAGCCCACAATGAGCAGCCGGCAGCCGGCTTCCTTCATCGCTTTTAGGGTCTCGAAATCGGTGGTCACGCGCGAGGTACAGGACCAGGTGAGCCCGAGCGGCTTGAGTTTGGAGCAGAGCTCAATGGTGCGTGCCTTTTGGATGTTGAACGTGTCGTCGTCGAAGAAAAATTCCTTGACGTTCGGCCAGTACTCTTTCGCTTTAGCCATTTCCCGCGCAACGTCATCGGTGGAGCGTTTGCGCCAGGGATGTCCGCTCAGTGTCTGCGGCCACAGGCAGAAGGTACACTGCGCCGGGCAGCCGCGCGTGGTGTACAGCGATACGTAGGGGTTCAGCAGGAACGGCACGTTGTATTTGGTGACGTCAAGGTCGCGCTTGTAGACGTCAGTAACGTGCGGAAGCGCGTCGAGATCCTGAATCTGTGGGGAGTCTGGATTGTGGACGGCCTCGCCATCCTGCAGGAAAGACACGCCCGGAATTTCCCCGAGCGGCTTGCCCTTCGCATAATCCGTGACGGCGAAATCGAATTCCTTGCGGCAGACAAAATCGATCTCCGGACAGTCGCGCAGCGATTTTTCCGGAAGCACGCTGACGTGCGGACCGACAAACGCAATCTTGATGTTGGGATTTTTCTGCTTAATCGCCCGCGCCAGACGAATATCGCCGGGGAATCCGGGAGTCGAAGTGAACAGCACAAGGAACTCATAGTCCTTGGCGATCTCGATAGTCTCCTCGCCCGAAACATGGTGCGGCGGCGCGTCAAGCAGCCGCGCGCCCTCCAACATTCCAGTCGGATACGCCAGCCACACCGGGTACCAGTAACTCTCAATTTCGCGGGTGGCGGGCCAACGGGAGCCTGCGCCTCCGTCGAAGTTTTCAAACGAAGGGGGATTTAGGAACAGTGTTTTTAGAGGCATATTGAGTGTGTCTCTTATTTTACCATTAACAACAGGGGCCACCCGTAGCACGGTTACTTCTGCGATTCCTCACCGCCTTAGATGCCCGAACCACAAGTTCGACTTAAATCGTTGATTCCACTGTACTCGTGCGGGCGGGAAAAGCGAATCGCAATGGGCTGAATAAGGAATGGGGAACAGTGAAGGGGGTCATTGGAGGGCTGAGCGGGGTCTTCGGCGAGGTGATTTATTGGGCTTCGTTCGCGGCTGGGGCGCGGAAGGTCACGCCGCGATCGTCGTTGGCCTTGGTGGTGGCGGCAAGGTCGAGATCGGACAGGGCGATTTTTTGGTGCTGGGGCGCAAAGGCCCACAGAGTCTGGCCGACGATGGCGTAGTTCTGGACTTCGAGCTTGTGCTGATCGCGGAACACGAGCACTGTGGCGGGCAGGATCGCGGCGCCTTCCGGTTCGGGTGTTTCTTGCTCCCGGCGAGGGGGGCGCGCATAGGCATCCTGATCGCCGTCGGCTTGTTCCTGGCGAAGCATTTGCTGCTCTTGGAGGTTCTGCGCATTCATCTCGTTGGCGAGCGCGCGATCCCGCTCATAGTCCTCGTCATAAGACGAACCAGAGTCCCACCACCAGGGATCGATTCCCGCGCCCCACCAGGGATAGCCATAACCCCAGCAGCCGAAACCGAAGCAATTATTGCGGAATCTAAAGTCGCGGAAGCGGCGGTCGCGGAATCCGCGGTCGCGGAATCCGCGGTCGCGAAATCCACGATCACGGAAGCCGGAACTGCGGAACCCATCGCGCAAAAATGGACCACGCGAGAAACCCGCGCGCGTCGAAGGAACGTGAGTAAAGCCCCGAGACATGCCCGGGCCGTGCACTCCGCTGAAGGAGTGGCCCCCTACAGCATGGGCGCCACTGAAACCACCATGGCCGCCAGCGAAACCACCATGGCCGCCAGCGAAACCACCGTGGCTAGCAAAGCCACCGCCATGTCCTCCGCTGAAGCCGCCACCATGTCCACCACCGAACCCGCCGGCGTGTCCTCCTCCATGCTGCGCCCACACGGGCACGGCCAGGAAAAGCGCGAACGCCGTGATGGCTGCCAGGCGGCGCATACAGGGCCATTATAAGCCCGATTGGCAAGAAACAAGCAAGTGAAGTTTGTCAAGAACTTGTCAAAATTTCTGGGCCACGATTTGGCCGGAACAGGAGGCGCGGCAGCAACTCACGGATCGACTCAAAACGCCCAAACGGAACGCCTAAAGACGCGTTGATGCTGTACACGTGCGGCCTTCTGATACGGATCTTACTTTCACCCTATTCTCCGCGGGCGGGCCCTACAGGAGCTCGGCAAACGGACCGTCGTCCCCACCTCCCTCAAAGTGCGGGAGAAATGCGGGCATCCCGGCCTAATTCATTCCTGGTAATGACTGCGCCTGGATCGCTCGCTAGAATGGCGCGACGTCATTGCAGCGAATGTCGACATGAGGCTGAGACCAACTGTGCTGGTGGTTTTTCTGCTTCTGTTGGGAGCGGGAGCAGTGGCCGCTGTGGAACATGCGGGCGTGCTCCACGAGGGTGACGACACGCCCAAGCTAGAATCCGCGCCTTTTCAAGCGTGTCGAGTCAGGCAATAACTTTCAGGACGCGATGCCGCTTACTGGTTCAGCGGCAGAAGAGTCTGGCAGGCGGCTTCGCTCGAGATGGCGCCGCCGGTAGGCTGGACTCGGATCACGGCGTCTTCGAAGGAGCAGAAGCTGCGGATGCCGGTTTGATTCAGAGTTATCGGAGTGCCCGTGGCAAAGTACTGGGTTGCGGGAGGCCCACCGGAACCGGTGGCCGTGAAGATGTATCCGCTCTTGGTGCCGCTGGCCAATACGCTATCGATCAGGCACCCGGCGGCTGTGGTCGGGGTGCAGGGAGTAAGGCCGCCCAGGTTGCTCAATGTCGGGGCAAAGCCCACGGTCGGATAAGAGGCGCTGTAGGTAATCTCTCCGGTATTAATGGTGCGGATCGAACCTACGGCGGAGGACTCATTGGCGGCCATGCGCGCGCGCAGCAAGTTGGGGATCGCGATGGCGGCGATGATGAGAATAATCGCGACCACGATCAGCAGTTCGATGAGAGAAAAACCCTTCTGTTTACGCATTGATAAATAGCCCCCCGCCCTGGACTGGGGCGAACAGAAAGCTTAACACTGACGCGGGATTCGCGGCATGGCACTAGCGGGCCGGAGCCGCGAGACTCTCACCACCTACTAGTTCCTACTTCTTCTTTTTCGTCGCCTTACTTTTCGCCCCAGCCTTTCCTGGATGGGCGTGTTCAGGAGCCGGTTTGGCGACCGTTTTGACCGGTTTGTGATCGGGCTTTGCGACCTTTGGCGGTTCGAGCGTCTTGGCCTTCGGCGGCGGGGCTGCGACAGCGGCGGGAATCGGCGGCGCGCCTTTCCCTTTCTTGCCGGCTTTTGCCGGAGCGGCGACTGGAGCCGTAGCTGCCGTCTTGGCGGCGCGTCCGCGACGAGGCGCGGGTGGCGGAGGCGGAGGCGGGGGCGCGAAGGGCTTCAGGAATTTCAGTATTTCGGTGCGCGAGCGCAGTTTGCCGTCGAGCAGCAACATGAAAACGTCGTGCGTAATCTTGGGATACTCAGGCAATTGCGGAGTGATGAGCAACTCCGTCATCTCGGGAAGCGGAATCTTCTGCTGCACCTGGCGCCACTTGGTGAGATAGTTCTTGATTTTCTGCTCGACCGATTGCTGCTTGGCCGTAACCGCCAGGAAGAGCACCATCTCGGGGCGGGCGCTGCTAAGCAGATGCCAGGTTCGTGAAGGAGTCGCGGCTTCTTTGCCCATCAGGCGCTTGGCCAGTTCCTTGGCGTGATCTTCGATGTCGCGCCAGGCTTCCACGAGATCTTTCCGCGGGATCATGCGCTGCACATCCGCGACATCTTTGTCCGCCAAACGCGATGTCAGGAAATACATGACCGCCGGGCCGGCGTCCGGGGCATAGCCGAGGTCGACCATCTGCTGGCGCGTCTTCATGAGGGCGGACAGGCCGATGGTGTCGACCTTGGCGGTGGTCCAGTGCTGATGCAGAACCTCGAGCCAACCCTCTTTTTCGAGCATCTTCACGACATACAGCGGGTCGTCTTCATGGGCCAGCGCAGCGATTTCGTGACCGATCGAAC
>Ga0307475_10002400_pt1 | contig 11313 bp, 9 predicted proteins | sample atmos_gasesECM1C_FD_203317 | JGI IMG/M metagenome (GOLD analysis project Ga0307475, IMG submission 203317) | Hardwood forest soil microbial communities from Morgan-Monroe State Forest, Indiana, United States - atmos_gasesECM1C_515 | ecosystem: Environmental > Terrestrial > Soil > Temperate...
TAGTGCCAACGCGAACAGCAGAGTGAGTTGCTTCTTCAACATGTTTTCTCTCCTTATCACCGGGATCACCGGCAAAGACATGATCTGTAGCACGAACACTAAACCCAGGGGACCGAAAACAGCAAGCTGCTTTTAAACTTCGGGCTTCCAATCCAACGTCTCCGCAGCATCCCTCGTACTGGTTGCCCTGCCAGAACCGGACCCCGAAAGAGCCACTCGCCCATTGAGCGCTGCAGTTTACTTTGGTGGTTAAATAATTCAGTACAGCACTTCGTTCTCGCCTTTTTCAGCGATCATCTTCTGGAACTGCGCCACAATCTTGTCCCGTCGCGCCATCACCGCTTTCACTTCATCCTTGGTGAGATAGTGACTGGTTTTTTCTGTTAGCGCGTTCGCGTCCAGCGCCTTCAGTTTCTCCAACAATTGCCGGTCGCAGCGTACCAAGTCTTTAGGGTCTTTCAGTTCCTTGTTGAGGCGAAATGCGCGGGAGAAATCAATCCTCCAAATCTTCCAATTCTCACTGATTAGCACGTTGGTGAGGTTGGGATCGGTATCGTAGACCAATTCGTCGAAGACCCGAATCTTGTACATCTGATTGTTCCAGGCGTCTGCATCCGGCGCCGTTAATTTCTGCTTGTGGCGCTCCGCCTCATCCATCTTCACCGGCAACCACCAACTCAGCGAGCCTACATTGCCATTCCATTTGCGTTCGACATACACAGGCATCATGTCATCAAAACCAATCAGCTCCGCCAGCGCATAAGCAGCGATATTGTACTTGTAGGAGTCCACGAAGTTCAGTTCGGTGCTCATGGCAAGCTTCATCTCGGATTTGTGTTCACCAATGGATTGGAAAGAGGCGTCGTGGGTAACAGTGCCGTCGGACAGCGTAAGCCGCGAGGTGTGGGTGATGCCTTTCTTTGCCTCGCGACTGTTCACCACCTTGGCGGTGAGCAGGAACTGCTTAATCTGCTCCTTGGTCAGGGTTGGCTCGTCCGAGGCAACCGCGAGGAGTTGGCAAGTCAGGCACACCACCGCGGCAAGAACCAACTCGCGCCAGCGCAAATGGTTCATGAAAAACCTCCACAGAGTTGCTGGGACTCTACTCCTTTACGCCGAAATGGACAACCCCGAATATTATCGCGGCCCACAGGTTCAAATCTACCGCCTCCCGAGTGGTCTCACGGTGCTGAGTCTGCACGGCATTCTCAAGGATAACTCCCGATAAACGCTTATCGGACATGCCCGCACGACTCTCTCCAGTAACTTCCTGATTGATAGTTTAAGTGTGGGCTGGACTGACCTGCAGGCCGAGTTGGCCGGCCTTCTTCTTCCTGAGGAACTCGATTCGTTGTTGGCCAGCGGGTTCAAGCGAGGGCCACGACCATGCTTGCTGCCGGAAGAAAGAAACAATTTCCGGCGATACCACGCCGAGAATCAAGGTCAATGACCTTGATCGGCGTCGAACACTTCAGCAGCCAAGCGAAAGGCGGAATTCGCAGCCGGTACGCCGCAGTAGATGGCGCATTGCAGCAACACTTCCTTGATTTCTTCCTGCGTCACTCCGTTGTTGACACAGGCACGAAGGTGCAAGCGCAACTCCTCGGTCCGGTTAAGGGCAACCATCATTGCAATCGTGAGCAGGCTTCGTGTGTGCCGTGGCAATCCAGGCCGTGACCAGATTTCACCCCACGCGTAACGTGTAGTCAATTCCTGGAAGTCCTCATTGAACGGAGTTTCGCTCGCCTCGGCCTTCTCCACATGGGCATCGCCGAGCACCTCGCGCCGCGTTTTCATCCCAGCGGCATGCCGTTTACTCTCTTCCATCAGTTGACCTCCGGCGTGTTCAGAAACTGCAGCAACAGATGCCTTGAATGGCAGCGCAGTTCGCCCATCCATTCAGGGCTGGACCTGGACTTTCTTCTTGTGGAGCGAGAGCACCCGTTCGACAAAAGCCTCGGCAGAACCAAGATACTTTCGAGGATCGAACAATTGATCGATTTCGGAAACCGAGAGATGCGCACAAATTTCTGCATCTTGTAGAATTTCCTCACGCAGATGCCGGCTGTTCGTGAGGGCGCGACGGCACAGTGCTTCGACGCGTGAATGTGCTGCCGATCGTCCCACCTTGCCACCGAGGGCCATGGTCACCGCTTCCGCGAAAATCAAGCCGTGCGTCGTCTCCAGGTTTTTCTGCATCTGCTTCTCGTCCACGACGAGTCCCCTCACCATGTAATGGGTATGCGACAAGGCACCCGCTGCCAGCAGGCAGATTACCGGCAGGGTTTCCCACTCGGCCTGCCACCCGCCTAAACCGCGTTCGTGTTCTTGCACCATGGCGCTCAGCATTGTGGAAACCAGGCCCGGAACACGCGTGGTAGCGGCGAGAACGACCGCAGATCCCACAGGATTTCGCTTATGCGGCATCGTGGACGAGCCTCCGCGCCCCGGCGTGCAAGGTTCAGATGCTTCTGCCACTTCGGTCTGCATGAGGAGCGATACGTCACGGGCCATCTTGCCCAGCGTCGCAGTCAGCAATCCGAGATTCGTGGCAACCTCGGCGAATCTGTCCCGGTGCGAATGCCAGGGAAGATCTGGCAGTTCCAGCTTGAGTTCCGCTGCTAAGGCCGCTGCAACCCCGCGACCGCGCTCTCCAAGCACGGCCAACGTGCCGACCGCGCCTCCAAACTGAAGGGTTCGAACCTGCACCGCAGTTGCTTTCAACCTCACCCGATGTCGTTCGATGGCAGACAGCCATCCGGCTGCTTTAAGCCCTAATGTGATCGGGGGCCCGTGCTGGAGCCACGTCCGTCCCGCAAGCACCGTGGATTTGTGCTTCTCGGCGAGGGCTGCGAGCGCGTCGGCAAGTTTTGCCAGGCTGTCGTCGAAAATGAAGAACGCCTCACCAAGCTGCAAAACCAGTGCCGTATCGAGCACGTCCTGGCTCGTCGCGCCCCAATGCACAAACTTCGCTGCTTCCGGATTCGTCTTTGCGACAAGCTCATTCAGCGCGTTCACAAAGGGAATGGCAACGTTTCCAGCCTGCCTCGCTTGCTCCGCCAGCATCCCAACGTCAAACAAGGCGGGAAGCGTAGTTCGCTCAATCGCAGGAATCGCTGCGGCAGGCGCTACGCCCGTAAGGGCCAGCGCGCGCGACAGCGCCAATTCAAATGCAAGCATGCACTCGATGAAATGGGCGTCGGAAAAGATGGCGCCCATTTCTGCAGTTCGAAACAAGGGGTCGAGCAATCGCGTTGCTCCGGCAGCAGGCAGAGTCGTTACCTCCTGGGTAGCCAAGCTACCGCATCTGGGGCGTGCAAAACCAGCCCTTCGAAAAAACGTGTCAATTCGGCAGTAAACTTGATCGCCCGCCGAATCCAGTCATGCGATCTTTACCTGGCCAACTTTTCCTGGCGCGGTTTCGCTCATAAGCAGCGACGCCAGAAAAACCAAAATGGCGCCGGCCGCGGCAATCCATAACGGGGCGGCGAGTCCGTGCCTGTCTGCCATCGAGCCCGCCAGCGTAGGAGCCAACGCGCCCCCAAATACTTCCCCGACGAGTGTCGACAACCCGATCGATGTGGCGGCCAGTCTCGCGGGAACGCTTTCCGTAGGGACCAATACCAAAACCAATGCTCCGATTCCCTGCCCGCCGTTGGTCAGAAACCCTGCCGCCGCCAAAAGCCACGGATGCGCAACCAGAAAAGGAACCTGGTAAATCAGCGGTGCAAATGCGGAGAGTAACGCAACGAACACCAGCGTAGGCTTGCGGCCCGCGCGGTCGGAGATCCAGGGAAATATCCATCCCCACATAAAGGCTCCCAAACCACCGGCACCTACGACCAGCCCCGCCAAAGTCGCGGACTGCTTTGAGACCTCGGTGATGTACAACGGCGCGAATACGTTCATGACGAAAAGCCAGGTCATGAAACCGGCCGCACCGACGCAGCAGAGCAACATGTTGCGGTACCTAAGAAGTGAAAAATAATCCGTCAGTGGTGGTTTAGCATGGTGTTCTGTGCCGGGTTCCGCCTCGCCTGGCTCCTTCATGATTTTCCAAATCGTAGCACCCAGAAAAATTCCCGGAATTCCCGCGACGAAAAATGCGGCGCGCCAGCCGAATCGGGCAGCGATCTGCGTCGTCAATACTGGCGCCAGGGCCAAACCCACAAGCGCCGCCGCGCTGACCACGATTCCGATGTCGCGTCCCCGGCGTTTCGGTTCACAGGACGCTTCGATGGTTGCGGTCATCGTCGACCAGGTCGGCCCGCCCGCGATTCCCATCACCGAGCGCACCAGGAAAAGCTGGCTGAAGGATTGCACCAGACCGGACAGCCAGGAAAATATAGAAAACAGAAAGACCGCCGGGACCAAGACGGGACGGCGCCCCACGCGGTCAGACACGGCGCCAAAAATCAGGCCCGAACCGGCCCAGGTAAGCGCCAGCGCCGAAGCCAGTAAACCAACTTGAGTGTGCCGTAGGTGCAGGTCCGGCACGATGAACGGTGCGAGGTAAACAACGCTCATGCGCTCCAGAAACACCGTGCCCCAAGTAAAGAAAAAAAGGACGATCAGCGTGGTTTCGTATCGTTTTGTATCTTGCACTGCATTCTCTCGATTCACGGCACGATATCATCCCGCCGAACGCGAATTCAACCGCACTTCCGCGCGTAAAATGGTATAAATTCCGCACCGAACAACAGGTGATTTATTCCACCGGGGGCCTAGCGTTGACCACCGTCAGAGAAGTGACCTACCGGCTTTTGCGTGACCTCGGCATGACCGTGATCTTTGGCAATCCCGGTTCCACGGAATTGCCTTTTCTGCGTGACATGCCCGGCGATTTCCGCTATGTCCTCGGTCTCCACGAGCGCACCGCCATCGGCATGGGACTCGGATTCGCCATGGCCAAGGGAAAAGCCGCATTCGTGAACGTGCATTCCATCGCCAGTTCCGGAAATGGACTTTCCGCGCTCGTCGATGCCTGGCACGGCCACGTCCCTTTGGTCGTCACCACAGGCCAGCAGGACCGCCGCCAAATCCTCGCGGACCCTTTTCTGGTGAGCAAAGCAGTCGAGACCGTCAAGCCCTACGTGAAATGGGCCTACGAGCCGCTTCGCGCGGAAGACGTTCCAGCGGCCATCGCGCGCGGATATTACCTTGCCATGCAGCCACCTATGGGGCCGGTTTTCATCTCCATTCCCATGGACGACTGGATTCACGAATGCCCTCCCTTGGCTGTTCGCGAAGTGAGCCCAGGCGCATCCCCGGATCCAGCAGCCCTCGATGAAGTAGTCCGCGCGCTCAATGCGAGCCGCAATCCAGCCATCGTCGCAGGTGCTCAGATCGAAGAAGACCACGGCTGGCACGAAGTCATCGCGCTGGCGGAGCATCTGAATGCGGACGTCTATCAGCCACCGATCGCTCCACGCTGGACCTTCCCGCACACGCACGTGCTCTTCCGTGGTGGTTTACTGCCCGCACAGCAGCCGCTTGCCGATCAACTCGCGAGCTACGACACAGTCGTGGTCTTGGGCGCGCCAGTTTTTTTGTATTACGCCTATGTCCCCGGCCACACCATCAAGCCGGGAACCAAGCTGTTCCAGATCACGAATTCGCCGCACCACGCGTCTGCCGCATTGGCGGGCACCAGCATCGTAGGCAGTCTCGCCGCCGCCGCCCGATACCTTCGCGCCCACGCGGACGGAAGAAAGCGCAGCGCCAGGCCGCCAAGAAAGGAATCACCGGAGCCGAGGCCCGATTACCCCATCACACCTGCTTATTTATTCAGTGTTTTGAACCGCGTGATGCCGCGCAACGCTGTCGTCTGCGAGGAGTGCCCCTCCTCCAAAGGCGACCTCGATCGCTATCTCACTTCGGATGAACCGGGCTCTTTCTATTCTGTGCCCAATGGCGTCCTGGGATTTGGACTCCCCGCCGCCGTCGGTTTGCAACTCGCGAATCCAGACCGTCGAGTCGTCTGCCCCGTGGGCGACGGCTCCATCCAATACTCGGTCCAGTCTCTCTGGAGCGCCGTTCAATACAACGCCGCCGCCCTCTTCATCGTTCTGCGCAACGGCGACTACTCCGCATTGAAATCCTTCTGCGACTTCACAAACGTCGGCCGCAATGTTCACGGCATGGACATTCCCGGCATCGACATGGTGAAAATCGCACAGGGCTATGGCATGACAGCGCAGGAAGTGGATCGCCCCGAAGATCTCGAGGCCGCCCTTCGGGAAGCATTCGCATCGGCCGGTCCGCGCCTGATCAGCGTCAATGTAGCGAAAGGCGGCCAAACTTGCATGGGGATGGATCAATCCGTCCATCCGCCGAACTATGGCTGAGCGGCGGTCAGCGGTTTTTTAGCAACTCGCAATCGCCTCTCGCGTTACTTCGCTCCAAGCGGATGCTCGACGAAGAATTCCCACAGCACGCTGCTGGCATTGATCTCACGGGTTGTGCGCCCAACGATCCATTCCGGCAAGGGCTTGCCGCCTGGCCAGGTATGGCCTCCACCCTCAACGGTATAGAGAATCACGTTGGCATTCTCAGCGCAGTTCGTATAAGCGAGACGGCGGACGCTCGGAGAGATTCGAGTGTTGATCGGGTCTCCTTTACATTGGTTTCGTCGCGCCACGCGGGCTGTCCAATCCCGAATGCTCGGAAACTGGCCAGGGGCGATCGGCGATGACCCGCCCTGGTAGGGAGCGGCTCGGTCGGCCGTTCCATGAAACGCGACCGTCGGCACCGGCATGGAATCTCCACACTCATCCCAGGGCAACATTTGTGCAGCCGAGACGGCTCCGACAGCCGTAATCCGATCGGACAGTCTGCACGACAACGCAAACGCCAGGCCTCGACGCAATCAAACGCTACATCGAACAGCAAGGCACATCACTGTAGTCGTGGCTTACCCCGGCCTGAATTCCGCGGCTTGCGCCACTCACTGGTCATTGCTGGCTAATTGGAGTTCTCGAGCAGCAAGGCAATGCCCTGGCCGCCGCCAATGCACGCCGAGGCGATGCCATAACACAAATTCGAACGGCGAAGTTCGCGCGCAAGCGTCAGGGCCAGCCTAACCCCAGTTGCCGCCAGTGGATGACCGATCGCAATCGCGCCGCCGTTGACATTGAGTTTGCTGCGGTCGAGCTGCAATTCGCGCTCGACGCCGATGAGTTGCGCAGCGAAGGCTTCATTGATCTCGAACCGATCGATCTGGTCCAACGCAAGCCCCATGCCCTCGAGAAGTTTCCGAATGGCCGGTGCCGGTCCAATGCTCATGATTTCGGGAGGCACACCGACCGTCGCAACAGCGGCGACACGCGCCAGCGGTTCAATGTCTTTCGATTTTGCAAACGAACCGGAGCTGATCAAGGCGGCAGCGGCGCCATCCACAATCGCGGAACTATTTCCTCCGGTTTGAATACCGCCAAAGGCCGGCCGGATTTTCGAGAGCGACTCGTAGGAAGAAGGGCGAACGTGTGTATCGGCAGAAAGGCTCTCCACTCCTCTGGGGAGTTGAATCCCACGCGGCTTGTAGGCGCTCAGCTCAAACCCTTCACTGACAAGCGGGACGATTTCTCCCGACAAGAAACAGCTCTTTTGCGCCGCGACCGCGCGGGAAAAACTCAATTCCGCAAAGCGGTCCACGTCTTCGCGGCTGATTTTATATGTGCGAGCGGCTGCTTCCGCGGTATCCCCCATGGTGACGCCCGGGGCCGTGTCCAGGAGCGCCTCCCACAGGAAGTCTTTGAACTCCACCTGGCCCATTCGAAACCCGCTGCGGTGCGTGAAGGCCGCGATGGGGTTGCGGCTCATGGATTCCGCACCGACGCAAAGTCCGAGATCAATTTTTTTCAGCGCGATGGCATCCCCTGCCTGGCCGATGGCCTCGATGCCCGTGCCGCAGACGCGCTGCACCAGCAGTGCCGGGCGGTCAATGGGAACGCCGGAGTAAAGTCCGATGTGGCGCGGCAGGAGATACGCGTCAAAACTTGCTTGCGCCACGCTCCCGGCAATTACCGAGCCAACATCCGACGGAACGATTTTAGTGCGTTCGAATAGCGCACGCGCCACTTTGATGCCCAGGTCGATCGGCGAAACAAGTCCCAGCGGGCCGTTGTAGTCCACAAAGGGCGTTCTGATTCCGTCCAACAGCCAAACATCGTCGTACGCTATGAACAGCCCGCCCATTTCCTTTCCCATCGCTCACTTCCCTCTTACCGTCCGAGTCCGTGCAAAACACTCGTCTGCTTCCTTAATATAGGATAGCTAAACGGCGCGTGGAATCCCCTCCAAAACCTTGATCAAATGCTTCATGTCGGTCGTGACCGGGACATCACCAGCGGTCGTGATGATCGCGGGTCGCCACTCCGAAATTATCGACTGCAGGTCTTGGTGCAAGCCTTCTATGCCTGATCCATCTGGTCGAAATAATTCAAGCAGGAGCACGAGCCCGAGCGTCACGCCGGGTGTTCTCAGGGTTTCAGTTCGCCGTTGCGACGCCATGGCCTCAACCGGCAAGGACACGACGCAATCCCACTCCCGCTGAAAAATCACCTCCCAGTTTTCGAGAACCGCACTGGAAGGCGTGAGCTGAAGCACAGGAAGCGCTTCATAGAAACGCACGACATTGATCGCCGGCGCGAGCAGATTCACCCATGCCTCGCAGCTCTCCGGGGAGAAAGCTGGAACGATTTCTTCCTGGATCATAATAAGGTCCGCCCCGGCCTCTAAAAAATTGGACGCCATCTGCGTCACGACGTACGCCGCCAGTTCTTGCGCCGCGTCGGATAGGTCCTCGCTCCGCAGAGTTTTATTGCGCTCCATCTGGGTGAGCCGCGCGGCGAGAGTCAGTGGCCCCGTGACGCCTGCCATCACCAGAAAATCGCGGTTCGAGAGCGCATTCATCCTGCGAATCACTTCAGCGGCGACGGGGACCCGTCCGCCACTCACCGCCTCCTCGGGAGAGCGCACGCACCCGGGCAATTCGCCGATCTGTGCTGCCAGCGGCCAATGAATAATCGGCGGATGATCGTCGCTCACCCGTTCCAAGGTTGCTCCCAAGGCTTCCACCTCGAGGTACGGATCGAAGTAGCAGGCCACGCCATCGGAACGCAGATGACTGCGCATTTGCCGCAGTGAACTTGCAATCTTTGTGGGGTTGCTCAGGAACGCACCGAGCGGTACGTTTTCTACCTTGGCGCCAAGCGAGAACACGATCGGCAAGAAGAGCGGTCGCGGCGGCAAAATCCCTTCCAGCAGCGCTTTCGCCATCTGGCGCGGAGTTTGACTCCGTTCCATTAGCTACGGCCTGAAGACCGGTCCCGTCGGCTTGGCATCCGGCCAGGTCCCATAGAATTGCAGCGCTTCTTTCGGCGGGCTCTTCTTGCTCCATTCTTCCTGGAATCGATCGAAGGATACGCCGCGCGCCAGACGAGCCTTTTTCTCTTCCAAACGTAGTTGCTTGGTCTTCTCCACATCAATCTTTCGGCGCTCGGGCTCATAAGCAATCTTGTAGATGTGCTGCGCCGTCCAGTCGGAAATGATGCCCTTTTTCAGATCTTCCATAACGGTTGCGGGATCTCTTTCCAGCGGATCACCGTAGCCGGGCCCGCCGCCGCTGAAGCCGAAGAGCAAGTCTCCTTCTTGATAGACTCTGGGCGTGCGGGCAATCAGTTCGTATTTCCAGTCGCCGTGGATCGTATTTTTCTCCAGCATGTCTTGCAAATCCATCGTCAGATGCGAATCCGCTTTTTTCATGTCTGCCAGCAATTCTGGCTTGCGCACGCTGATTCCTGGAATCGGTGATGACGCGTATCCTCCGAAAAGCGGCTGGCCCAGCGGCACTTTGCTCCCATTGCCCATGCACAGGGAAACCATATCGCTGACTTTGTGGATCATCCACTGCTGCACGGCTCCCGATCCGCCTCGATGGTGCCCGTGACCGCAGGAGTCTCTCCAATGCTGGGAGAGCATCACCGTCAGCGGCAGTTCGCTTTCTACCTGCTCCGAATCTGGAGCACGCCCAAACGCGCACCAGGCGAATCCATACGAGTCCATGCCATCTTGTGCAGCGCGCCCGCCCTGCCCCTGCGTATTCAACGAAAACGAGAGGACATCCGAAACCGCCAGCTTCCATTGGGAGAGGCCCGCGCAAATCTGCGCCGTATGCTGGCTGCCCGGTGCGGCCGTCACCTGTTGCCAAAGCCCCGCGCAGGAGAAGGCCATCTTGGCAAAACTGTTGTGCGTGGCGTTGCGGCACTGCATTCCGATGTACACGCAACAGCTTGTCGCGGCGGCTTTATCGGGATTGAGAATGATATGCGGCGGAAAAATAAAGTCGATGGGTGCAAACGTGGAACTGCAGATGGGCAGATCGTGAAAAACGTACTCATACATGAAATTTGCGATGTGCCCTACGACGGCCTGCGAGTGCACATTGTAAGAGGAAGGATTTTCAGGCGAGGTCCCTTCGAAATCGAAAATGAGGTTGTCGCCTTTCTTGATAAGCGTGAGGTGGCACGACCGCACAAGAGCGGGCGTCCAGCCGATGGCATCATTGAAGACCACGGCGCGGAACTTCCCTTCCGGCAATGATTTGATTTTCTGCCGGGCGCCGGACTCCGCTGTTGTGAGCATCTTGCGGAGTAGGCCGACGAGATATTCTTCACCGCGTTTCTCAACCAACTCCAAGAGGCGCACGCGGACTCGGTCCGCCGTCGTGCATCTCGCCCGCAAATCAGAAATGAACATCGCCGGCGCACGAAGCCCATAGACCGAATAGAACTCCAAAAAGTCGTTTCGCAGTTGAAAGTTCTCTCCGATCTTCATCGGAGGCATGTTCAGCCCCTCTTCAAATCGTGACTTGGCGCTCACCGGCATGCCACCGGGCTCGATGGCCCCGGTTTCCGTAGTGTGCAAAGCGGCGGTCGCCCAGGCCAGAAGTTTCCCCTTATGGAAGACGGGCATGAGCGCTACCTGGTCCGGGTTATGAATGCCGCCGTAAAGCGCATCGTTCGTGTACCAGATGTCGCCGTCATGAATCCCCGGGTTTTGCGAGTAATGCTTGAGAATGAATTTGATGACAATCGGCTGGATGATGGCGTGGAGATACGTCCCGCACGCCGCGTTGATCAGGTCGCCGCCGGCCGTGAAAATGGCCACCATGGAATCACCCGAAACCCCAAAATAACTCCGCGAAGACCGGATGAAGATTTCCATGGCTTCATCAAGAATGTCGTTGGTGATTTGCACGCCGATTTCATAGTCGCCCTGCCGCAGTGTCTTCGCGCATTTTTCCTCGAACGC
>Ga0307475_10002401_pt1 | contig 11311 bp, 12 predicted proteins | sample atmos_gasesECM1C_FD_203317 | JGI IMG/M metagenome (GOLD analysis project Ga0307475, IMG submission 203317) | Hardwood forest soil microbial communities from Morgan-Monroe State Forest, Indiana, United States - atmos_gasesECM1C_515 | ecosystem: Environmental > Terrestrial > Soil > Temperate...
AAATACATTGGCGCTGGGATTGCCTGCATAGGCATGGGTGGCGCCGGCGCCGGCGTGGGCATCATCTTCGGCAACTATCTCGCTGCCGCGGTGCGCAATCCTTCGGCCGCGCAAGGTCAGTTCGGCAACCTGATTTTCGGCTTCGCGGTGACCGAAGCGCTCGGCATCTTCTCGCTGCTGGTCGCACTGCTCTTGCTGTTTGCGCTCTAACTTCACCACCGACCTGACCGATGAGACTTTCAAAAGTGAATGTCATTGGCCGAACAGGAGAAGAAACCTGTGGCTGAAAGTCATGGCGACGCCAAGGGCGCGACAGCCCACACCGAGGTGGAAGGCGGCCACAAGGCTCCCTTCCCGCCGTTCGAGCGGAATACTTTCGCTTCCCAGCTGGTGTCGCTGCTGATTGCGTTCGTCGCGCTCTATCTGATCGTCTCGCGCATCGCCTTGCCGCGCGTCGGCAAGACGATCGACGACCGTCAGAACAAGATCGAGGGCGATCTGGCCGAGGCACAGAAGCTGAAGGACGAATCCGACACTGCGCTGCGAGCCTATGAGACCGAACTGGCGGCGGCGCGTTCCCGCGCCCAGGCGATCGGCGCCGAGAACCGCGAGAAGCTGAACGCGGCGTCGGAAGCCGAGCGCAAGGCGCTGGAAGAACGATTGTCGCACAAACTGGCTGACGCCGAGAAAACCATCGCATCCACGCGCCAGAAGGCGATGAGCAACGTCCGCGGCATTGCTGCGGACGCCGCCGCGGCCATCGTGCAGCGGCTCACCGGGGTTGCGCCCGACAGCAATTCGGTCGAGCGCGCCGTCGACTCGTCCTTGAAGGGATAAACTGATGTTCGCCGAACCGGAATTCTGGGTCGCGGTCGCCTTCGTCATCCTGATGGGCCTGTTCGCCTATATGGGAGTTCACCGGACCATACTGACCACGCTCGACCATCGCAGCGAGCGCATCAGGTCTGAGCTCGAAGACGCCCAACGTCTCAAGCAGGACGCTGCAAAACTGCTCGCCGAATACAGGGCGCGTCGTGCCACGGCGGAGCGCGAAGCCGCCGACATCGTCGCTTCGGCGAAGACGGAGGCCGAGCGGATCGCGGCCGAAGCCAAGGCCAAGATGGAGGATTTTGTCGCGCGGCGCACCAAGACCGCCGAGAACAAGATCGCGCTTGCGGAAGCCCAGGCACTCGCCGATGTGCGGGCGGCGGCCGCCGATGCCGCTGTCGCGGCCGCCTCCAGTATCCTGTCGCAAACGGTGAAGGGTGAGGTTGCGGAAGACCTGCTGGCCAAAGGCATCACCGAGGCCCGTGAAAAGCTGAACTGACGATTTCGGTTTCGGCCTGAACATCAAAGAGCCCGGCTTTTTTCGGCGATGGCAGTCGATCCGATTCCGCCCGCTCCTACTTTCTCCGCGAAGGCTTCGGTTCCGGCGTGGCTGCCTGCGGATCGAAGCCGATATAGAAGATGTAGTTCTCGCTGGTAAGGCCGGGCAGCATCGCATAGGTCAGGTCTTCCCCGACGATGCTGAACGGGACGCCGGTGTCCTCCGACATCGACACCGTGGTCCGGTAGACCTTGGTGGAGATGACCTTCTCGTTGACACCGGCCTGAACGACCGCGACACGGAGGGGGATTTCGACAGTCGCAGGCGCACCCGCCGGACCCGCGATGACGCGGCCCTGAACGCCGATCCGGGCGGTGATCTGACCGGACGATCTCCTGCAGTCGCGCGCGGTCCGGGTAATCGTCGCCTGATAGCGCAGTTCGCTGGCTACGGGTTCCTTGCCGGGTGGTGCCACCGCGTAGGTCGAGGCTCCAGCGCGGATTTTCACGACTGGACAATCCAGTTCCGTGCCATCGGGCGCCGCGGCTAGTTCGCCGACCGCCTGCGATTTGCCGCCGAACAGTTGGCTGAACCTGTCGCTGATCGAGGGAAGCGGTTCGCTGGGAAGGGTCTGGGTGCTGAAGGGATTGTTGACCGCGCCGCTGCATCCCGACAGCAGTCCGCCTGCCAGAGCCAGCGCGAACGCCGCACGCCCCGTCCGACCAGCAACCCTCGCCCGTCTGTTCAGCCTCAACAGCATTAATCCAAATGACCCCGCGAGAATTCGCCCGCTCCTGATGCGGCGCCTCGCAAGGGCGCGCGGGCAGCTTATATCAGCGCAATGGCGGCAAACCCAAGGCATGCGTCAGAAAACCCAAGGCGCACGCCGGAATCAAGCTTAGCCGCGGAAATCTTCGTGCAGCAGGCCAAACAGCAGGTGGTCCTGCCAAACCCCGTTGATGCAGAGATACCGCCGCGCCAGGCCTTCGCGAGTAAAGCCGCACTTCTCCAACACCCGGATCGACGGCGCATTGGTGGGGATGCAGGCGGCCTCGACGCGATGCAGGTTGAGTTCGCCGAACAGCACCGGCAACAGCACGCGCAACGCCGCGGTCATATAGCCGCGATGCGCGTAGGGCTCGCCGATCCAGTAGCCGATCGTGCCGGCCTGGACGATGCCGCGGCGAACATTGGCGAGCGTCACGCCGCCGATCATCGCTCCATCGGACTCCCGGAACACGATGAACGGGTAGGATCTGTCGGCTGCAACATCCTCCGCATAGCGTCGCAAGCGCCGGCGAAAGCCTGTGCGCGTGAGGTCGTCGGACGGCCAGATCGGCTCCCACGGCGTCAGGTAATTCCTGCTGGTCTCGCGCAAATGCGTCCACTGCAGGAAATCGGACGTCTGCGGGGCACGCAGCAGCAGGCCGCTGCCGCGCGGGGCAAGCGCGGCCGGTCCGCTTGATGGCAATCGAAACAGGGCCATGCTTCAAAATCCCCGATGTTCGAGCCTACAGCTGGTTATCCCTTGAGAAGTCAATAGACCACCAACTGGCAGCGTTCAATGAAGGCGCGCCTTGGCCTTCGATTGGGTCAATCCTTCCGCAAAAGCTACCGCCGTGTCCAGCCCCCTTCCGCTGCCAAGCGCCACCACCGCCGGCCGGCTGCGCGATAAAAGGGCGCGCGCGGCGTCCCGCGTCGATTCCACGCTCACGGTATCGATCCTTGCCACCAGTTCATCCACCGTCAGGGGGCGGCCATACGCCAGCACATGGCGCGCAAGCTGTTCGGCGCGGGAGCTGCAGCTCTCGAGCGCCATCAGCAGTCCCGCCTTCATTTGCGCCTTGGCGCGCGCGATCTCGGTATCGGTCAACGTCTCGACGGCATCATTGATCACGTCGACGATCACTTCCATCATCTCCGGCGCGTCGCCGGGGTCGGTGCCGGTGTAGAGCCCGAACAGTCCGGTGTCGGCATACGGCGCGTGGAAGGCGTAGATCGAATAGCAAAGGCCGCGCTTTTCTCGAACTTCCTGGAACAGCCGCGACGACATTCCGCCGCCGAGCGTATTGGTAAACACCTGGAGGGAAAACAGCGACAGATCGGTTTGCGGCACGCCTTCGAGTGCCAGCGTCAGATGGGCTTGTTCGAGTTCGCGATGCACCACGCGCGAGCCGCCTTTGCCGAACATCGCCGGTTGTGGCTTTGGCGCCGGGGCGCAGTCGAAGCTTGCAAATCGTGCCTCAACCTCTTCGACGACCCGCTTGTGATCGACGGCGCCGGCGGCAGCAACCACCATATCCGGACCCCGGTAATGCGTCGAAAGGTAACCGCGCAGCATGTTGCGGTCGAAGGTTTTCAACGTCTTTGCCGTCCCGAGCAAAGAGCGACCCATGGGCTGATCCGGGTAACACGGCTCGTTGAGATGCTCGAATACGACGTCGTCGGGCGTATCCTGCGCCGCGCCGATCTCCTGCACGATCACGCTTTTCTCGCGCTCCAGCTCGTCCGGCACGAACGTGGGATCGGTGAGAATGTCCGAGAGCACGTCGAGCGCCAGCGGCACATCGGCCTTCATGACGCGCGCATAATAGGCGGTGGTCTCGGTCGAGGTGCCGGCGTTGAGATCGCCGCCGACCGCCTCGATCTCCTCCACAATCTCGCGCGAGGTACGCCGCGTCGTGCCTTTGAAGGCCATATGTTCAAGAAGATGCGAGATGCCGTGTTCGTTGGGCCGTTCGTCGCGGCCGCCAACACCGGCCCAAACTCCGAGCGCCGCGGTCTCCAGATGAGGCATGGTATCGGTGATGACGGTAAGGCCGGAGGGAAGCTTGGTAACGTCAACGCTCATCCGGCAACTCCTGGTACGGTGTATTTGACATGCGGTTTTCTGCTGCGACCTCGTGTGAATTCAGACGCGCGACACCTGCTTCGCGGCGCGGCTGACCGACTGCACGAAACGCGCGACTTCCGCGTGATCGTTTTTCATCACTTCGATGCGCTCGGGCCTGGTCATCAAACCCGCAAGCCATGACGGCAACTCCGGCCGAACGCCGCAAGCCGCCTCCACTGCATCGGGAAATTTCGCGGCATGCGCCGTCGACAGCACGATGTTGGGGATTTTCGAAACCGGCGTATCGCGGTCGGCGACCGCCAGCGCTACGGCGGTGTGGGGATCGACGAGATCGCCGGCTTCGCGCCAGATCGCGCGGATCGCGGCGCTGGTTTCGGTCTCATCGGCGCGGCCGGCATCGAATTCCTCCCGGATCGCCGCCAGCACGGAATCGGGAAGGACGAAGCGGCCCGATTGCCTGAGCGATTCCATCAAACGGCGGACGACGCTTGCGTCGCGTCCGCTCGCCTCGAACAACAGCCGTTCGAAATTCGACGAGACCTGGATGTCCATCGATGGCGAGGTGGAGGCGTGAACCTCTCGCACCTCATAGATGCCGGTCTTGAGCGTCCGCGGCAGGATATCGTTGACGTTGGCGGCGATCCGCAGCCATCTGACCGGCAAACCCATCCGCTTGGCGACGAAGCCCGCAAAAATATCGCCGAAATTCCCGGTAGGCACGGTGAAATCCACTCGCCGCGTCGGCGCGCCCAGCGCCACCGCGGACGTGAAGTAATAGACGACCTGGGCCACGACCCGCGCCCAGTTGATGGAGTTCACCCCCGAGAGAGCGACCGCGTCGCGAAAACGATGATCGTTGAACAGCTCCTTCACGATCGCCTGGCAATCGTCGAAGGTGCCTTCGATCGCGAGCGCATGAACATTGTCGGCGGCGGTCGTGGTCATCATTCTGCGCTGAACATCGGAAATCCGTCCGTGCGGAAACAGGACGATCAGATCGACATTGTCGCGCCCGGCAAAGGCCTCAACCGCGGCGCCGCCGGTGTCACCCGATGTTGCCACCACGATGGTGGTGCGCTGCGCCCGCCGCGCCAGCACGTGGTCCATCAGGCGCGAGATCAGCTGCATCGCGACGTCCTTGAAGGCGAGCGTCGGACCGTGAAACAGCTCCAGCAGAAACTGGTTGGGTCCGGCCTGGTCCAGCGGAACCACCGCCGGGTGGCGGAACGTGGCGTAAGCCTCATTGGCCATGCACCCGAGATCGGCGTCGGAAATCTCGCCCCCGACGAAGGGGCTGATCACATCGACCGCGACTTCCCAATAGGGACGGCCGAAAAAATCCGCGATCGCCTGCGAGGAAAGCTGGGGCCAGGCTTCAGGCACGTAAAGACCGCCGTCCCGAGCAAGCCCGGTCAGCATCACGTCACAGAAGGAAAGGACCGGGGCCTCCCCCCGCGTCGAGACGTATCGCGTCAAAACCTGCCCTCCAAAGGCTCCGACATTCTGTCAAGCCTTTGATTCAAATAAATAATACTCTTTGCCGAAGGCAAAGCCGCGCGGCACCATAAAGCGTTTTCCAGCGAAGTGGAAACCGCTTCTTCTTCACCTTCCCGAAAGACGGGCGCAGTTCGGCCGCTTCCGCAACCCGTAACGCTAGCGACAACCGATCCGGTCGGCCCCGATCACTGGACAATGGCGCCTGCCTGGTCCGCTTCCGCGGGCTTCTTCCGACGCGTTTCGCCGCTCCGGCCGAGAGTCTCGCGCAAAGCGGCCATCAACCAACCTTGGGGTGCGCTAGTGGTTCCGGTCTATCTCTCATTGATGACAGGATCGTTTGCCGGCCAAGCCCGGCGTGCGCCCGCTTCTCACCCTGGGTAGCGGCGCCGTCCTCGCCACCACACCAGGAATGCAATTGCGACAGCCGCAGCCAGCGCGAACCAGGTGACGGCATATTGCAGGTGATCGTCCCTCAGATGCACTTCAAGCGGACCCGGCTTCGGAATGCCGCCGGGCGGTGCCGGCTGCTCCAAGTCAATATAGAAGGGCGCCACCTCGCCCCACCCGAGCGACTTGGCCATCGCCAGATGATCGCGGGCGAACCACAATCGTTTGGCGGGATTTTCCGCAGGGGTCAGCAGGCCGGCGGTTTCGCCGAAGCGGATGTAGCCCGTCATCGTCACCGGTTCGCCGGTCACCAGCGGTTTCACCGCGCGATCCTCAAGGTCTCGGTCCTGCATCGCGTTTGGCGCGAAGCCGGCATTGACGACGATGGTTTCGCCGCTCTTTAGCCGCGCCGGCATGAAGGCCCAGGTACCGGGTCCTGAAATATCGTCGCGCACGGCCGAGCCGGAGCTGTACACCATGACATCGGGGGCGGATGTAAAGCTCGCCTCGAAGTGGACGCGGCGGAATTCATCTGTTTCCGGCCGCAAGGCATTCCAATGCAAGGGCGGTGGAAGCGCTTCGGGCTCAGCAGCAAGCCGCTCGGTCAACGCCGCGATCAACGCGTGCTTCTCGGCCCGGCGCTGCAGCTGCCACAGGCCGAGGGCTGTAAACGCTGCCACCATCACAAGCGTGAAAACGCCGAAGCCGGGGCACCGCCGTCCTGCTGCCGTCATTTCGATTCCAGGCGGCCCGGCTCGGCCTTGTGGTGGAACTGCAGCGCGATCAGAAGCGCCTTCATCGATCGCAGCGGCAACAGCGTGGTGACCAGAATCAGCGGCAGCCACAGCACCGCGTGAAGCCAGAACGGCGGCTGATATTTCACCTCCACGATCAGCGCACAGGCGACAACCACCGCGCCGGCAAGCATGATGATGAAGATAGCCGGACCATCACCGGTATCGATAAACGCATAGTCCAGTCCGCAGACATCACATTTCGGCCGAAGCGTAAGGAAGCCGGCAAAGAGCTTGCCGTTGCCGCAGCGTGGACACTTGCAGGAAAGCCCGCGCAGCGCCGTTTGCAAAAGCGTCGGCGTGGCGAACGAATGGCTATCGGACTGGTTCATGACAGATGATTTTATCAGAGAAAGCCGGTCCGGTTTTTCGCAAACGTCAATGGAGCAAACAAAAAGGGCGGCTCCCGGCCGCCCTTTTGCAATCTGACCGATGACCGCTACTCCACGCCGACCCTGCCGCCGCCGGTGCCCCAAACGTAGATGCAGGCGAACAGGAACAGCCACACGACGTCGACGAAATGCCAGTACCAAGCTGCGAACTCGAAGCCGAGATGCTGCTTGGGCGTAAAGTGGCCGGCATAGGCACGGGCGAGGCACACGATCAGGAAGATGGTGCCGATCAGCACATGGAAACCGTGGAAGCCGGTCGCCATGAAGAAGGTCGCGCCATAGACGTTGCCCGAAAACGCGAAGGCGGCGTGCGCATATTCATAGGCCTGCACGCAGGTAAAGCTCGCCCCGAGCAGGATCGTGAGTATCAAACCGTATTTCAGGCCCTGGCGGTCGTTCTCCAAAAGCGCGTGATGTGCCCAGGTCACGGTGGTGCCTGAGGTCAGCAGCAGCAGGGTGTTGAGCAGCGGCAGATGCCAGGGATCGAAGGCCTCGATGCCCTTGGGTGGCCAGGTGCCGGGCACGCTGCAGGCGCCCATCGCCGTGCCGGCGCCGCAGCCGAAGATCGCGTCGCGCGCTGCGTGCACCGCATCCGCGGGAAACAGCGCCGAGTTGAAGAAGGCCCAGAACCAGGCAACGAAGAACATCACCTCGGAGGCGATGAACAGGATCATGCCATAGCGGTGGCTGATCTGCACCACACGGGTGTGATCGCCCTTGTACTGGGCCTCCCGGATCACATCCATCCACCAGCTCGCCATGGTGTAGAGCACGCCGATGGTACCCAGGCCGAAAATGACCGGCGCTAGCGCAAACATGTGGTGCATCCAGCTGATCGCACCGACCGCCATGACGAAGACCGAAACGGAGCCGACGATCGGCCAGGGGCTCGGATCGACGAGGTGGTAATCGTGATGCTTGACTTGCGCCGTAGCCATTTTGCGGTCTCTCCGTTAGCGGTGCCTGTTCGGCACCTTCGTCTCAAAAATCAGATCTCGGGCGGTGTCGATCAGAGGATTTGCTTCGAAGCGCCTCACAGGTTGCCCTTGGGTTTGTCCGCCTCGCCCGCGGCAAGCGGCTTCGCCGCCGGATCTCGCAGGGGGTAGAAGGTATAGGAAAGCGTGATGCTGTTCAGCCCGTCATTATCGCTGTCCTCGACGATCGACGGGTCGACATAGAACACCACGGGCATTTCGCGTTTCTCACCAGCTGCCATGGTCTGCTCGGTGAAACAGAAACAGTTTATCTTCTGGAAATACGCGCCGACCGTGAGCGGCGCCACGTTATAGGCGGCCTGTCCGGTCGTGGTTCGCGCCGATTGGTTGGTCACGGTGTAGAACACGGTGACCACTTCGCCGATCCTGACTTCGATTTCGGTCTGTTCGGGCGCGAACTTCCATGGCAGTCCGCCCGCGACGTTGGAATCGAAACGCACCACGATCCTGCGCGCCAGCGGCCCACCTGAAGGCGCCGATGTCGCCACCTGCGTCGTGCCGTTGAAGCCGGTGGCCCGGCAAAACCAGTTGTAGAAAGGTACGGCCGCATAAGAAGCGCCGATCATCAAAACCACCACCAGGCCGCACACCGCTGCGACCAGCGCGTCGCGCGTCACTCCGCTGCGCAAGGCCGTCTTGCGGCTCGCGGCGGGCATCTCGCGTCGGGTCGGCTCGTTGGTCATCGCTACATCGGCCGCATCAGGACGGCCGGCCCCTTGACCATGGTGACCGCGAAAAACAGTACGACAAGCACGCCGAGCGCGAGCGCAATGGCGATCGAGCGCTCACGGCGGCTCTTCTTCTGTGCCTCGGTGAGGACAATTCCGTCTGGCTCCCGCTTGTCGTCCATTGTCGTTGCCATGCGCCTCCTACCAGATCGACGACGCAACCGCGCGGGCGACGACCTCGATCAGCAACGTCGCAAACAGCGCGAACAGATAAAATATCGAAAACGCGAACAGCCGCCGCGTCGCCCGCGACGCCTCGCGGCCTTGGCGCAGCCGGTAGACGTTGATTGCGAAGGCCAGCATCGCGGCGCCGAGAAGCAGCGAAGTCACGCCGTAAACGGCGTCGAAATAACCGAGCGGCCATGGCGCAACAGCGACCGCGGCCAGCACGATCGAATACAGCAGGATCTGCAGCCGCGTTGCATCGGGGCCGGCGACCACGGGCAGCATCGGCACGCCCGCGCGGGCGTAATCGTCGCTGCGGAACAGCGCCAGCGCCCAGAAATGCGGCGGGGTCCAGAAGAAGATGATCAGGAACAACAACAGCGGCTCGACCGAGAGCGACCCGGTCGCCGCGGCCCATCCCACCACCGGCGGCAAGGCGCCGGCGGCGCCGCCGATCACGATGTTCTGCGCGGTCCGGCGCTTGAGCACCATGGTATAGATCACGACGTAAAAGAAGATCGTGAACGCAAGCAAGGCGCCCGCGATCCAGTTGACGAGAATGCCGAGCGTCATCACCGAGAAAAACGCGAGCGTCATGCCGAAGGCCAGGGCCTCCTGCGGCGCGACGCGTCCGCGCGGGATCGGCCGGTTCGCGGTGCGCGACATCTTGGCGTCGATGTCGCTTTCGTACCACATGTTCAGTGCGCCTGCGGCGCCGGCACCGACCGCGATGCAAAGAAGCGACGTGAATGCCATCACCGGATGGACGTGAACCGGCGCGATCACAAGTCCGACCAGCGCGGTGAAGACCACCAGCGACATCACCCGCGGCTTGAGAAGCGCGATGTAATCGGCAACATCGGCTTCCGAAATCCGCGGCGATAGTTCCAGGGCGTTGTGATCGACAACCGACAAGATCGTTCTCGCTTCTTCTTGAAGAGCGCAGCGCGCCAAACGCGCTGCGCGCCTCGTCACTGCACGCGCGGCAGGACCTCGAACTGGTGGAACGGCGGCGGTGAAGGCAGCGTCCATTCCAGTGTGGTCGCACCTGCGCCCCACGGATTGTTGGCGGCCTGCTGCTTGCGCACGAACGCGTCGACGACACCGTAGACGAAGATCAGCACGCCGAAACCGGAAATATACGAGCCGATCGACGATACCAAATTCCAGCCGGCGAAGGCGTCGGGATAGTCAACGTAGCGGCGCGGCATGCCGGAAAGACCGAGGAAGTGCTGTGGGAAGAACACCAGGTTGACGCCGATAAAGGTGAACCAGAAGTGCGCCTTGCCGATGGTCTCGTTGTACATGTAGCCCGTCATTTTCGGGAACCAGTAGTACCAGCCGGCAAAGATCGCGAACACCGCGCCCAGCGACAGCACGTAGTGGAAGTGCGCCACTACGTAGTAGGTGTCCTGCAACACGCGGTCGACGCCGGCATTGGCAAGCACCACGCCGGTCACGCCGCCGATGGTGAACAGGAAGATGAAGCCGATCGCCCACAGCATCGGCGTCTTGAACTCGATCGAGCCGCCCCACATCGTGGCGATCCAGGAGAAGATCTTCACCCCGGTCGGCACCGCGATCACCATGGTGGCGGCGACGAAATAGGCCTGCGTCGCCGACGACATGCCGACCGTGTACATGTGGTGCGCCCACACGACGAAGCCGATGCCGCCGATCGCCACCATCGCGTAAGCCATGCCGAGATAGCCGAACACGGGTTTGCGCGAGAAGGTCGAGACGATCTGGCTGATCATGCCGAAGCCGGGCAGGATCAGGATGTAGACCTCGGGATGGCCGAAGAACCAGAACAGGTGCTGGAACAGCACCGGATCGCCGCCGCCTTCGGCAGAGAAAAACGTGGTGCCGAAATTGCGGTCGGTCAGCAGCATGGTGATCGCACCCGCAAGCACCGGCAGCGACAAAAGCAGCAGAAACACGGTGACCAGGATCGACCACACGAACAGCGGCATCTTGTGCAGCGTCATGCCGGGCGCGCGCATGTTGAAGATCGTGGTGATGAAGTTGATGGCGCCGAGAATCGAGGAGGCGCCGGCCAGATGCAGCGAAAGGATCGCGAAATCGACCGCCGGTCCCGGATGGCCCGAGGTCGACAGCGGTGCATACAGCGTCCAACCCGTTCCCGGACCGAGAGCGCCGGGCTCGCCTTCC
>Ga0307475_10002406_pt1 | contig 11302 bp, 9 predicted proteins | sample atmos_gasesECM1C_FD_203317 | JGI IMG/M metagenome (GOLD analysis project Ga0307475, IMG submission 203317) | Hardwood forest soil microbial communities from Morgan-Monroe State Forest, Indiana, United States - atmos_gasesECM1C_515 | ecosystem: Environmental > Terrestrial > Soil > Temperate...
GGTCCCCGACTAACTACCTTTAGAATCAACACTTGCAAAAGTGTATCAAAACAAAGCACTTTAAAAAAAGGGGGGAGGGGGGTACCAAGCCACGGGGGCTTATTCTCCTCAACTGCCAGAAAGAAGCTAAATCGAGGCTGCGCGCGCACTTAATGTCTGGGCAGGTATGCGCTGGGCGGCCCGTTGCGCCTCGTCCCCGACCGGCATTCCGGGATGGAAAACGCCGGCCAGCGCCTCGATCCCCGTAATCAGGCGGGGACCCGGCCGCGAGAAGTAGCTGTTGGCCTCCAGTGCATAAACGCGCCCGCCCCGTACCGCCGGTATGCCGTTCCATTCAACGGAATGCGACATCGATAGATACTCGTCTCGAGCTTGCTTCGCGTCGTAACCACACGGTGAGACAAGAATGATGTCCGGTGCAGCGTCGACAATCTCTTCGAGCGTCACGCGAAACGACGGCGTGTGCACACGCCCCAAAACGTCGTGCCCACCGGCCAACTCGATCATCTCCGGCACCCAATGCCCGCCAACATAAAACGGCTGCAGCCACTCGAGAAACGCGACGCGCGGCCGCTCCGAGCTCCCTGCCACGATCACTTCGAGCCTTCCCAATCGCTCGCCAATTTCTTCCAGCAGCGCCTCAGCCGCTCGCCCGCGCCGCGTCTCTTCCCCGACCCAAAGAATATCGCGCCACACATCACCAAGATCCTGCGGATTGAGGCACAACACTTCGGGGCGGTCGGCAAAGCGCGCCAGCGCCGCGCCCAAATCGTCAGGCGAGGCCGCGCATACATGACACAAATCCTGCGTAATGATCAGGTCCGGGGCGAGCTCTTCGAGCACCTGTGCGTCGACGGCGTAAAGGCTCTCTCCGCGCAACACATATTCGCGCACCAAACGATCGATCTCCGCCGGCGCCGTACCGTGCGGCATGCGCGACTGAATCACCACGCGCTTGCTGCGAGCCTGTTCCGGGAAATCGCACTCATGGCTCACGCCGACGACTTCGCGGTCGAAGCCGAGCGCAAACAGAATTTCGGTGGCCGAAGGCAGCAGCGAGACAATCCGCATGCACAAAATGTACCACACGCGATTGCAAGGGACAGAAAGAAACTAGGGCATCCTCGGCGCAACTCTGCGCACTCCGCGCCTCAGTGTTATCTTTTTTCTTGGTTTTAGTTCGCCTGGCTATTTGTAGAGGAAATATTTCTTTCGCAACTGCTCAAACGGAGCAAGGTCAGCGTTCCAACTCTCCTCAATTTTCTCCGGTGGCGTTCCCGCCTGCAGCTCACGTATGGTTTCCGCATTGCCCACCAGCACCAAGAGCTTCTCCGGATCAAATTTCTCTGCATACAATTTCTTGAGAATAGTCGCAATCTCCATCCCCATGCGCATCGCGCGCACTGCCTGCCGGTCTGTAATCCGCACCGCCACGCCCCCGCAGCGCTGTCCCGAATACAGCCCAGTCACGGGAATGAACGGCTGATTCACAAACCGCAAACCGGCCAGATGCCGCTCGTTAAGCGCTGCAGCAACTTCTTCGCCGTTGATCCAAGGCGCGCCGAATTGCTCGAAAGGCGTTTCCGTCCCGCGGCCCACGGAAACGCCGGCACTCTGCAATATCTCAATCCCCGGATACAGAACCGCGCCCTTCAATGTCCGCAGATTGGGCGAAGGCGGAATCCAGCGCGCACCGGTGCTTTCAAAGAAATAATTCCGGTGCCAATTCTTCATGGCAACCACATGTAAATCGCAATTGATATGATTCTCAGCGTCGAAAAATTGCGCTAGCTCCCCGATCGTGAGTCCGTAGCGCACCGGCAACGGAAAATACGCGGTGAAGCTGGTTTTGTCCGCATCCAGCATCGGTCCTTCCACAATGTTGCCGCCCACAGGATTCGGCCGGTCCAGCACGTAGAACGCAATGTGGTGCTTCGCCGCTTCTTCCATGCAGTAACCCATCGTTGTCGTGTAGGTGTAAAAGCGCACCCCCGCGTCCTGCACGTCAAACACCAGCGCGTCGATTCCCTGCAGCATCTCGTCGGTTGGCCGCTGCGTCTCGCCGTACAAACTGAAAATCGGCAAGCCGGTCGCCGCATCCTTGCTCGACGCGACCTTTTCATCGTTGCGCCCGGCGAGCCCGTGCTCCGGGCTGAACAGCGCCACCAGATGCACGCCCGGCGCGTGAGAAAGCAGGTCCGCGGTACTGCGTCCCTGCGAATCGAGTCCGGTGTGATTGGTGATCAGGCCGACATGCTTGTTACGCAGTGGCGCAAATTTTTGCGCCTCCAAAACGTCGAGGCCGTTTTGCACGCGGCCTGGGCGGCCGGACTTTCTCGCGCGGGCGTCAGCAGACCCACCAGCGGACGCGGCTAAGGCCCCACAGAGGACGATGCGGAGGGCGCGCGCTTGCCATGCACAGTCGCGAGTGAAGCGAAGGTTCTTCATAGCTCCAGCACCAATGATATTGTGGAACTTTGCTTTTGGAGTTGCGTTGTTCACGTGATGTGCGTGTGTTATATACAAACTTTGCATCTGGCGTGTGCGGGGAGATTCACATTTGAGGAAAGGACGCGCTGGCGTTCTGTTCGTAATTCCCGCCGCACTCATTTTTCTTATGGCCCACACTGCGCGAACGCAAAGCCACCCGTCTACCGCGAAATCAGCCGCTGCCGAGAAAAAACCCGTCGCCCCGAACGCAACCACGCAGCGCCTCTCGCCCGCCGCATCGCTGTGGGTTGAAGCGACGCTGGGCAAAATGACGCTCGACGAAAAAATCGGCCAGGTCCTCTTTGCAACCTACCACGGCAGCTTTACCTCCACCGACGCCGCCGCTTACACGCAGATGCTGCACTGCGTCAACGATCTCCACGTCGGCGGCTTCATCAACATCACGCAAGGCTCGCCGCTTGGCATCGTCAAAAGCCAGGCGTATCCGACGGCGGTGCTAACCAATCAACTGCAAGCCAAATCAAAACTACCGCTTCTGGTCGGCGCCGATTTCGAGCGCGGCACCGCCATGCGCCTGGATGAGGGCACGTCGTTTCCCACCGCAATGGCGCTCGCCGCCGCAGGAAATCCTCGCGACGCGTACACCATGGGCAAAGTCACCGCCCTCGAAGCCCGCGCCGTCGGCATTCACTGGGTCTACGCGCCTGACGCCGACGTGAACAACAATCCCGGCAATCCCATCATTAACACGCGCTCCTTCGGCGAAGATCCCGCGCTGGTCGCCGAATTCGTCAGGGAATTCGTCCATGGCGTGGAAGAAAACGGCGCGCTCGCCACCGCCAAACATTTTCCCGGTCACGGCGATACGGCGAGCGACTCCCACATCGATCTTCCAGTAATCCAAGCCGACCGCGACCGCCTCGAGCATCTCGAGTTAGTTCCCTTCCGCGCTGCAATCGGCGCCGGAGCGAGCAGCATAATGACCGGACATCTCTCCGTGCCCGCTCTAGAGCCGGAGCCCAACACTCCCGCGACTCTCTCCTCCCGAATTCTGACCGATCTCCTCCGCCACGAATTGCACTTCGAAGGCCTCGTCGTCACTGACGCCATGGACATGGGCGGCATCACCGTGCGCTACGCCCCCGGTGAGGCCGCCGTGCGTGCATTCGTCGCCGGCGCGGACGCCTTGCTCATGCCGCCGGTGCCCGATGCCGCGTTTGAGGGCTTGCAAAACGCGATGAAATCCGGCCGCATCTCACGCGAGCGCCTCGACGCTTCTGTGCGCCGCATCCTGCACGCCAAAGCCAAACTCGGCCTCGACAAAGATCGCCTCGTCGACATCAACGCCATTAACCAGAAATTTGGGCACGTCGCGTGGCAGAGCGAGGCCCAGGACATTTCCGATCGCGGTGTAACGCTTCTGCGCGATACTCCGCATCGTGTGCCGCTCGACGGCACGAAGGCAACGCGCGCGCTTCTGCTGGCGTTTTACGCCGACCCGGAACCTTACCCGGCGGAAGATTTGGAGCGTGAGCTGCGCTCGCGCTTTGATTCGCTCACCACCCTGCGCGCGGACACCAAGTTCGTCAAAGCCGACATGCTCAAGCTGCCATCAACGGATTCCTACGACGTCGCGATTCTCGCGCTCTTCGTGCGCGTCAGCGACCGCAAAGGAAATGTCGACGTGCCCCCGGAACAGGCCGCGCTAGCTGAGCAACTCTTCAAAACCGGCAAGCCGGTAGTCACCGTAGGACTCGGCAGCCCCTATCTCATCGAGCGATTTCCGCAAGCAGAGACGTGGCTGGCGGCGTTCGGCATCAGCGACGTGGCGCAGATCTCCGCGGCGCGCGCGCTCTTCGGCCAAATTCCCGTCCGCGGACATTTACCGGTAACGATTCCCGGGGTCGATATGAAATTGGGTTTCGGTCTTGAGCTGCCGGAAAACCCCATGACTGTGCAGCCGATGGACGTGCGCGGTGAGGCCCAACTGCAACCCGCGTTCCAAGTAATCGAACGCGCGATCGCTGACAAAGCCTTTCCCGGCGCGACGGTCGCTATTGGATATCGCGGAAAAGTTTCGCTGCGCGCCTTCGGCAATCTCAGCTACGCCGCCAACGCCGCGGCCGTCGACACCCACACGATGTATGACATCGCGTCGCTCACCAAAGTAGTGGCCACGACAACGCTGGTCGCCAAACTCGCCGAAGGCGATTTTCCTGTTCCGCTCGACCTCGACGCGCGCGTCGAGCGCTACTTGCCCGAATGGGCCGCCGGACCGCAACCCGAATGGCGCCACCAGGTCACCGTGCGCCACTTGCTCACGCACACGTCTGGTCTGCCGGCCTTCAAGGAATATTGGCGCACCTCAAAAAGCAAGCAGGAGACCCTCGCGAAAATCTTTGCCGAGCCGCTGGAATATGAGCCGGGCGCGAAAGAAATCTATTCCGACCTTGGCATCATTCTGATGGCCGAGATCATGGAGCGTCTCACCGGCCGCGCGCTCGACGACCTCGCAAAAACTTACATCTTCACGCCGCTCGCCATGAAAGACACCATGTTCCGCCCGCCCAAGAAATTGTGGCCGTGGATTGCGCCGACGGAGGTCGACAACAACTTGCGTCACCGCCTGGTGCAAGGCGAAGTGCACGACGAAAACGCCTTCGCCATCGGCGGCGTCTCCGGTCACGCCGGCTTGTTTAGCACAGCACCCGATCTCGCCGCCTTTTGCCAGATGATCCTAAACGGCGGCGTCTGCGCGCATCACCGCATCCTGCGCCGCGCAACCATCGCGCAGTTCACCACGCCTCAGCAACTTTCAAGTGGCACGCGCACCCTCGGTTGGGCAGTGCCCACCGAAGGCGGCTCGAGCGGCCATTACTTCTCGCCGCACAGTTTCGGGCACACCGGCTTCACCGGCACATCAATCTGGATTGATCCCGACCGCCAACTTCTCGTGGTCCTACTGACGAATCGCGTCCATCCGACGCGCGAAAATCAAAAAATCGCACAACTCCGCCCCGCCTTCCACGACGCAGTGATGCAAGCGCTCGGATTTGCGACGGCAGCACCGCCGGCAAAGTGAATCAGTTTTAGATTGCTTAGGTTGCTTACTGTCGGAGGGTCTTTTGTTCTAAGTCGTGAGCGGCTTGCTGCAGATCGGCCGGCTTGCCAAGGTCGCGCCAATAATATTCATCCGCACGAAACGCTGCGATCTTTTCTCCTCCGGCGGCTAGACGCAAATAGGAATCGATGATGGAGAAGATGCCTTCTTCCTTCATCAGCGCGAACAATCGCGGGGAAATAACATGGATGCCGGAAAAGGCCAGCGCTTGCGTTCGCGGTGAAGGTCGGACGATCTCCGGTTTCTGATCGCGCGCGGCGCGACGACCGCAAAGCTGAAGGTGCTCGTCGAAGAGCAGGTAGCGGCTGGTCTCCCGCTCTTGTACAGCCAGCGTCGCGAGCTCTGTATTTTGCTTGTGAAATTGCACCATGCGCTCTAAATCGATAGTGCTGATTACATCGACGTTGTGCAGCAGGAACGGCTCGTGGCGGCCTGAGCCTTCGAGGAAGAACCAGCCGGCTTTTTTCAGCCCACCGCCGGTATCGAGCAACACATCTTCGCGCGAGACTTCAATCCGCATACCGAAATTGTCGTGGGCTTGCAGGTACGCGACCACCATGTCAGCAAAGTGATGTAGGTTGACGATCACTTCGCTAACGCCAAACGCCCGCAACCGAGCCAGCGTAATCTCCAATAGCGTACGACCGGCTACTTCGACCAACGCCTTCGGCCGATCGTTCGTCAGCGGCCGCAAGCGCGTGCCGAGCCCCGCGGCAAGGACCATGGCCTTCATTGGAGCGCCTTCATTGGGGCGCCTTCATTTGCCCAGCTTCTCCAGCTCCAGATGCCGCACCGCGACCTCTACGCCGTTTGTGGCGCGGAAGTGCTTCGCCAACTGCTCCGCCAGAAAGACCGAGCGATGCTGCCCGCCGGTGCACCCGAAGGACACCATCAAGTTCTTGAAGCCGCGCTGCCGGTAACTGCTCACACTAGCGTCCACAAGCGACATCACGCCGGCGAGAAACTGGTGCACGCTTTCCTGCTGATTGAGGTAGTCGATCACCGGCGCGTCTTTTCCGGTCAGTGCCTTGAAACGCTCTTCGCGGCCGGGATTCGGCAAGCTGCGGCCGTCAAAAACGAATCCGCCACCGTGTCCGCTCTCGTCCCTCGGCAAGCCGCGATGAAAAGAAAAACTGAAAATCCGCACGACTAGATTTTCCGCTTCGTTCGCCAGGCCCTGCAATTTCTCCGACGCCAGCATGCTCTGAAACGCACCCATAAGCGTCGGCAGCTCGATGGGCAGCTCGACGTGATGCAGCAGCCAGCGCAGATTTTTCAGCGCGTACGGCACGCTTTGCAAAAAATGCGCTTTGCGCTCGTAGAAGCCGCGAAATCCGTAAGCGCCCAAGGCCTGCATGATGCGGACGTAAACGTAGGCGTAGTAATGGCGCATAAACGCGTCGCGGTCGAGCCTTACGTACTGACCGAGCGCGTCCAGATAATGAGTGAGCAGGTCCTGGCGCAACTCCGGCGGCAGGTCGGCCTTGGCATCGAACAAAAGAGAAGCAATGTCGTATTGCAGCGCGCCCTTACGGCCGCCCTGATAGTCCACAAAAAACGGCTCGCCGCCGCGCAACAAAATGTTTCGTGACTGAAAATCGCGGTACAGAAAATAATCGCGGTCCGCCGCCATCAAGAATTCCGTCAGGCGCCCGAAATCGTTCTCCAGCGCATGCTCATTGAAAGGAATGCCAGCAAGCCGGAGAAAATAATATTTGAAATAATTCAGGTCCCACGCCACGGACTGGCGGTCAAAGCTGCCGATCGGATAACACACGTCGTAATTCAAATCGCGCCCGGCTTCCACCTGAAATCGCGGCAACACTGCGACCACTTTGCGATAAGTGTCCGCCACGGGCGGAGCGATGGTCTCCCCACTGCGATTTGTCGTGAGGAACTCAAACAGCGTGGTGTCGCCCAAGTCTTCTTCGAGATAAGCCCCGTGGTTCAGATCTTCGCCATAAATTTCCGGCACCGGCAGTCCATGTTTGCGAAAATGCCTGGAAAATTCCAGGAAGGCGGCGTTCTCTTCACGCACGCCGTACAGAATGCCGATCGCGCTGGCGCGCTCGTTGGAGAGCCGGATGATCTTCCGCCCTGACCCGCCGAGCTCTCCCTGCAGCGGCTGAATCCGCTTCACCGGCCAGTGAAAGTGCTCCTCAAATAGCCTGTTCAGAACGTCCATGAAAGAATTTTCCAGTAATTCTGCTTTGTATCACAGATGATTGGCTAGAAGGGATTTGCTTGCCGGGCAGTTGCTATCCTTCGTAGCGCGCCCTTTGACTTTGCGCCAACACCACCGAATCAGAGGGCGCTGCCTTTGGAAGCCTGTCCGGCGAGCAGAAACGTCTTGGGATACGAGCCGTGGCCGCAAATCTTGAAGGAACCAAAGTCCTTGTACCAGTCGCCTTCCGGGACTTCCGGCTCCGACTCAATCCAGATACGAAGCCGATTCAAGTCCGCGAGGCTGATTGCTCGTTCGTTCATTCGTTCCATCAAATGTTCGCGCCCGCCCGCCGGTAGATCTTTCCAGCGTGCAATCCGGGGCATCAGTCGCCAAACACCATTTGGCCGAGTTTGTCCCCGAGCCGCTTGGCTTCTTCAGGGTCGGTGGCATTGCGGAAACGCTCGGCGAGATCAAAGAATTCCTGCTGTCGGCGATTCTCTGCTTCAATTCCATTCTCGATCAGTTCGACCAACATCCGGTTCGAGCTGACCCTGCGCGTCTTGGCCATAGTGCGCACTCGAGCGGCTGTTTTTTCTGGGAGACTGACGCTCTGGCGCACTGTCTTGTTTGTGGCTTTCATCACACCAGTATGCACCAGATTGGTGCGCGAGGCAAATTAAGCGTGGAGAGATGCAAGCCGACGCAAAGTGTTGACGATCTGACAGCAAGAGCCCGCTCTCTACCGCTTACTGCTCCAGAACGCTTGAGCCCGCAGCTATAATTCAGGGATGCCCTCTCAGCCCAAGGAACGCAGGCGCAGCGAACAGCGGAACGCCGCATCGAAAAATCTCGATCGGATGAGCGCGATAGAAATTATTCGCTTGATGAATCGCGAGGACCGCAAGGTGGCCGCAGCGATCGGCCGCGGGCTTCCCGCGATCGCGCGCGCGGTCGACGCCATCGTGAAGGCCATTCGCAACGGCGGTCGACTGATCTATGTGGGCGCGGGCTCGAGTGGGCGAATGGCTGTGCTGGATGCCGCCGAGTGCCCGCCGACGTTTGGGACTTCGCCGAAACTCGTGCAAGCATTGATTGCCGGCGGCCGGCCCGCGGTGACCGGTGCGGTGGAAGGCGCAGAAGATTCTGGTGTAAACGCCGAGAACGATTTGCGGGCGAAGAAATTGACGCGACACGACGTGGTCGTGGGAATCACCGCGAGCGGCACTACGCCATACGTTTTATCGGCGCTGCAATACGCGCGGCGGCGAGGCGCGGCGACCGTGGCGATTACCGTGAACCCGAACACCCCGGCTGCGAGGCTGGCGAAGATTCTGATTGCCACCCAAGTCGGCCCCGAAGTCTTGACGGGCTCGACCCGGCTGAAGGCCGGGACAGCGCAGAAAATGGCGCTGAATATGCTCTCTACCGCGGCAATGGCGCGGCTGGGTCATGTGTATGAAAACTTGATGATTGATGTAAAGCCGTCGAATCAGAAAGTTTCAAGTCGCATCGTGCGCATTCTTGCGGAGGCCAGCGGCACGAGCCTGTCTGCGGCAGAACACGCTTTGCGTCAGGCGGGACACAACATGCGTCTCGCGCTAGTGATGCTGAAGCTGGGCCTGACTGCGCAAGCGGCCAAGGCAAAGGCGGAGCGAGCTAAAGGAGATTTGCGCAAAGCGCTGGGCGAGTAGACACTTCGCAATTCGGACCACATGGACAAATTTCTAATCAAAGGCGGCAAGGCCCTGCACGGCACGGTCCGCGTCAGCGGCGCGAAAAATTCCGCGTTGCCGGTGATGGCCGCCGCTCTGCTCACGTCGGACCAAGTCTCCGTCCGCAACATCCCCAAAGTCCGCGACCTCATCACCATGAGCAAGCTTCTCGCCTTCATGGGCGCCAGCGTCTCCATCACCGAAATCCCGGCCAGCGATTACACCATCTCCGCCCCCACGCTGAATCACGCCGAAGCGCCTTACGAGCTGGTAAAGACGATGCGCGCCTCGATTCTTACGCTCGGCCCGCTTATGGCCCGCCTCGGCGTCGCTCGCGTTTCCCTCCCCGGCGGCTGCGCCATCGGCGCGCGCCCCATCGATCTGCATCTCGCTGCCCTCGAAAAAATGGGCGCCGAAATCACCATGTCGCACGGCTACATCGAAGCCAAGGTTCCAAATCACGGTCGCTTAAAGGGCGCGCACATCATCTTCGAAAAAATCACCGTCACCGGCACGGAAAATATTGTGATGGCCGCCGCACTCGCTGAGGGCGAAACCGTTCTCGAAAACGCCGCTTGCGAGCCGGAAGTCGCCGACCTTATCGTCATGCTTCGCAAAATGGGCGCCTGCATCGCGGGCGACGGTACGTCCACATTGCACATTCGCGGAGTTAAAGCTCTTCACGGCACCGAGCACACCGTCATCCCCGACCGCATCGAAGCCGGGACCTTCCTCGTCGCTGGCGCAATCACCGGCGGCGACCTCACTATCGCAAATTGCGCACCCGATCATCTCGGCGCGGTCATCGCCAAGCTGCAACAAGCCGGCGTCCACACCGACATCGTTGACGAGTCCACGCTACGTGTCCGCCCCTCGAAAAAACTCATCGCCGCCGATGTCACTACCGAGGAATACCCCGGCTTCGCCACCGACATGCAGGCCCAATACATGGCGCTGGCCACACAAGCCGAAGGCACTTCCGTGATCACCGAAACGATCTTCGAGAACCGCTACCTCCACGCCAGCGAAATGGTGCGCATGGGCGCCAACATTTCTGTCGACGGCCGCCGCGCCGTAGTCCGCGGCCCGGCGCAACTTTCCGGCACCACCGTGCAAGCCTCCGACCTCCGCGCCAGCGCCGGCTTGGTCCTCGCCGCCCTGGTCGCCAGCGGCGAAACCATCATCGAGCGCGTCTACCACATCGACCGCGGCTACGAAGGCATCGTGGAGAAACTCCGCAGCGTCGGCGCCGATATTACGCGTGTGCACGACTCTGGGTTATAACCCGCCTGATTCGTTCAGCAGCAGACTCCTCTGGAATCTGGTACAATCTCGCTCAACCGCCTACAGTGTCTTCGTGGGCTGGAGGCAGTCATGGCCAACACCGAGTTACTCGCCCGGCTGGATGCCGCAATCGCCGAGAAAAATCTGCTGAAGCATCCGTTCTACCAGGATTGGCAAGCCGGCAAGCTCAGCCGCGAAGCGCTGCAACTCTATGCCGCGCAGTATTACCGGCACGTCGAAGCCTTCCCTACGCATCTCCGCGTGCTCGCGGCCCGCACCGAAGGCCCGTTGCGCAACACCGTGATGGAAAATCTCGAAGAGGAAGAAAATCCCAGCGCCCCGCATCCCAAGCTTTGGCGCGATTTCGCCGCCGCCGTCGGCGTCTGCGAAGACGACATCACCTGCTGCCCCGCCTTGCCTGGCACGCAAAACGTCGTCTCGACCTTCCGCGAAATCTGCGGCGACCGCCCTATAGCCGAAGCTGTCGCCGCTCTTTACGCCTACGAAGCGCAAGTTCCCGAAATCTCCAGCACCAAAATCGATGGCCTTCGCAAATTCTATGGCGTC
>Ga0307475_10002407_pt1 | contig 11302 bp, 6 predicted proteins | sample atmos_gasesECM1C_FD_203317 | JGI IMG/M metagenome (GOLD analysis project Ga0307475, IMG submission 203317) | Hardwood forest soil microbial communities from Morgan-Monroe State Forest, Indiana, United States - atmos_gasesECM1C_515 | ecosystem: Environmental > Terrestrial > Soil > Temperate...
GATCACGGAAGGCGGTGCGACACTGACATCGCCGCAAGGCGTAGCGGAGTCTATCAACTTCCAGGAAACGGAACCCGGCAAAGTTGCGACCACGGGAGATTTCGTGCTTACAGCTGAGGAAGTGAATTCGATGATCTCGACGCTGGAGGCGCATCACATTTCCATCACCGCGCTGCACAGTCACATGCTCACGGAGCAGCCTCGCCTTTTCTTCATGCACTTCTGGGCTGCCGACAATACTGCCTCGGTCGCGGCTGGAATTAAGGCAGCGCTGAGCCATATCGCTATCAAATAGGAGATGGAATGACTCGAACAGATTCAATCCAAAGCGGTGTCGTACTCCTGACTCTAACACTCGTTCTGACATTTGCGCCGAAGGCCGCTGCTCAATCGAACGTCCCGATGCTCAAGAAAGTAACGGAGTTCGATCTGCCGGGACCGGCCGGAAAGCGGTTCGACTATCTGACGGTGGACCCTAACGATCATTACTTGCTATCGGCTCATCTTGCTGCAAGACAAACCTATGTGATCGATCTCAAGACGAACAAAGTCGTCGCGACGGTTACCGATACCCCTGGCGCCGAGGGTGTGGAGTATGTGCCGGAACTTAAGAAGTTCTATACGTCCAACGCGTATGACAACACCATCGGTGTCGTGGATCTTAGAGAGATGAAGGTGATCAAGAAACTGAAAACAGAAGCGAAGCCGGACGGCAGCACCTATGCCACGCCGTTTCACAAGCTATACGTCTCGGACGAACGCGGGAAAGCCGAGGCCGTGGTGGACGTAACCAAGGACGAAATCATCAAGACCCTGCGGTTCGATAGCGAGACAGGGATGCCGCAGTACGATCCGGTGGCGCGCAAGGTGTACGTGAATTTGCAAGATCAGGATATTTTTGCCGTCATCGATCCGGCAACGGACGAAGTGGTGGGGCGTTACGCGGTAGGACGCTGCAAGGGAAATCACGGAATGGCCCTCGACCCTGAGCATCATCGTGCTTTTCTATCGTGCGAAGGCAACGACCTGATGACCATCTTCGATTTAGACCGGCACACTCCGATCGCCTTTCTTCCCCTGGCTAGCGGACCCGACGTCATCAAGTTCGACCCAGGCCTCGGACGGATTTACGTCGCTTGCTACAGTGGCGCGATTTCCATTTTTCACGAGGATGACCCCGACCATTACCGCAAGATAGAAGATTTTCGCGTGCAGCATGCCGTGCACAGCCTCGCGGTGGACCTCGAAACACACAAGGTTTACACACCCGAACAGGAAGAGGACGGCAAGCCGGTAGCGCGGATGGTCGTCTACGAGGCGGTATCGGCGCACTAGAAATTCCGGCAATTTCGGACGGCAGAGCGGTGACTCCGTAACGACGGCAATGAGGAACCTCCTACCAGAATCGCTTCGAAGGCTGAGTCCCGACGCATTCCTTTTGTTCCTGAGCCGATTCACTCGTTTGTTCGCTTATGGCTCTCTCTCGGTCATTCTGGTGTTTTATCTCGTAGGCCTCGGACTTACCGAGGCGCAGGTCGGCGTTCTTTTGACACTGACTCTGGCCGGCGATCTCGTCATTTCTCTGGTGCTTACGACCCGGGCTGATTCGTTCGGACGACGAAGGATGCTCATCATCGGCGCGGCGCTGATGGCTGCGGCTGGCGCGGCGTTTGCTTCGACGAAGAATCTTTTTTTCCTATTGGTGGCAGGCACGATTGGCGTTATCAGCCCGAGTGGCAAGGAAGTCGGGCCGTTCCTGTCCATCGAGCAAGCCGCTCTGTCACACGTCGTTTCGGAACGTTCCCGCACGGAAGTATTCGCGTGGCACACCTTAGCCGGATCGCTAGCGACGGCTTTCGGAGCTCTGTTTGGCGGAACCGCTGTGCAACTACTGCAAAAGGCTTCGGTCCCTAAAGCGGAAAGTTACAGAGCCGTTGTGCTTCTCTATGCCGTTCTCGGCCTTGTGCTGGCTTCGCTGTTTATGAGGTTGTCTTCCGCAGCGGAAGTGGCTGCGCCAGTGAAAGCGGCTCCCTCCCAACACCCGGTGCGCAGCTTCATGGGGGTGCGCCAGTCGCGCGGCGTGGTGTTGAAGCTATCGAGCCTGTTCGCTCTCGATGCATTCGCCGGAGGGTTTGTCATACAGAGCTTCGCGGCGTACTGGTTCTATCTGCGGTTTGCTGTCGAGCCCGGAAAACTCGGCCTCATTTTCTTTTGGGCTAACATCTTCGCCGGGGTCTCGGCGCTACTTGCTTCATGTCTCGCCGCGCGTTTTGGCTTGGTCAGAACCATGGTCTTTACACATCTGCCTTCGAACATCCTGCTAATCCTCGTGCCTTTAATGCCGAATCTTTCTCTGGCGGTCGTGCTTTTGCTTCTGCGTTTCAGCATCAGCCAAATGGATGTTCCGACCAGGCAATCCTACTTAATGGCAGTCGTTCAGCCCGATGAACGCTCGTCTGCGGGCGGGATCACCGGCGCAGCACGAACCGCAGGTGCAGCCATCAGCCCGTTATTTGCTGGGTTTCTCTTTTCCAGGCCTTCGCTAATTGACGTTCCGTTTTTTGTGGCTGGAGCACTCAAAATCTTCTACGACGCTTTGCTGTACCGGCAATTTGTAGGTCTGCGGCCGCCGGAAGAGGCTGATTAATGTCACGTTTAGGTATTGCCACTATCGGAAGCTTGAGGACTTCTCAGCAGAGAAAATGGTTCCTAGTCTTGCGATGGATTCAGCGACCCATCGGGTATACACGCCGGAGCAACGGGAACACGACCAGCCGGTGGCGCGCATAATCGTGTACGAGGCGGTTACGTCGAGTCGAAACGATCGGTAAAGATTAGGTGAAAAAGATGGGCTTAGCTATATTGCTGTTTCTGTCAGCCACTTTGGTAAAGGCTCAAGCTACTGAGCCGCTGAAATTAGCAACGACAATCGAGCGGCACATCCGCGAGTGTTTAGGTGCTGTTAAGGTTGCTTGTCATACTGTGTTGAGTCGAGACGGCTTTTGTGAACTAGCTTCCGTCAGTGGCGGTAGGAATTCGATTCGCAGCCGGTAGGCTTCTGAGATGAAGATTGTCACCTACTTATTCTTGCTGTTGCTCGGCAGTGCTCCCGCGTTCGGACAGACAGGAACGCTCAAAGGCGTGGTCACCGACGAATCCGGAGGAGTCGTTGCAGGAGCAAAGGTGACGTTAACGAGTTCCGCGGGGCAGGTCAGAGCAACCATCTCCAACAAGGAAGGCGCGTACTCTTTTTCCAATGTGCCGCTCGGTGAGTACCTGCTTGAAGCTTCTGCTTCGCAGCTTACTCTTCCAGAGCCAGCCAAAGTCAAATTGAGGTCTGATGTCCAGCTTGTTAATCTGCAGCTCAAAGTCGCGGAGATGCACGAGCAAGTGAATGTCGGGGATCAGGCAGCCGCGGCGGTCACCACGGAATCGGAGGGAAACGCGAGCGCGGTCGTGCTGCGAGGGAAGGACCTCGAAGCTTTGGGAGACGACCCCGAAGACCTCGCAGCGGACCTGCAGGCCATGGCGGGACCTTCGGCTGGGCCGAATGGAGGCGCATTTTACATAGATGGCTTTAGTGGAGGACAAATTCCCTCCAAGGAATCGATTCTTGAGGTGCGCATCAATCAGAATCCGTTCTCACCCGAATACGACACGCTTGGTTACGGACGAATTGAGATACTAACTAAGCCGGGTGCGGATAAGTTTCACGGGAGCCTTTACAACAATTTCGGCGACAGCTTCTGGAACTCGCGGAACCCCTATGCCGCCGAGAAAGCGCCATTCCTGCTTGACGAATACGGGGCCAGTTTGGAAGGGCCGCTCAGCAAGAAAGCGTCGTTCTTCGTGGCAGCCGATGCCGCGGCAATCGACAACGGTGCGATCATCAATGGAACGACGCTTGATCCCAATACGCTGACCATCATCGATCCCTTCACGCAGGTCTTTGTGATTCCGCAGCGACGCGTGACCGTCAGCCCGCGAGTCGATTACCAGCTGACGCCCAGCGACACGCTGTCGGTGCGGTACGTTTTTCAGACGGTGGACATCCAGCATTCGGGCGTCGGTTCGTTCAATCTGGTGTCCACGGGTTTTCACAACGAAGGACAGGGCAACACCCTCCAAATCGCCGATACCAAGATCCTGGGCTCGAACATCATCAATCAGACGCGCTTCCAATTTGACCGGCAGACCATCACAAGCGTGTCGGACAATTCAGGTCCACAGATCGACGTCTTGAATGCGTTCGTCGGCGGCGGAGCGCAACTTGGCACCTCATCGAACGCCCTCGACAGCTTCGAATTCCAAAACTACACGACAATTTCGCATAAGACGCACACCTGGCATTTCGGTGTACGTGCCCGAGCGGCGATGTTAAATAACACCTCCCCCATCCACTTTGGCGGAACGTTCGTATTCAGTGGCGGTCTTGCGCCGGAACTGGACGCGAATGACCATCCCGTGCTCGACTCGTCCGGCAACCGGGTGCTCGTGAATATCGATTCCATCGAGAGTTACCGTCGAACGCTGGTATTCCAGCAAATGGGGCTTTCCGCTTCGCAGATTCGGGCGCTTGGCGGCGGCGCGTCACAGTTCTCGATCAATGCAGGAAATCCGTCGGTCTCCGTCAGCCAAGAGGATGTGGGCGCGTTCGTCGGGGATGAGTGGCGACTCAAGAGGAATCTGACCATCAATCTCGGCTTGAGGTACGAAGGGCAGACGAACATTCATGACTGGACCGACTTTGCGCCGCGCCTTGGCCTGGCGTGGGCTCCCGGAGGTGGCAAGTCGGGATCGAAGCCCAAAACGGTTATTCGTTCTGGCTTTGGATTTTTTTATCAACGCTTCGACATCGCGAGCGTCCTCACCTCCGTGAGATACAACGGGATAAGCCAGCAACAATACGTCGTGACCAACCCAGATTTCTTTCCCACAATCCAGCCGGTTTCTTCACTGACCTCAGCCGGCTCGCAACAGGCAATCGAGAAGCTCAGCCCCAATCTTCGTGCGCCCTATTTAATGCAATCGGCCCTTTCCGTCGAGCGGCAACTTCCGGCCCATACAACGATGGCCCTTACCTACGTGAACTCGCATAGCCCAAGTCAGTTCTTGACCAATGACAGTAACGCACCGCTGCCGGGCACCTATAATCCGCAAGTCCCTGGGAGCGGAACCTATCCGCTCGGCACTCCGGAGGCAATCTTTCAGGTCGGATCCTCGGGACTGTACAACCAAAACGAATTGATCGTTAACGTGAACGCGAGAATTAACCAATCTGTGTCGCTATTCGGCTCATATGTTTACAACCAGGCGCTCAGCAATACCGATTACGCGCCTCCTCCGCGGAACACCGATTTCAATCCGGCGATTAGCTTTGGCGCAATTGGCGTAGGAACCTCTCCAGCAAACCCCTACAGCATGGCTGGAGAATATGGCCCCGCATCCACGAACATTCGCAATCAGGGAACATTCGGCGGGTCCATCGCGACGAAGTGGGGATTCTCGTTCAATCCGTTAGTGATTTTGGAATCGGGAGCACCGTTCAACATCACCGTAGGTCAGGACCTGTACGGGGACACCTTGTTCAATGGCCGTCCCGGAATCGCTGTCGATACGAGCCGACCGGGCCTAGTACCGACCAAATATGGCCTGCTGGACCCGAATCCCATTCCGGGCGAGGTTATTCTGCCGCGGAATTTCGGGCGCGGGCCGGGGCTCGTTTTAGCTAATTTGCGGGTTACAAAGACGTTTGCATTCGGGCCTACGGGCGAAACAGCTGCGCCCGCAACCGGGGGGAGGCGTCCACCGACCGGACCGTTTAGCACCGGAGGGGCGTCTGGGGGTTCCTCATCAACAGGTCATCGGTATGTACTGAGCGTCTCGATGGCAATTCGCAATATCGTGAATCGCGACAACCCGGGTCCGATCAACGGGAACGTTACATCGCCCCTGTTTGGCCGAGCGAACCAGCCTTACGGCGCCGGGTCGCTCGGAGGAACTGGGTTTTCCGAATCCGCTGATAATCGGAGATTGGAGCTGCAGATGAGGTTTAGATTCTGAGGTCCAAAGCGCCGACACACGGAGTGAATGGCTCATCAACCAGGAGGAAGCCATAGCGCCGATTGGAAACGCGTTTGCTCCGCGCCCTGCGCTCCTTCCTTCCGCCGCATTCTTCCTTTGTTTTCTGGTGTTTCTTGTGCCTGGCGTAGGCGCGCAACTGAAAACGGCTCAAGAGTCGGCTCTGATCGCTCAAGCGGTTGCCGTCGAGCATCCACCAAAGCTTGATGGCACCGTTGATGACTCATTGTGGCAATCCGCTATTCCGGTTACAGGCTTTCGACAGCAGGAACCGCTCGAAGGCGAGCCGGCGACCGAAAAAACGGAGGTACGCATTCTTTATACCCGCCACGCGGTTTACTTTGGGATTCACTGCTTCGACTCGAGCCCGTCACGGATCATCGCCAGCGAGTTGCGGCGCGATGTAAGTCAGGACCTTGACGACCATTTTGAAGTCCTCATCGATTCGAATCACGATCGCCGCGGAGGCTATGTTTTCCAGATCAATCCTCTGGGCACGCAAATGGATGGCCTGATTGTGGAAGAGCAGCGAGACAACTCCGGGTCGGATTTTGATCCGGGTTGGGACGGTGTGTGGACATCCGAGGCCCGCATCGGAGCAGACGGTTGGACTGCCACTATAGAAATACCTTTCACCACGCTGAATTTCACGCACTCGCGGCAAGTCTTGTGGGGCCTTAATTTCAAGCGCTTTATACGCCGAAAGAACGAAGAAGACCTGTGGACGGCCTATCGTCGGACATTCGGCATTACCAAGGTATCTCAAGCGGGAGATTTGCGAGGGATCGAAGACATCGGAAGCGGACGGCTCTTCATTGTGAAGCCTTACGGACTCGCGAGGTACGACCAGCAAACCGGCGAAAATCCAAAATTTCCGCTCACCGGCGGCGTCGACGTGAAATATGGGCTCAGCTCTGGCTTGGTTTTGAATCTTACCGGCAACACGGACTTTGCGGATACCGAAGTCGACCTCGAGCCCTTCAACATCACTCCCTTCAAGGTTTTCATCCCGGAGAAGCGACAGTTCTTTCTGGAAAACGCAGGCGTGTTCAACTTTGCTTTGGGCGATGGGGATCAGCTGTTTTTTAGTCGCCAGATCGGCATCGACCCCATCACGGGCAACCAGGTCCCGATCAATGGGGGCGCCAAATTAACGGGCAGGGTCGGCCGCCTGGAACTTGGCGTAATGGATGTGGACACGCGCTCCAGTGGTCCGAATCCATACGCAAACTTTGGTTTGGTTCGCCTTAAAGAATCGCTGTGGGCTGGTTCCTACATCGGCGTGATGGGAATCGACAAGCGATCTGGGGATGTACTTGACAGTTTCAATCAGACCGGGGGCGTCGATACCCGGCTTGTTTTTTGGAAAGACTGGTTTGTCGACGCCCATATGGCCGGCACGCAGTCACTAGGAAGCGCAAGCGGCGATAGCGACCTCGGCGCTTCACTGTCATACCGTTCGAACTGGCTCGATGCGACAGCGGAGCGACGCAAAACGGGGCCAAACTTCAACCCCGAGGTAGGTTTCGTGGAACGCCAGGATTCAAACGAAACATACGGAGACGCGACGTTCAAGCTGCGGCCCCGTATAACGGGGATCCGCGAACTGCAATTCGAAGGATTCATTCTGCACGCACCGGACACGCTCGATCAGGTTTCTACACAGGAATGGCAGGGCACCTTCCGTGCCGACCTTCACAACGGCGGCTACACCGACGATGACATTGCGGATGTCTTCACCCAGCGAATTACGACCCCGTTCCACATCTACAAAAGCGTATTCATCCCAAACGGCATCTATCACTTTGCACGCCACCAGCTCACCTACGGCTCCGGGCAAGACCGGAAATTCACGTATAACTTCTTTGAGCGCTTTGGCGGTTACTATGGTGGAACGCTAAATGAGCTTCGCGTGCGCGCCAATTATCGTCCCGCCGCGAAGTTCTCGATTTCTGCTTCGGAGACTTGGGACCGATTCCGACTGCCACTGCCCAACGGGAATTTCTCCGTTGTTTTGGCGAGTTTGCAGGGGAACTATTCCTTCAACAGGTTTTTGACCTTCACGAGTCTCCTTCAAATGGACACGTCAAACGCTCAGGCAGTCAGCGCCAACCTCCGCCTGCGATACAACTATCGTCCGGACAGCGACCTTTACATCATCTACAACATCGGAACGCAGTTCGCTAGCATCGCGCCTGCAAACCCGCCCGAGGTCCGCGAAACGCGCTTCGCCGTGAAATGGACGTACTCTTTCGCGCCGTGAGCTCATGGGTGCGCATGGCTCGGCGACCTGCCTCAAAAAAGGGTCTTGATTCCGGCCGCAACCGACGCGATATTGGCCGCAGCGCAGAAGCGCATGAAGAGGAGCGGAGGTTCGGTTTCCCGTTTTCCGCCATCTTGGAAGAAGCCAAAGCTCATTCCGCGAAATAGCCTTCTTTGGCTCGGACCCGGTAGTCTTTCGGCCCCTTTACGAGCACGTCGATTTTGCGCCATTTTCCGTCATTCGCACCCTGGGGTGGCCGGTAGCTGATCATATACAGGTGCCGGACATCTTCGGATATTTCGTGAAAAACCTGCTCAATCTCTCCGGGCTTCTTAACCTCATAGGCAGCGCCGCCGGTGCGCTCGCTCAGTTCGTCGAGAAGTTTCCTCAGGTTTGTTGAGCGTGTCGCCTCTCCCTCCGCAATGGTGTACAGCGGGACCCCGGCTTTCTTTGCCCGGGCGACAGCTGCGCCTGCATTGAGAGCGCTCGAGTTGTCATCGCCATCTGTAAACAGAATGAGGACCTTCTTGCCTGACCGCCGCGAAAGCTCCTGCGCCGCTTCGGAAAGCGCGTCGAAAAGTGCCGTCGCACCTTCGGCGCGTGTTCGCAATGCGGCGCGCTTTGCGGCATCCTTGTCCGTGGTGAAATCTTGTCGGATGACCAACCGCTGGTCGAAGGTGTAAATGGCAACCGAATCTTCAGGGCCTAGCTCGTCGATCAATTTAACAATCGAATTCTTGACGCGAGGAAGAGCCTCGCTCATGCTCCCGGTTGTATCAAGCAGGATGGCGCAAGAAAGACTTTGAGAAGTGGAATCGAAAGCGGCAATCTGCTGAGGTTTTCCGTCTTCCAAGACCTCAAAGTTTTCGCGACTGAGTCCGTCGACGAAATGTCCTTTCTTATCGAGGATGCTGGCGTAGACCTCCACTAGGCGGACTTGTACCTTGATGACCGTCGTCGGGTCTTGACCGTAGGTTCCAAAAACAAACCAGAGCGCAAGAAGCAGACTGGAAAGCCCTTTTAATCCAATCGATTTCTTCATTGTTCGAGCGCCTGTTTTATATCTTTTGGCATGATGCTTGCAAAACCGGCCAGCAGCGACCGCCAGTCTTTCGCGTCCGTCATCTGGACGCTACGGAACGCTCTTGAAGCGAGCGTTTCCGCAATATCGGAGAGAGCGGACGGCTCTAGGCCCAGGTTGTCAGCCTCGAATGCCAGAAAGAGCTTGAATTCTGCGGAACGCTCGGCGAGCTCCTGCGGAAACATTCGTAGCTCATACTCCTCGTAGGGTGCATCTGCAACCAGGTGTGGGTGATTGCACCCGAGAGAATGGTAAGGAATAGGACCCAGGATATTCAAACGCGATCCGTCGTTGACCGTCGCGATGGACCGCAGGGCAACCGTCACCGGCGAGGTCCACAAATCGGTCTTGAAGCGCTCCAGATATTTGCCTCCCAGCAGGAACAAATCGGGGAGCGTGACCGACTCCCAAACCTTTCTCCAATCCCGCATTTCGATTCCGTTCAGCAAGTCCGCGCGGCGCGACAACGACAACACGCCCATGGTGTCCTCGCTTAAGGGGCGAAACGCTTCTGCTTGACTGGCGGACACATAGATCCATTCTCGTGCGACGGTGATGCGCAAACTCGCCAGACGCTGATCGGATTCGTCAAGTCGATCCCATGCAGCGCTTCGAATCGCGGCGATTTCCGCGGCGATCGATTCTTTGCCAGCCGGCCCGCCTGTTTTCCACCCCACGCTGGCGGCTTCGCCCGCGGCCAGAGCAAACCGGGCAAAACCGCCGACAAAATAACTTCCGGCCCCCTGGCTCGTCCGGTTAAAACGGGATTCTGTGAGCAACTCCTTTCGGCCCAGCTCCGTGTCAAAGTCGAAATAATGGTGCTTGCGAAGCAGCAGAGGATCTTCGGAGACGACCAAATCCGAGGGGCGCAGAAAATAGGCGTAGACTTGACCCGCCAGCGCGAGGGTAACCTGGGGCTGCAGCGCTCCGAGCAACTCCTGTGAAATCTTCTCGACGTCCTTGGCATTCGGCTTCTTCTTGGAGAGCTTCTGAGCTAACTCCGCTAGCGACTTTTGTGCCGGTGTCGCTTCGTACCGGACGATGCTTTCCTTCTCCTTGCTTTCGACTTTCGTTCCTTTAGGCAACTCCGCAAGCGGAAGCGTTTCGATATTCTTCTTGATGAGGTCTAGTTCTGCCCCTCCTTGGGTCTTGATTCTTGCGAGCCGGTCGTAGATGGCAAACATTGCCTCGAGACTGGGAACCTTTTGCAGATCCAGCGTGCGCTGAAACGCGATGCTTCTTCGGCTCTCAGGACTCACATGGGAACCCAGCAGGCAGCTCCGGATTGTTTCGTCGGCCGAGATGGTTTTTTCCGTCGACTTGCAGTATCCGAGAATGGCGCGAGCCGATTCGAGCGAGGCGGTCGTATAGGCGGCGGGGCTATCGGCTGCGTCGAATTGGTCGCAAACGAACTTGAAAAGCTTCGCAGCTTCATTGTCGTCTATAGCGTGACGGCGTCGCAGAAGGCAGATCCACTCGATGAGCGAATGAAATTGTCCCAACTGGAGATTTGCTTCCAGAACGGGATGCGTTCCGACCCGCTCCACTGCCGCAAAGAACTGCAGATAGTCCGAATAGCCAAGCCCGGTGATCTCGGTGAGGTAGGGAAATGCCGGAGCAAAGTCAGCGTAATTTTGAGCCAGAAGCAAAGCCGAGGCTTCGTCCAACGGCTTCGCCCGATGCAGGTCGATTCGCGCTACAGCAAGAAAATTTTCCAGCTCAGAGCGGTGGATCATACTGTCCTTGTAGCGCGTTTGCGCCAGGCGCAGAAGAAGGTCATCTTCCACCTCCGGCGCGACCGCTTTGGAAACCTTCTTCATCATTTTCGCCACTTGCGTGCCGCCTGAGGAATGGCCCTTGGCTACCATCCAGACTTC
>Ga0307475_10002409_pt1 | contig 11300 bp, 12 predicted proteins | sample atmos_gasesECM1C_FD_203317 | JGI IMG/M metagenome (GOLD analysis project Ga0307475, IMG submission 203317) | Hardwood forest soil microbial communities from Morgan-Monroe State Forest, Indiana, United States - atmos_gasesECM1C_515 | ecosystem: Environmental > Terrestrial > Soil > Temperate...
ACTCACCTGTCCCAAGGGCCGGTACTTAAAACGAAGTTTCGCCCCATAGGGGTGAAGGAGAATAGATTGTCTATGTCCGACGAACACATTATCGAAACCAGAGAAACACCAGCGTGGCAGCTTCCCGCGATCGTAGTGCTGGGACTTATTGCGGTAGGCGGCTTGTGGTTTGGCTGGAACGCTTCTTCCAAGCTTGATGCAACCCAGCAAGCAGTGGCGGCGCAGCTTAAGGCGACCCAGCAGGCCGTACAGCAGGACGTCTCGTCAATGAAAGACCGGTTGGCGCAGGATGAGAAGGCCAACACCGATCTCCAGGGCGATCTCAACGTTGTGACCAAAAAGCTCAAGATTACGCAAGGGCAGTTGAAGACCGCCCGCGCGGAAGCCGCCAAGCTCAACGACGAAACCACCCAGAAGCTGACTGCGCTGGATACCTCGGTCAAGGGTGAATTGGCGACGAAGGCCTCCTCCGACGACCTCAAGAACGTGGACACCAAGGTTGGCGGGGTTCGCACCGACCTGGATACCACGCGCGAAGACCTGAAGATGGCGCGCAGCGAGATGGGGACCTTGATCGCCCGCAATCATGACGAAATCGACCAACTCCGCCGGATGGGCGAGCGCGATTACGTTGAATTCACCATTGCTGGAAAGAACAGGCCACAGAAGATCGGAAATGTAACCGTGGAGCTGAAGGGCATCAACCAGAAGCGCAACCAGTACAGCGTTGTCATGACGGTGGAAGATAAGCGCTTTGAAAAGAAGAATCGAGCACTGAACGAGCCGGTCTTCTTCTACACTTCCGGCACTCGTCTGCCTGAAGAACTGGTGATCAATAAGGTCGGCAAAGACCAGGTCAGCGGCTACGTGAGCATTCCGAAGGCGAATACGCAACAGTCGGCGGCGGCATCGACTTCCGGAAGGTAAACACCACGAGAGGCCCGGCCCAACCGTGGCCTGGGCGTAAAGGCGGGCAGCTTTGGCTGCCCGCCTTTTTTGTTGCAGCAAGCGAGCCGCGGAAAGTCCGCTACAATGACGTGGCTGCACGGAGCCACCTTGCTTCAGACGCCCGCGATTGTCTTCTGCGATGTTGATAGCCTCATGCCGGTGCGCGGGAAAATAGCGCCCGGATTCGATGAGTTCATCGCGGAGCTGGAACATTTGGCGATGCCGATCGTCTGGGTCACCAACCGCACCCGCCTGCAGATTGACGATCCACGCCGAAGGCTCGGTCATAGCCACCCCTTCATCGCGGAAGGAGGCTGCGGAGTTTACCTTCCGGAGGGCTATTTCCACTTGCGTCCAGCGAAAACCGTGCGCCTTGGCCGTTTCACGTGCCTGCCTGTTGCGGAGCGCCAACCGGCAGCAACAGAGGCTTTGGAGGTGCTGTCCGCGGAAACGGGGGTGGCAGTGGTACCGCTGCAGTCTCTGTCTCCTCGGGAGTTGGCGCAAAACTCCGGGCTGCCGGCGCAGCAGGCGGAATTGGCGCGTCACCGCGACTTCGACGAGCTTTTCTTCTTTGTTGGCGCCGCGGAGGCCGACGTGAGGCGTTTCACAGCGGAGAGCGCCAATCGGCATTGGCAGTTGCGCCAGCGCGGGGTCTTATGGTCGCTCGCGGTGGGAGCAAACCTGAAACTGAGCGTGCGCGAGCTTTCCAAGCTATACGCCCGAGCCTTGCGCTCGCAGCCAAAAATTGTTGGGATTGCCTGCGAAGATAACGTCTCGGAACTTCTGGAGGCCTGTGATCGCGGCTTTCTGTTGGTGGATTCCGCCACAGCGACCAACGCCTCCAATGGGGCAAGGGAACGCCTACCAGCGCGATTCCGAGAGATCGTGCTTGACTCGGCGGACGTTTGGGAGCGGATTGTTGAGGCCTTGAGCGGCAAGTCTTAACTGTCACCGGAAAAAATGTATCGTTGAATCGCCGGTTTTGCACACGAAACGTCGTGCCGGCAATTTCAATTTGGCGCCGATGCTTGCAAGTTGTTGATTCGCGGAGGCGATAGATGTGCCTTCATGGATCTCGGACTGGCCCTTTAGTTGCCCGTATTGTAGTGCGACGCGGCATTGCGTCTGCCGGCAACTCTCGCGTGGGGCCTATAGCGTAGCGGCCGAGTACTAGGAGATCTCTTACCATGGCTTGGATCGCGCGCTGCCTCCACATTCCCGCCTCAGAGACACAAAAAACTTTTGTTATTGCTGCCTGCGTCGTCGCGATGAGCATCATGACCGTAGGGCTTGTTTGGCAAGCCGAGATTATCGCGCACCAGCGAGAAGCTATTCGCTGGCTCGAAGCCGCAAAATTCGGCGGCTGAGGCTCTGAAGACTCCGACCTGGCCAATCGTCGAACGAATTGGATGCGACCTAACCCGAACAAAGCGGATACGCTCGCCTGTGACAGGCGTCGTGAATTGCGTTTCCGTACTCCTACACTTTCCGCGGCAAGTGTGATTCAATACCTTCGCCCTGGGGAATCACTCGTTGGAGTCCTGCAATGAAACACATCGTAACTGTCTTGGTCCTGGTCCTGGCGCCGGCGGTTTTTGCGGCACCCATGCAGACTGCGTCGGCTGGACCTGTTCCGCAGGCCAGCAGCGATAGTGGCCGCTCAACTTCCGGCAAAGCCAGTTCACACGATCGCCATGTTCGCAAGCATCGCGCCGGCAACCACCATCACCGGCCCCGCCTGACGGCGAAGAACCATAACTCGTAAAAATGAAATGGGGAGCCTGGCGGCTCCCCATTTTTCGTTTTGCTGTGTCGTCTCGGAAGCGACGCTGACTGCGCGCGTGTTTTCGGGCGACGCGCACCGCAAGAGCGGTGTGTTCAGCTTTGGTTCAGCTCTAAGCCCGGTGGAGTCATGCTCCCTCCAGAGCCTGATGAGCTCACGCTTCCCATTTACTCCTGCGAAGCCCGGAGTGCAAGCGAAGAGATGGAGAAATGCAAAGGTATGTCAAACCGCGCGTCGAGGAATGCCCGCAACTACTTGATAAACAGCGATTCGCGAAGCTGGTCGCGCCCGACAAATGATTTCATGGTTCGGTAGCGGCCGAACAGATCCTGAATCTCACGATTTTGATAGACGCGCTGCGCTGGGCACAGCACGGGCGAGGTAATTACTTGTAGCGTAGTCGAATCCGCGACGCGATAACGCTGGAACCCTTCCGGCTTCTTGCTGTGAAACATGGCGAAAACCACGCCACCAGGCCGCAGCAGTTCTGTCAGATTTGCGACCATTTGCTTCGCTACCATTGGTTCGACGTAGTCAAGCAAGTCCCAGAGCAGGATAGCGTCAAATGAAGAGTTCGGATATTGCAAGTTGGCCTCGAGGAAACGTGCGGCGCGCGCCGAGGGAGTAACATCCAGGGTGTGTTGGGCTGCCCGTCCGGCTGCTTCGCGCAATTTTCCTTCCTCGTCCACCAAAAACTCCTTCCATGCGCGGAGGAGATCTTCAGAGGAAACGCGGAACCCGCGCTCGATGAAGAAACTTAGCGTCGTTTGCCAGGCAGGGCCGAGGTCCAAAAGGGCGCCGCGGCCGAGCCCTTCGAGGTTCCACAAGAATTCCTTCAGCCCGTTGGAAACGCGGTTGGATTCCCCCAGTTCCGGTGATCGAGAGGTGCCCACCGCCGCGACAGGTGCGGAACCGTTGCTGCGGGTCCTGCCAGAACTGCCCATCGACCGCGGCACTTCCCGGCTGCTGCTCGCTCCCGCGCCTACGCCAATGCCTAGCTTGTTGAGGAAGCTCATCAGTCTGCCGCCGATCCGGAGCTCACAGAAATCACACCGCCTTTGGAGCTCCCGGCGGCCGCGCCACGCGCCTCATCACGCTTGTCGATAGGCCTTCCAGTTTCGATCTCAACCCGGCCGCGCAGCACTGCGCCATCTTCAATCACCAGGCGTTCCGTTTGCAGGTCTCCCGCGACGTTCCCCGTGCTCCAAAGTTGAATCTTTTCGCGGCCTACGATTTTTCCGTCGACGCGACCCCGCACGATTACTTCGCGCGCAAAAATGTCGGCCTTGACCTCGCCATTCGGTCCGACCGTGAAGCTTCCGTCGCTCAGATTCACTTTTCCTTCGAGGTGGCCATCGACGAAGAGATCTTCGCTGCCGGTGATCTCGCCTTTGATGCGAATTCCCTGACTTATGCTGGCAGAAGCTTTGGAGGAAACAGGAAGGCCAGTACTAGTTTCACGCGTGGGACCACTGGGTGAGGTGGGCGAGCCTGTGGAAAATCCGGTTGCATTCTCCCGAACCACTTGAGTTTTCACGTCTTCTTTTTTCCACATGGGACAGACACCTCGACGAAGGATTTTCACTCCAATAAGTCGCTCTTCGTCGGCTGGTTGGGAGTCGCGACTTGAAACGGTGAAGATAGTACAGCACTTAGCGACTGTAAAGGGAAATACCTAGCACCAAATCTAGCGTGTGACGTGACATGCTACACTACCCCTAGCGCGTTCCATGCGCTGGTTCCTACCATAACTTGTGATTTATCACTTGTGTCCGAGCCGTCGTGCTGCTCCCAAATGGCTACCACCATGCCCGCCATCTCGCGTATCAACTCTTTGATGGATATTCGCTTTTCCCACCAGCGCTCGGGATCGAAGGTGTCATCGTGCCCGCCCGTGATTCGGATTTTTATGTCCTCTGGAAATATGTGGGAAAAAATATAGCGCGCGCGCCGCGTGTGATAATTGGAGGTCACCACAATCACGCTGCGCCATTTCTTCTGCTTCGCCACCTGCGCCAGCACTTTCGCTTCTTCCCGAGTGTTGTCGGAGTCGTGTACTACCCGCAGGATCTTGTCCTTCGGCACGCCGCGCTCGATCAAATCATGTTCCATCAACTCTGCAATACCGGCGTAAGGACGCAGACGTCGGCCGCTGGCGACAACGATGGGACCGAGGCCCTCTCGGTATACTTGCGAGGCGCGAGTGGCTCGGTCGGCATAAAAATTGTCATCGCTGAGAACCAGGATCGCGTCCGAGCGTTCCAGGGTGTCTTCAACCACCCAGCCTTCACCCACCAGGCGAAAAATCGGATGCCGGGCCACATACAGCACAACCAATGTGAGCACCAGAGCCACAAGCGTTACCAGCGAGGCTACTATTCCGCCTCCTTTGCACGGATCTAGTCGCTGCCACCTGCGCAGCGTCATGTATTAGGATCCAGAGCGCGGAGTTGCTCCGCAGCTTGCTCCGGCAGCAGCGAATTGAAGTAAACCTCTTTGATGCTGTACGACTTGCTGCGCTTTTCCAGGATCGGCAATATTTCGATGTGCCAGTGGAAATCGTCGGAGAGCGTTTTCCAATAGCCCGCCAGCTCACCTTTCTTGCTGAGAGTGTTGGGCGCCGTGTGCACCACAAGGTGATACGCCGGAGCGACTTTTTCCAGGCGGCGCAGCACGCGGCCCAGCAGGGCGGCGAGTTGCCGGCGATTGGAACCCGGTCGGGGTTGTTCAAACAGGTGATTGTGCCGGCGGTGTAGAACCCAAACTTCGTACGGCACGCGCGAGGAGTACGGGCACAACGCGTAGTAATCGCCCTGCACATCGACAATGCGCTTCCCCTGCTTTTCGTCTTGGCGCACCACGTCGCAGAAAATGCAGCGCTCGCGTTCCTGAAACCATTCGCTCGCGGAACTCAGCTCGTATTTGACGCGCCGAGGGACAAAAACTGTAGCGGTAATCTGCGAATGCGCGTGCGACCACTCGTCGCCCGCTAGCAACCCTTGGTTCTTGAACACGGCTACGTACTTGAAACGTGGATCCTTCTTTAAGTCGGCAATGCGCGAAGCCCACACCCACAGAACGCGCTCGATCTCTTCGTCGCTAAGCTGCGACATCTTTTTGTCGTGGTGCGGAGTTTCCACCACGACCTCGTGCGCGCCGATGGCGCCCATCTTGTCGTACATGCCCTCGGCCACCCGGCCGGGATCGCCCTCGATGCGGTACAGCGGGTCCGGATGCGCCAGCACGCGCACCTGCCAGGTTCCCTCCGCAGGCCACGTTAGGATTGCGGGCACCTTCTCCACGGTCCCGGGATCAAAGGGGCACTGCTGCGGAGAATCGGCCAGCGATTCGCGTTGGCCTAGAACTACCCAGCTCTGTGTGATGGGATCTCGTCGAATTTCCATGCGGGATTCTTCAGCAAAAGCGGCGCAACGCGCGCAGCGTCTCCGGGCTGAACTCCTTAAGCCAACCCCGCAGCCGCTAGAAAATCGTTCTGCCACGCCTTTCTTTTTCTGTGTTCACGAGGGAGTAGTTTCTGTGCCGTCGCAGGAATTGTCAAGCAAGCGCGTGATATGCTCATCGGAAATGGACACCGACGTCGGATTTATGGAGCAAGCGCTGGAGCAAGCGCGCGCGTCAGCAGTGGCAGGAGAAGTGCCCGTCGGCGCCATTTTAGTGCACGAGGGCAAGATCATCGCACGCTCCGGCAATCGCACCATCCGCGATTGCGATCCAACGGCGCACTCCGAAATCGTGGTTTTGCGGGAATCCTCCCGCACTCTCGGCAATTATCGCCTCGCGGGGACTGCGCTGTATGTGACCGTGGAACCTTGCAGCATGTGCGCCGGGGCCATCGTTCAGGCGCGAGTGCCTCGCCTGGTCTATGGTTGTGATGATCCCAAAGGAGGCGCGGTTCGATCCTGCTTCGAGATCCTGACCGACCCGCGGCTGAACCATCACGTCGAAGTAACGGCCGGCATTTTGGCAAGCGAATGCGCCGCCATTCTGCAGTCTTTCTTCACCGCCCGGCGCTAGACCCGGCGCCAATCGCGAGCCGGAAACGCTCGAATCTGTCGACTCGCACCTGCCTGTCATGTCCCGCGCAGCTCACGCTCTAGACTAGATTGCTGAGTGTGCGAAGCGTCTGCTACGATTAGATCAACAGCCGCGGAGAGGTGTCTGAGCGGTTGAAAGAGCTCGCCTCGAAAGCGAGTGTAGGGGGAACCCTACCGTGGGTTCAAATCCCACCCTCTCCGCCAGTTTTTTCCTATCCAAGATGCCAAAATTTGCTTGATTCTTCGACGGCGTGGCGGTCGTGCCAGAATAGGATGGTGCGGGCACGAGCATGCCAGCCTGTATGGGAGGAAGCTATGGACGTGGGACTGATTGGACTGGGCAGGATGGGAGCGGGAATTGCGAAGAGTCTGCTGCGCGCCGGGCATCGCGTGACTGTGTTCAACCGGACGCGTGAGCGCGCGGAGGCGCTGCGCAAGGATGGCGCGGCTATCGCGAGTTCTGTCGCGGATGCGTGCCAGAGTGATGCGGTGCTGACCATGCTGGCGGACGATGCGGCGGTAGAGGCGGTCGTGTTTGGCGAGAGCGGCGTCTTGAAGTCGCTGCCGCGAGGTCGCGTGCACATCTCGCTGAGCACCATCAGCGTGTCGCTGAGCGATCGCTTGGCTACGGAACATGGCCGCGCGGGACAGGAGTTCATTGCTGCGCCGGTGTTTGGCCGGCCGGAAGCGGCCGAAGCTGGAAAGCTGGCGATCGTCGCAGCGGGTCTGAAGGTCGCAGTCGAGCGGTGCCAGCCGTTGTGGGACGCCATGGGGCAGAAGCTGCTTGTGATTGGCGAGCAGTCGTCCAAGGCGAACGTGGTCAAGCTGACTGGGAATTTTCTGATTGCGACCGTGCTCGAATCGCTCGGGGAAGCTCTGGCGTTCGCTCGTAAATCCGGCGTCGACGCCGCGGCGCTGTTGGATTTTCTGACCAGCACGCTTTTCAATGCGCCAGTTTACAAGACGTACGGAAGCTTGATCGTGCGGGGTAAGCACGATGAGGTCGGTTTTGCACTGCCGCTTGGGCTGAAGGACGTGCGCCTTGTGCTGGAGGCAGCCGATGCGCAAAGAGTGCCTATGCCCATTGCTAGCGTGTTACACGATCGGTTCCTAACGGCACTGGCGCGCGGGCATGAGCGGAGCGATTGGTCCGTCGTCGGCCAAGTGGCAGCGGAGGACGCCGGGTTAGCCCGCGCGCAAAGCGCCTAGGCTGTGCCACTGTTGCGAAGCATCAGAGCAATCTGACCGGGGTCACTCTGCAGCGTATACGTCGCCAGCGAGAATCGCGCGTGAAAGGCCTTCTGCGATTCCGCTGGTTTCCCAAGAATGTGCTTCAAAATCTTAGCTGTCCGTCCGTGATAGGCTCAGAGCTTGTTTGGGAGAGGCGAATGAGCGGACCGTGGGCAGGGAAATGGGCGCTGGTGACTGGCGCGAGCGCGGGAATCGGCGTGGCGCTGGCGCGCGAATTGGCGGCCGGCGGCGCGAATCTGGTACTGACCGCGCGGCGCAAAGAGCGATTGGAAGACTTGGCGCAGGAGCTGTCGGCAGCGCACAAAATTCGCACAGAGGTATTCGCGGCGGACCTGGCGCAGCAGGATGCTCCGCAGCAGATTTTCACTTTCACACTGGCGAAGCAGATTGAGATCGAGCTGGTGGTCAACAATGCAGGATTCGGCGGCTACGGTGAATTTGCGACGGCAGAAACGCAGCGGCTCCTCGATATGGTACAGGTGAATTGCAGCGCCGTGGTTCATCTGACGCGCCTGTACCTGCCGCAAATGCTGAAGCGGCGCCGCGGCGACGTGCTGATCCTGGCCTCGACTGCGTCCTTTCAAGCGGTGCCTTTCATTTCCACCTACGCCGCCACGAAGGCATTTGATCTGCTGTTCGCCGAAGGGCTCGCGGAAGAGGTTCGGCGCTACGGCATTCGCGTTTGCGCGCTGTGTCCAGGCTCGACCGAATCGGAGTTTCACGAAGTGGCTGGCCAGGCGGGATTGGTTGCGGCCATGAAGAATCGGGAAACAGCGGAGAGAGTCGCGCGCGTGGGACTGCAGGCGCTGGCTGCTGGCAAGAGCTATGTGATTTCGGGTATTGGGAACTATCTCGGTGCGCACGCACAGCGTTTGGTGCCTCGCCGGGTCGTCACTCGTATCACGGCCAAAATGTTCCGTCCGCCAACCGCCAGGTCGGCTTGATGCCACGGCTTGGCACCCACAGACGACACGCGCCGGCCACACCAACCGTCCAACTTTACATAACCATGATTCTCACGGCGCAAAGCGCCGGTCGCGCGGGAACCTTTTCCCGAGCCATCGGGAATTACAAGAGAGCGCAGGGCAGGCCCTGCATGCCGCGAACGCCGTATCAGGAGAGGTGACTATCCCGGAGCAAGACAGGGACGACGTTCTGCTGCGGCGCGCTGCCAAAGGCGACGAAGAGTCGTTTACGTTGCTCTATCGCCGTCATCAGGCACCGTTATACCGATTTGCCTTGCGCATGACCGGCAATGCCTGGGCCGCCGAAGAAGTGGTGCAGGACGTGTTCATGACCCTGATGCGCGAACCGAAGAAATATGACGCTAGTCGAGGAGCTGTGGGCGCGTATTTGTTCGGCATTGCTCGGAATCGCGTGATGAAGCATCTGGAGCGTCTGCCGCGAGAGGTGTCGCTGGAAGAGCACAACGGTAACGGACTTCGAGCGAGCGACGTGGCCGTCAATGCGTTCACCCCGGTGCATTGGGCCGAGCAGCAGGAGCGCAGCGAGCGCGTGCGTGCGGCGGTACTAGAGTTGCCCGCGGAGTTTCGCGAAGCGGTGGTTCTGTGTGAGCTGGAAGAGCTCAGTTACGAAGAGGCCGCGCATCTCAGCGGCTGCCCCATCGGCACGATCCGGTCGCGTTTGCATCGTGGGCGGGCGCTGTTGATGGCCAAGCTGGAGATTTTGAGGGATGTACCACGCCGCGTCAGCGCGGCAACGTAAAGCAAAAAAGGAAGTGCATCATGAAGTGCGCAGAATTTGAAGCGATCGGTCTCGAGCGCAGCGGGCTGCGAATGAGCGAACTCGACGCCGCTCTGCGGACTGCCGCTGCGGAGCATGCTGCCCGGTGCCCGAGCTGCGCAGCGCTGCAGGAATCCTGGCAAGAGGCGCGGATTGCGTTGCAAGCGTTGCGTGAGACGACGCGAGATGCGGAAACGCCCCAGCGTGTGGAAATGCGCCTGCGGCAGGAATTCGGCATGCGGCACCGCACGGCGAAAGCGCGCTCTGCGGTGATTTTCGCGGCCTGGGCGCTCGCGACGGCGGCCGTGCTGTTCGCCGGCGTGAGCTGGTGGAATTGGAGGCTCGCGCAAACTCACGGCAACGCCGTTTCCGCTGGAAATAGCACGAAGACGAACGCGCTGCCTCCATCCGTGACGCCGAGCGACACGTCCGAGGAGCCGACCCTCATCGCCGACAACGAAGTGGGCGAATTTACTCTGCTGCCCGGCAGCTGGCCGCAGGACGTGGACGATTCCGCCGTCGTGCGGGTAGGTATGCAGCGCGGCGCACTCAATGCATTGGGCTTGCCGGTGAATGAAGAGCGGGTGAGCGAGTGGATTCAGGTGGATTTGCTGATCGGCCAGGACGGACTGCCCAAAGCGGTGCGGTTGCCGCAGTCGCAATAGGGCGTGCTTGATTTTTTGAAGCGAGAGCTTAGAAACACGGGAGAGAAGAGGAGAAGAGACGATGAATCGTAACATTTGGGCCTGCTCCCTTGTGGGTGGCGCTCTATTGCTGGCCGCGGGAACCCCGAGAGCACAAGAACCGCCGCCTCCCCCAGCGTTCGGACATCAAGCGGAAGGGCCGGACGGAGGCGGACCCGCGGGGCCGTTTGCCGAGCGCGTCGAGCTAATGGGATTTGAAGGACTGAATCCAGGAAAAATTGTTAAGGGCGCGCCCTTTTCAGCGACGGCAAGCTCGGAAACCACGCAATCGCTGCAAGACGGGACCAACATCCACCGCACCACGTCGAGCGCACTCTATCGCGACAGCCAGGGCCGATTCCGCAGGGAAGTTACGCTTTCCGGGTTTGGACCGCTGCAGACGTCCGGAAAGGCGCGCACGATGATCACGATCGGCGATCCCGTTGCCGGCGCGCGCTACCTGCTGGACCCGGAGCAAAAAGTGGCGCACAAGATGACTCCGCCGACGGGTGGCAAGGGTGGCGCATCGTCCAATGGGAACGCCCAGACGTTCCAACAAAAAATGCAGCAGCGCATGGCCAAAGAAGAGGCTTCCGGCGAGGTGAAAAAGGAATCGCTTGGCACGCAAACGATTATGATCAATGGCGTGGGTGTGAAGGCCGAGGGTACGTCCATCACACGCACCATTCCGGCGGGACAGATTGGAAACGACAAACCAATTCAGGTCGTGTTCGAGCGCTGGTATTCGCCGGACCTGCAGATCGTGGTGAAGAGCACGCGCAGCGATCCGCGCTTTGGAACCACGACCTATGCACTAACCAAAGTGCAGCGCGCCGA
>Ga0307475_10002410_pt1 | contig 11300 bp, 10 predicted proteins | sample atmos_gasesECM1C_FD_203317 | JGI IMG/M metagenome (GOLD analysis project Ga0307475, IMG submission 203317) | Hardwood forest soil microbial communities from Morgan-Monroe State Forest, Indiana, United States - atmos_gasesECM1C_515 | ecosystem: Environmental > Terrestrial > Soil > Temperate...
ATTTCATCTTCCGCATGGAAGTGCATCGGTGTTGCTGTGCCTGGCGCCGCGATATTTTCCATAATTGCATAGCGGCCATTCACCTGTGTTCCGTGAACCCGAATGCACAATTGTTCTCCGGGGATTGCCTCAAACCATTTGATGGTGTCATGGTGACTGACAATAGGTGTACTTTGTTCGAGTGCATGATCAGATCCAAACTCCGTGCTGAACTTGTGGGGATCATTCATCAGAATTTCTCCTTTATGGTGTGAAATTTTCGTTTTCTTACTTAGGATTGAAACACTTCAGTGAGTTGGTGCAAATTAGAACTCATTGCTTGAGAATCCATAGGATAATTTTCCTCGACCTCGAGATCACGAACGGGATTGCTCGGCATATAGCGAGCAGGTTGTCGTGCTCTCGGGTTTCGACGGCTGGCCCGTGATCAAGGGGCCTCTCTACAGAGCTGGTACAACGCCGCCATCGATTCGCAGGTCCGCCCCGGTGATGTAACTGGCAAGCGGACTGCACAAGAAGACGACAGCGTGCGCGACCTCATCAACACGACCGATTCTGCCAAGCGGAACCTGGGAAACCTTCAAAAAAGCTCGCTCGATCTCCTCCCATGAGGCATCGCTGGCAACCCAGCCGTTAGTAGTTGCCATCTGACGGAATACTTCTTCTAGTTTCGGCGTAAGGATCATGCCAGGGGAAACCGTATTGACCGTCACTCCCGATGCACCGAGCGCTTTAGTCAAGGACAGGCTGAGATTGTTGATCGCAGCCTTGCTCGCTGAGTAGTCCGGGCCCGTGGGCTGAGGCATTACACCAGCCACGCTCGAGACGTTCACAATCCTGCCCCAGCCAGACTGCCGCATCGGCAACAGAAGACGACTGATCAGTCTTACAGCAGCTAGAACGTTTCGCTCGTAAGACTCAGTCCAAGCGCGGATTGGAGTGTCTTCCCAAAGCAGTTTCTCGCCTGTTCCACCCGCGTTGTTAACGAGGATATCAATGCCCCCCAGCTGCTCGATCGCGCTGTCCGCGATGTTCTGTGCCTCACCTTCGACTGTAAGGTCACCAAGGACAACAGCGACCGTACCGCCGTGCGCCTCGATGTCTGCCGCGACGGCGTATGTACGTTTCGGTTGTCGTCCGTGGATCGCAACTGCCACACCCTCTGCAGTAAGAGCCCGCGCGATCGCCTCTCCCAAGCCGATGCTGCTACCCGTGACTAGCGCACGCTTCCCTTGCAATCTCAAATCCATAGCGGAAATCTCCAGGTGGTCTTGTGAGTAGGTTCGCAGGGCACCGTCAAGTTGTTGGGTCGGGCGCCGCGGGTTTGGTTGGGGCAGCCGAGCGCGTCCTGCACCCGGCCGTCCGACGAAGCGGATCCTGATGTCATGATTGTCTTCTCCTGGTGTATCGGGACGTATCGCCGATACAAACAAACGTTTGAAAGCAGCTGCCTGCGGTAAAGAATCCATACGGCTGCAGGTAACTCAGTCGGGCCCAATCCCGATGACGGCTCTTGAAACCCTTGTACCTCTTGCAAGCAAAATGAAGGAGCGTCAGGGTTGTAAGACACAACGGCAGCAAAACTATTCCCGGCAGTCTGCTGCTCTTTTCTGGTAGTGGAACAGCTTGCCGCAGCTGTTCCACTATCCGTCCGGGACTACTGTAGCTGCCGGACCGTTCGTGATGCTGATGCTATCGCCGGAATTGGTGATGATCTGCGATTGATACTGGTCCGCGCGCGCCCTGAAGGCCGCGAGTAGCAACACCAGCGAATTTAAATAGCGTTTCATTGTTCTCCCATGGCTACGAGGTGCAGCCCTCCTAGCGCCTGCAGATGAGTGCGTCGCGAATCGGTGGAGAGCCTTGGCCAGCTCGTTGGTCATCGACAGCTGGGGCATGTGATCTGTGTCAAGCTCAATGACGTCGGCGCACATATTCTCGGCGACCATCCGCCGCTGCAATGGCGGCGGGATAGTCCGATCCCGCGTACACAACACGTAATACCGCTTGATGCCGTTGAGGGCTCCAGGTGGGATGGATACTGCCATCGGTAACGGCGAGACTGGTTGCGGGCACTGCCGTGCGATTGCCCACGCCGCAACGTCATCCGCGCAAGACCCGTACAACACGTGACGCGAAGCCGCTGCCGGCATGACGGCGACCGGAGGCTGTCCTTCGACGACCACATTGGCTAGCACCTGCTCACCGTCTCCCTCCGGAAGCTTCGTCAAGTCGAGAAGACTCAGCCCGTCCTTTGGCAAGAATGCCGCCACGTATACGAGCGCCGCGACACGTTCGGGACATCGTGCCGCTCCTTGCGTTGCGACAATGCCGCCCATGCTGTGGCCGACCACGACGGCCGGTTCGGAATTGGCCGCCAGCACCTCGCACACACGGCCTGCGTAGCTATCCAAGCTGACTTCGCTCGCAGACGTGTGGTCGTCGCCCATCCCCGGCAGGTCGAACGCCTCGACTAAATGGCCAGCCGCCCTTAGACTGTCCATCAGTGGCAACCAAATCCATGCGCCGGAAAATCCTCCATGGACTAATACAAATCTCGCCATTTGTTTCTCCTTGTGTTGGCCAGTCCAATCAGGTTCGCCGGATCTGGACGATAGGAAATTCGCTGGTTCTGGGGTCCTTGTCGGGACTGCCTATCACACAGTGCAGGCAGATCCCGAACTTGGACTACGCTCCTACAGTCAGCACGACCTTTCCGATCTGCTGGTTTGATTTTCTTGCGAGGCCTGCTGTAACAGGGTGAGGCCTCGCGCTCCGTATCACCGTGGGCATTCGAGCCAGTTATGCCGACCTTCGCGCTTGCTTCCTGTAGCGGGGCCCGGGGACGGAAGTGCCAAACTGTGGCAACATAGCGCGGCGTATGGCCTCAAAACGTGTCCACTCGTCGCCATTATGAAGGCTGGGAATTGTGACCAGTTCGCCCTGATCGAGGCCGACCAGCGCCGCATCGACCATGTCTTCCGCTGACATGATGATTGAGGCGGGTTGCTGTTGCCACGGGAGGCCGGCGACCTCCCAGCCGTCGGTCGCGGTCCTGGCTGGTAACACAGCTTGGACTCGGATGCCTTTGCTGGTGAGTTCGTGCTGCAGCGAAAGACTGAAGGCAAGGACATATGCTTTGGACGCCCGTACACACCGTTCATCGCCTCTACCGAGATGCCAGCGGCGGAGCCGATGTTGATGATCGTGCCTGCGCCACGCTTGACGAAGGCAGGAGCGGCAACGTAGGTGAGGCGAGTGAGAGCGCTGATGTTGAGAGCAATCATCTCTTCCATCTTCTCGATGTCGGCTTCGAGCAGCGGTGCGACGGAGGCGAAGCCGGCATTGTTGACGAGCATGGTGATGCTCGGATCGTCCTTCAGCTTTGCTTCCACCCGCGCGAGATCCTGCTTGTTGTTGACGTCCGCTACGATCGGAGAGGTGCGGCGTCCGGTAGAGCGGGAAAGCGTTGCGGCGAGCGCTTGGAGTGGCGCCTCGCAGCGCGCTACCAGGATGAGATCGTATCCCCGCTTTGCGAGACGATCCGCATAGACAGCTCCGATGCCGCGAGAGGCGCCGGTGATGAGGGCTGTGCCCTTTGACGATGAGTTGCTCATGATCTTCTCTCCTGATTTGTGTCTCACAGCGCATTCAGTGAACCGCATAGCGGATGTGGGGTTGTGTCTATATCCGAGGTTCCGGGCCGAATCCTCCGGAATTCTTCATGCGAGACATGCGCGCGACGGATTGGTGCGGGCGACACAAAGAGGCCGATGCATTGAGTTTGCGTGCGGGGCCCTAATGCAGCCAGAATCAATTAAGAGTTTACGTGCGCGTCTGGTGGGATCGTGACAACTTGCCTGTGAAAGCAGAGGCAACAGAAGTCAACGTATCATGAGAGCAGATCTCCAAGCGCAAGTCCCTTCGTGGCGCAGAAAATCTTGCCGATATTCTGTGGGGCTGGCTCCGCACATTCTCCGGAACACCCGCGCAAAGTGCTGCTGCGTCTTGAAGCCGCATGCCACGGCGACATCCAGGACACGCGCTTCGGTGCCACTCAGCATCTCCTTTGCACGCTCTACTCTATGGCGTAGGAGAAATTGGTGCGGCGTCTCACCGGTCGACTTGCGAAACACCTCTGAGAAATAGCCCGTGCTGAGCCCAGCTGATTCTGCCATTTCATTGAGAGTCAGACCGTCCTCGACCTTCGCATGCACAAGTTCGGTAACTCTTCGTACGCTTGCGGGCGTTAACCCCACTCCATCGCATCCCTCTTCCACCTTCATTACGACCAGCGTCATATCGTCCCGCTGTGGCTGGCCACCGGCGAAGCCGGCTACTCCGTCCAGAATACGTTCCATGATTTCCTTAGGCTGCCAGAAGCCGCAAGAACTCAATAGCTTCTCAAACGCTTCCTCTCCCCAAAATTCGCCCTTATGGTTCTCGACCTCGGTGATGCCATCGGTGTAACCGATTAGCACATCACCAATTCGGAGCTGAAATGTTGCCGGTGTGAATTGCGCATCCGAGAAGATTCCCACGGGCATGCCTTCCGCCTTCAAGCGGAAAATTTCACACCGCCCATGTTGTGGGCGGAGCACGATTGGAGGATTGTGGCCGGCATTTACGTATCTCAAGGCGCGCGTTGCAGGCTGATATTCCGCGTAGAAGAGCGATGCAAAGAAATGGGCCGGAGAGGAGTCATAAACTAGCCGATTGACATCTGCCATGAGTGTGGAAAGGTCCGAATTTGGACGCAGAGCTTGCGCTCGAAGCGAACCTTGAAGACTAGCCATGATCAATGCCGCCCCAATCCCCTTTCCTGAAACATCTCCGATAGCGATGCCCCAACGCTCTCCTTGCAAGGACAAGAAGTCGTAGTAATCGCCTCCGATGTCGTGAGCGGGCTGATAAAAGGCTTCGCAGGATAGACAAGGAATTGACCGCGTGGGTGGTGGAAAGAACGCGCGTTGCACATCCTTTGCGCCCTCTAAGTCCGTTTGAAGCGCATTGTAAAATCTGGAATCCGATTTGGACTTTTTTATATATTCCGAGAACGTCTCCACGTGATTCCGCAAAAGGAGGCCGGCTTGTCGTGCTCGCCCTTTCTGAAGGGCATCGACTATCGGTTGGTGTGATTCAACTACTTCGTGCATGTGCTCCGAAAGGTTTCCGAACATCGCGCGCATGCGCAAATCAAGGGCCAAGCTGTCCCAGACGCGTAGGAGAAAGTCATTCTGCGAGGCTTTTAAGATATTTCGGTGAAAATTGATATCGTGTTCGACGCAAGCGTCGATGTTGCCGTCGTGGAAGGCGGCACGCATTCCTCCTAATTCCCCTAGCAACGTGGTGACATTTCCACCAAGTGTGGCCGCGGCAGCTCGCCCAGCGATCTCTTCCAGGGCTGCCCGCACCTCATAAGCTTCTTGCATCCCTTTAGGGTCCGGCGGATTAACGCTCGCGAAAAAATCATTAGCGAGGGTGACCATTCCGAGTGCTTGGAATTCGGCAAGAGCCTTCAAGACCGACTCCTTGTCCATTCCAAACTCAACTGCAATTTTATCCAACTGCAGGCGCTGGCCCGGCCCAAAGCGGCCACTAAACAGCTCTCTCGCCAATCGGGCCCGACCGAGCCCCAGTAGATACCCTTTATCGGCCAAGCGAACGACTGTCTTCCTGTCTCCGTCCTTGAGCAACACCGCACCCTCCTTCGTCCGGCTTCTTGGCAAGGCTCGGTGCCACTGACCCGAAATTGTGCTTCCCCTGAATTTCGGATGGCGGCCTAGAATGCTAGAGCCTCGACCGTTCGGGCCCCACACTAGAAGCCTGAGGCGAAATAGGAGTGAAGTTCCCGTCGGGATTGTGCGGATTCTCTGTGCTGACGCTATGTCTATGACAATAAGGATTTTAGACGGTCGCTGACCTTGGATTGCGGGCGACGCCCCATATTTGTACCGCTGGGGGACTAGAACTACTCTAATTCATCTTAAGGCGAGACACCTTCCGCCGTCCAAAAGAGTCAGGTTTGGTAAATGAAATCTTTCCAGGCATTCCGCCTTGATACAGCGAACCAGTGCCTTTGGCGAGGGCAAGGGCGCGTGGCTATTCCCCCGAAGCCTTACGACATGCTGCGGTACCTGGTCGAGAATCCAGGCCGCCTGGTTACCCAGGACGAACTTCTCGAAAAGCTATGGCCCGAGACCTACGTCAACCCCGAATTGATCCGAAAATACATTGTGGACATCCGAAAGATTCTCGGCGACCGGCCCGATAAACCTGAATTTATCGAAACCGTGACTAAAAGAGGGTACCGGTTCATTACGCCAGTTATAGACGAGAGTGCAACACCGCCTTCGGAGCTAGGCACGCAAAAGGACGTTGTTCCGGGAACCGCCTCTTCAGAGGAGGAAAAATCTTCTCGTAGCCGCTATTTCCGGAAACTTGCAATCATACCCATCCTCGGCGTAGTCGTCGCAGCTGCGACAGCCGACCATTTCTGGTTTGCTCGAAGTAGGGCCACTCGCTCTCTGTTGAACGCCAATTCCATCGCTGTGCTGCCCTTTGTGGACATGAGTCCGGCCAAAGACCAGGAGTATTTTTCAGACGGACTCGCCGAACAACTGATTCACGAACTCGCCAAAGTATCTGGGCTCAAGGTCGTCGGGCGCTCTTCAGCCTTTCAGTTCAGGGGTAAGAACGAAGACCTGCGCGAAGTGGGACGAAATCTCGGGGTGTCCAATATTCTTGAGGGAAGTGTGCGCCGCGAGGGCAACCATGTACGCATCACTGCGGACCTGATTAAGACGGACGATGGTTTTCAGCTTTGGTCGCAGACGTATGATCGGGAGATCAATGACATCTTCGCGGTAGAGGACGAAATCGCTCGTTCCGCAACCGGCGCATTGCAGGTCAAGCTGTTAAACGCTAACGGCCCAGCCATCTCTGTAAGCTTGCGCAACACCAGTCCCGAGGCCTATCAGGCCTACCTGCAAGCTCAATACTTCAATGGCCGCGGAGTGAAGAAGGTGGACCTCGCTACGGCACTCAACTACGCCAATCGGGCCATCCAGCTGGACAAGAACTATGCGCCAGCCTGGGCACTGCGGTCCTACGTCCTGAACTGGATGGCAGGCTTTGACCTCATGGACCAGAGAGAAGGATATCGTAGGGCGCGCGCGGATGCACAGCAGGCGATTGCGCTCGATCCGAATCTGGCCGCAGGATATTTGGCACTCGGCTGGGTCCAGATGAAACAAGACTGGGACTGGAAAAGTACCGAAGTATCCCTAAACAAGGCCGCCGAACTGGAGCCGGGAAGCGTCGATGTTTTGCGCTACCGGGCGGACCTTTACCAGACTTTGGGTCGCCTGGACGAAGCGATCGATCTTCAAAAACAGGTGGTAACGCTCGATCCGCTTCGAGCGAGGTCGTACGCGGCTCTGGGGAACACGCTGTTCGAGATGGAACGGTACGAAGAAGCACAGGCCACCCTACAAAAATTGCTGGAACTGAACCCGGAACAAGAGCGCGATCACTTTCGTCGTGGCGAACTTCTCCTGGCAGAAGGTCAGGTGCAGAAGGCCCTTGCAGAAATGGAGCAGGAACCGCGCGAAGATTGGAGATCGTTCGGCGAAGCGCTTGCGTATCACGCGGCCGGCCGGCCCCCCGAGTCCGATACCGCTCTGAAACAATTGATCACGATTCGCCCGAGCGGCTGGGCCTATCAGATCGCTGAGGTATACGCCTATCGCGGAGAAGTTGACGAAGCATTCGATTGGATGGATCGCGCCTATCAACAACATGATCACGGTTTGCTGGTGGTGAAGAGCGACTGGCTAATCAAAAATCTGCGTCAGGACCCGCGCTACACCGAGCTGCTGAAGAAGATGCACCTGTCCAGATGAAGCCGTTGGTTGTTGCGTCAGGCGCCACTCTCTGACAAATCCAAGAAAGTCGACTGTGACTCTCATTTTTGACTCCCCTCATGCGAGTGAGAGTGCGTCACATTGATTCATTGCCCGCCCTATGTGCGTGAGTGGATTGACGCGAACGTGCTCGATGGCAATTAGCGGCGCGTGAATGCGAATAAAATCGTTTGCCTGAGAACCAGGTTCTGACTGCGCCGCACAGGTGTTGATCGCAAACAACAAAATAAACGCGCTCAATGATTTGAAAGCAAACATAATTTTCCCTCCTTTTAGAAAACGGCTCTCGCTTTAGTGGTCGCCTTGCTGGCTAATGAAAATCGCGGTTCTAGAGCCCCTGAATTCGTGAGCATTTGCTTCACGTATGGCCCGAGGCCAATAGTTCCTGCGCAGTCCACGCACCGAAACACCGGGCTCCGACAACGACAAAATCTAACGTTTTTTTGGTCTTGGATATTTAGTGGAACAGCTTGGCAATGCCACCGAAGCATCTCGCCCAGCCCTTATCATCTGCATCGCGTGCGGCGTCGCTAGGAAAACCAGTCTGCCTTAAGACAACTTTCGTGGAGCCAGCTTGCTCGAAAAATTCTATGGTGACGAGCGTCTTCCCTGGCCCTTCTACGCCATCGATGGGCAATGTCTCCCATTCCCATGTAAACGCGAGTTTTTCTGGCGCATGCACTTCGCGGTAGGTTCCGTGGAACTCGAACACTTCCTTCTCGTTTTCATCGCTGACCACGCGCCATCGATAGTCCCCGCCCGTTCTCGCGTCGACAATGGGCTCAGTCTCAGCAATCCAGTGCACGGGGGCACTATCCACGAACCACTTTTTTATGGCTTCCGGATCGATCCACATGTGAAATACGCTGGACCGCGGAGCTTCGAAGGTACGTCCTATGCGAAACGAACGGCGGGGAGCACGTTCGGCTTCCGCAAGGATTGAGGCGAGAGCTGGGTTTGTATTAACCGGGTCAAGTGTTCTTACGCGGAGAGAAAGCAGATTATCTTTCTCGATCTGTTTCACATTATCGAGAAGCGCGTCCAAATCATCCGACACCGAAAGGAATCGCCCGGAAAGCGCGTCGGCCCGCCCGGATGCCAACTCAACTACAAATTGAGCCGGACGCTCTGCGGGCAGATTGAGGCCTTCGTCGAAGATTCGCCGGAACCAGGGAATCCATGTTTGCGCCTCCGCGGAATGAAGCGAGCGCTCCGACATGGCCGTCCGCACCGTTCCAGGCGCCAGACTGAACAAGCTGATTCCGTATTCTTTTGTCTCCGCGGCCATTATTTCCGTGAGCCGAACGAGCGCCGTCTTGCTCGTCATGTAGCTCGACAAATAGGGAAGGGGGGCCGTGCTGCTCACAATATTCACGATCCGCCCGCGGCGTCGGGAGATCATTCCCGGCAGTACGGCGTGAAAGCACAGGACAGGGCCTCTCAGGTTCACGTCCATGACGCGCCACCAATCTTCGAGGCCCGATTGCCACAGCGGGCCAATCGGTCCGACCGTAGCGGCGTTGTTCACCAGCAAGTCCACGTGGCCGAGCGAGCCCTCGATCTCAGCAATCCTCCGCACAACTGTCTGGGAGTCCGTCACATCGAGTGCGAACGCCTTCGATTGCCCGTTCGCCTGCTTTATCAACTCCGCAGTCTCAGTGACGTCCGAAGCTGTTCGCGCAAACACCGCAACACTTGCGCCTGCTGCGGCTAGTAACAACGCGATAGTTCGCCCTATTCCGCGGCCACCGCCGGTCACCACCGCCACTTGCCCTTTCAAACGAGACCTTTCCATCTCCATTCGCCGTTCCTTCGCGGCCAAGAGGTGCGTATGCTCCGGCTCAACAGTGAATGCTAATGAACCTGCAGAGTTCGTTTGCGACAATTGCCGGGCTTTTTACGCCAAACTAGCCTTTTCTCTAATGCGAAGAACTCTTTTCCATCGCATATTCGACGACAGGCGTAACCGCAACCGCCCATAGCAGGAGTATGGATTCGATGCCCCGCGAGTTTCGTCTACGACGCCATTATCCTAGCGAGCCGAAGCTGTTCCATTCGGCCAAGTCTCCGTCGTTTTCCGCCAAACTTCGCTGGACTCTTGTCGAATCTGTAGTCTGCGATGCATATTGGGTAAGTCGATGCCTCAACCTGCGCAACGCGACAGCCGGCAAAAGAACCCCCTCAAGAGGCGTCGCATCGTCGTGGTTGTTGTTCCGCCGGTCGAGGAACTCGACTTTGTCGGACCCATGCAGGTCTTCAGTGCTGCCAATCGTCTGGCGGGCAAGTCTGTTTATATCGTCGAGGTCGCTACGAATGCCCGCGATATGAGAGTGACTGGCGAAGGCGGGCTGCTCTCCTTTCTGGCGCAGCATCGCTTCTCCGAGCTCGAAGGCTCGTTCGATTCCCTTCTGCTTGTTTGCGGCGTCGCCACGCGCAATGCGCGGGACGCGGCTCTTTTTGCATGGCTTAGAAAAATGGCTCCCGCAGTTCGCCGCCTCGGCTCCGTCTGCGTGGGCGCATTCCTGTTTGCGGAAGCTGGACTGCTCAATGGAAAGCGCGCGACGGCCCACTGGAAATTCGGCCAGGAACTCGCGAAACGATTTCCGAAGGTGCGAGTTGAATCGGAGCTGCTGTGGATAAAAGATGGAAACGTCTACACCTCTGCCGGTATCTCGGCTGGCGTGGATTTGGCGCTGGCGTGGGTCGAAGAGGATTGCGGCGTCGCGATCGCTCAAGAGCTCGCGCGCGAGTTCGTACTTTTCCTAAGAAGGTCAGGTGGGCAGAAACAACTGAGCGTTTCCTTATCCGCGCAAGCTTCGGAAATGAAGGCGCTCCAGGAGCTTCAGGTTTGGATTACGGAGAATTTGGCAAAGAAGTTGTCGGTGCAAGTTCTCGCGGATCGAGTGGGCATGAGCGTTCGCAACCTCGAGCGAATATTCACGCGCGAATTGGGCAGGACGCCTTTGAGATACATCTTGCAAGCGCGCGTCGAGGCCGCTCGTCACCAACTGGAAAGGACGGATCGCGGCCTAAAGCAGATCGCTCCAGCCTGCGGGTTTGGCAACTCGGATGTGATGCGGCGCTCGTTTGCTCGCTTGGTTGGAATCACGCCTCTCCAGTATCGTCGAAGGCTCAGCCTCCCACCGGCAAGTAGTTCACAAAATGATATGCCCGGCGTTCGTAATCGAGATTCCTGACGGATGGTCGGCCAAAGGTAACTTCCGGATGGCCTGTCACTTACCGGGAACAACAGAGGTAAAATGGCCCGGAGTATCAGAACACCAAGCCCACTTCGGACCGGCATGAATCCCGAAGGAAATAAGCACGCGACCGTTTCCGACTATCGGGAGTTTCCAGTGCCCGCGCTCTTGGCGA
>Ga0307475_10002412_pt1 | contig 11286 bp, 9 predicted proteins | sample atmos_gasesECM1C_FD_203317 | JGI IMG/M metagenome (GOLD analysis project Ga0307475, IMG submission 203317) | Hardwood forest soil microbial communities from Morgan-Monroe State Forest, Indiana, United States - atmos_gasesECM1C_515 | ecosystem: Environmental > Terrestrial > Soil > Temperate...
TGTCGCCGCAGACTTCGATTCCGTGCGGGGTTGAGCGGCGGGCTTTGACGCATGCGTGGCAGCGGGTTTCGACTCGGTGCGAGAGGTCCCGGCGGGCTTCGTCTCAGAGCGCGATTTCGTTGCGGACTTGGTCTCCGTGCCGGCCGTTCTACTTGACGACGTCCTAGCCCTGGGGGACGTGTCCGTGCGCGAGGAGCGCGAAGATGCCGACGTACGAGTGGACTCGGTGCTCTTGGAACTCACGCGTTCCGAGGACGAGGCTTTCGCGGCGACGACTCCGGGACCCTTGAACTCACCCGGTTTCGCAGTTGCCGCGACAGACGGTCTCCCGTGGTTAACGGAAGCGAACTGACTGCGATCGGCGCGCGCCGCTGTCTCATGTTGCTGCTGAGCACCAACCGGCGGGACGTGGCGCTCGTGTGCGAAGGCTTCCTGCTCAGCAGTTGGGCGCGCACTAATGCCGCCCTGGCCGCCGTTGTAGCCTACGCGAGTACCACTTCTTTCCTCGACCGGCCTTTCGTATACATTGTGGATCACGGTGATATTTATGTTGTTGACGCTGCGATTGTAGAAAAAATGATCGCCGGTCCAGTAGCCTCCGGCATAGCCGTCGCCGATGTATCCGAAACCGTAGTCGACGCCGCCATAGAAGCCCACGTGGGGACCCCAGTAGCCGACGTTCCAGACATAGACACTGTCGGCCCAACCCCAGTAACCGGGAGTCCAGAGCAAGCCCACTTCAGGCGCCTCGACCCACGTACCGGGAACCCAGTAATAGCCGCCGTCGTCGGTGTAGCCCCAATAACCGGGAGTCCAGATGTAACCTTCGCCCGGACAAATGGGCTGCACATAGACAGGCAGTTCGGGTGGAGCGATGGTGACAGACAGCACTACTTGAGCGGACGCGGTGGGAGTTGTCGCGGCAATCGTGAGCAGGCACACGGCGATAAGGACCCGGCTCAGAACCCCGAAGGAATGGAGCGAGCGGCGGTTGATACCGAAAACTTGCATTTGTGTTATCACCTCGTAAGGATCGCCATCGTTTTCGTGAAGGGACCAGGGGCCGAGCAGACACCCACTATATGGGGTAAGAAGCTCAGTGGGCGATGCGGTAAAGCCTGTAGGGACCAGGGAACTTTACAGTAGGGAAAGAAAAGCGGGACCCAGGCAGGCCGGGGAGAATGCGGTCACCTGACGGCAGGTTCGGAAGGCGCAAGTTCAACCCTATTTCGACCCAGACGCTTGGCTGCGTATAAAGCAGCGTCGGCCTGGACCATCAGGCGCTCGAATTTCTTTAGATGGCCGTGGTCAAATCCCGCTATGCCGAAACTCGCCGTGACGGGGCGCCCGTCGCGGTTAAACGCAAAGCGTTGGAACTCCAATTGTTCCCGGATGCGCTGAACGAGCACTTCGATTCCCTCGCGCGCGGCGTGGGAAATGATTAGGACGAACTCATCACCGCCGATGCGGCCGCAGATATCGCTTTGACGAGTGTTATCGCGGAGTATTTGGGAGAATTTTTTGAGGACCGCGTCGCCGGCTTCGTGACCGTAGGAGTCGTTCACCAGCTTGAATTGATCGATATCGGCCATGACGACCCAGAAAGGAAAATCGTGCCGAACCGCGCCGCTGAACTGGCGAGTGGCCCATTGTTCGATCGCACGGCGATTGGGGAGCTCCGTAAGTTCGTCCGTGAGGGCGAGCTGCTCGAGAAGGCGATTCTTTGCCTCGACCTCGCGATGGAGTCCGATAATCCTACGCCCGACCGCAGCACGCGCCAGAAGTTCATCGGCGTGAAAAGGCTTCGTGAGGTACTCGTCGGCTCCGGCCTGAAGTCCTTTTACAATTTCGGACTTTTCCGAAATGCCCGTGAGAATAATGATGTAGGTAAAGCTGTTCTGGAAATCGGAACGGATGCGTTGGCACAATTCGATGCCACTCAGGTCCGGCATCAACCAGTCCGTGATGACCAAGCCGGGGCGATGCGTAGCGAACAATTCAACGGCCTGCTGAACGGTGGCGGCAGGAAGAATCGTGTACTCATCGGACGGCAGGGCGTGTTCGACCAGCTTACGGGCAACCGGCGAATCGTCAACGACGAGCACAGGAAAGGCTTGCTTGTCAGAAGTCATGGATTATGGCGCGCCCGCAGCAATTTTCAACATGAGCTGGAATGGAGGAGCAACGGACCGATACCGGCCCGACTCTTAGGGTATACGGAAGCCGCTCGTTGCCGAAGACGACGATCGCGTTTGTGCTCAATCGATATAGCCGCGCACGAAACTTACCGGGAGTTGGCAGGAACCGGTTGACCGAGCGAGTCACCTGGACCTTCACGAGGCTGCGCACAGTCCGGTGACTTAGTCCATCTCGGTCGCGTTCAACGAACCTAGCGCTCTCCGGCTGTTGAAAACCAGCCGTTCGCTCATTCCCAGTTCCACTCGAATGGAATGGCGCTAACTTTTGAATTCGGCTACCGCCGGCGAGTTGACGCCGGGACAAAAACGGTCAGGAACGACGAAATCAAGGCAGGTTAGGCGATGAAATCTTCCATTGGTGAGCAGGAGCGAGTAGTGCTAGAAGCATATCTGCAGGACTTGATATGGGGCGTCAACAATCCAAATGAGCTGGATGTGCCGGTCGAGACGTTGACGACGTTGCAGCATTGGAAAACGCGAAGCGCCGGCAAGCAGGCCTCGCGAATCGAAGACGAACGGAAAGGAGGCACAATGGAATCCACGTTTGAAATTTTCAAAAAGCGAGCGGACCAGAGCAGCGTGTGGATCGGAGTGGTGAAAGGTCGAGAGCGAGCCAAGGAGGCGCTAATCAGCTTGAAATTGACTTCGCCCGGCACCTATTTCGCCTGTGATCAGCACGCCGGGAAAATTGTGCAGATATCGAATCCGCGCACCTGGAGGTCGTAGTTAACATCGCCGGTCCGACGGACGACTCTAGAGGTCGTCGGGAGGCCGCCAGTCGGCGGGCGGAAATGCGATGCGCCAAAAATTGGGCGCCGGGGCATCGAATTCGAGTGGGATGTGATAGCCCTCAGGCATTTCGCGGGCGGTGCGAGCAACGCGGCACCCGACGGTTTCCTTAGTAGTTGAGTGCTCGAGAATCAGACGCGCGTCGACCGGAATGGTCTGTTTGAGGCACATCAGAGCACCGTGGTCGTTCACGCTAAGAGTCGTGGCTTCAAAGGACACGGTCTTTCCCTGAACCGCGAGATAAATATTGGCGCGCACGCGCAACAAAACGCGCTGGCTGCGCCGACGCTCTTCACCGGCTACGCTTTCCCAAACACTTCGAACTCCGGCCTTTGCAAATGGCAAAGAAGGGCGAGCGGACAACGGGGCTGCTTTGGCTACCGCAAACGGTTTAGCGGGCGCAGCGTTCGGCTTTGCGTGCGGTACATGCGACTTCGGTAAAGGCACTTTCAGGCTTTCAATCTTCATAAACGGCCCCCCGGTGTCAGAACCAAATAGTTAGAGATCGACGCCCCAAAAATCCAGGTCAGCGGCAACGAGTTCCACTCCCAGATCCCACCCGTCATCGCGTTGGCCCCCCTTCCAAACGACCACGCCGTTCGCAGCGCCTCGTGTGGCGAGATTTGTGACTCGCAAACGTTGCTGCACATCAATTTCCTTTGGGCTTACGAGCAGGCAGCCGTAGCAGTTCACCACCCGAGTAAAGCCAGATTCAAAATGTAGCGGGCCCGCGCGGCCATTCCATTCAATTGTCACCGGGACGCGCGAGTTCATGCGTGGACCGCGTCTCTTGCTTCTCGTCCTTATATCTCTTGGCAGGCCTTCCCCTAACGCCATTCTGTTAGCTCCCCGTGGCGGAGTAAAAGACGGGGGACGGGATCCCTCGTTTCAGACGGCTGGCTACCTCTGGCTAGGTCCGAAGTTCATGCTCGGTCGCAGAAAAGCGGCGGTCAATGGTACGCAATGACAGGCGAAACCTGTACCTGAGGCCAATCCAGGCCAGTTGGCATTGTTGCGAACGGGCGCGGGCTTGCGCGCAAGCTCCTCGCTTGCCCGGAGAAGCTACGCTTAGTCGGCGGTGGCTGACTCACCCGCGAGGGGGCCCTTTCCTGTTTCGGATGTCTTCCCAAAGCGATGGGAAGTCCAGGACTGGAACCGGTCCATATAAGTGTAAAAGACGGGCGTGAGGTAAAGCGTGACGAGTTGCGAAAAAACGAGACCGCCGACGACGGCCAGCCCGAGAGGGCGGCGAGAATCGGCACCGGCGCCGGAACCGAGAGCAATGGGCAGGGTGCCCATCAGCGCGGCCATGGTCGTCATCATGATGGGACGGAAACGGATAAGAGAGCCTTCATAGATGGCCTCCTCAGCGGTCTTGTTTCCGTCGCGTTCGCGGGCGATTGCGAAATCGATCATCATGATGGCGTTCTTCTTCACGATGCCAATGAGCATGATCACGCCGACGAAAGCGTAGAGATCGAGGCTGTAGCCCGTCAGTTGCAGCGTGAGGAGCGCACCGAAGGCGGCCGAGGGCAAGCCGGAAAGAATGGTGATGGGATGAATGAAGCTTTCGTACAGGATGCCTAGCACGATGTAGATTACCAGGATCGCCATCAGCAGAAGGATGCCAAGTCCGGTCAAGGAGGCTTCGAATGCCTGCGCGGTGCCCTGAAACTGAGTGGTGAGAGTGGCGGGAAGTTCGTTGCGCGCGAGTTTATTCACTTCGCTGACGGCGTCGCCAATGGCTGTGCCGGGCATCAAGTTGAAGGAAATCGTCACAGCAGGAAACTGGCCGAGATGGTTGACCGTTAGAGGCCCGAGATTGGTTGTCAGAGTTGCAACGGAGCCAAGCGGGACGAGCGCGCCGCTGCGGGAATGAATGTAGAGCATCGACAGAGCGGCGGCATCGCGCTGATACTGATCTCCCAGTTCCATGACCACCCAGTATTCGTCGTTCGGCGCATAGATGGTTGAAATCTGACGCTGGCCGTAGGCGGTGTAGAGAGCATCTTCTATTTGCTGCGCGGTGATGCCGAGCGCGGAAGCTTTGTCGCGGTCCATATTGACGTTGACTTGCGGATTCTTGATTTGCAAATCGCTGGTGACGTCGCGGATGCCCGGGAGTTTGCTCATGCTCGCGGTAAACGCGATGGCGGCGCGGTAGAGCTCCGCCGTATCAGGACTCTGAATCGTAAACTGATACTGGCTCTTGGTGAACTGCGTACCGACTTGGATAGGCGGAAGATTCTGCATGTAAATGTTGATGCCGGGAAGAGTGGCGAATTTCGGCCGGAGCTCGTCGATCACCTCGTCGATTTTTGGATGGTGCCAGAAAAGCGGCGATATACCGCGAAGGACGCCGCCGAGAACCGGCACGCTGCCGTATTTCTGTTCCAGAGACAGCATCATCTCACTGGGAACTTTGGGGCGATCCTTCGGCTCCTTGAGATGCATGAACAGAATGCCGGAATTGCTGGCGGAGAACCCGAGCGCCGAGAAGAAGTCGAGCCGATTCGGATCCTCCATGGCGATCTTGTCAATTTCCATCTGATGCTGTTTCATGGCTTCAAAGGAAATTCCCTGCACTGCTTCGGTGAAAGCAAAAATCTGCGAATTGTCCTCGGCGGGGAGGAAGCCCTTCGGGATCGCGACGAATTGCCAGGCGGTGACAACGAGAATGGCCGCCGAGAAAACCATGACGGTGAGGCGATGGCGGAGCGACCATTGCAGAGAAATGTCGTAGAGGTCGAGGACCCGGTCGAAGAACCGTTCGAGCGACATGTAAACCCGGCCATGCTTCTGTTTGTGCTGGGCGCGGATGAAGCGACTGCACAGCATGGGCGTTAGGGTGAGTGAAACGAAGCCGGAAACCAGGATGGCCATCATGATGACGACCGCGAATTCGTGGAGGAGGCGGCCCATGATTCCACCCATGAAAAGAATGGGAATAAACACGGCGGCGAGCGAAAGCGTCATCGAGAGAATCGTGAAGCCGATTTCCTTCGAGCCCGTGAGAGCGGCTTCCATCACCCCTTCTCCCATTTCCATGTGGCGGACGATGTTTTCGAGCATCACGATGGCGTCGTCGACGACAAAACCAACCGAAAGGGTCAAGGCGAGGAGCGAGAGGTTGTCGACCGTGTAGTTCAGCAGGTACATCACGGCAAACGTGCCGATGATGGACATCGGGAGAGCGACGCTGGGAATCAGCGTCGCGGAAAGGTTGCGCAAGAAAAGAAAAATGACGAGAACAACCAAGAGCACGGCGAGATACAGAGTGAATTTCACATCGCCGACGGATTGGCGAATGGAAACGGAGCGGTCGAAGAGAATTCGCATCTCGATCGACGGAGGAATGATGCCGCGAAATTGCGGAAAGAGCGCCTTCACGGCATCCACGACTTCGACGGTGTTGGTGCCAGGCTGGCGCTGGACGGCCAGAACGACGGAAGGCGTATCGTTCCAAAAGTTCGAGATCTTGTCGTTCTGCACGCTATCAGCGACGCTGCCTAATTCCTCGAGGCGAACCGGCGAGCCGTTGCGGTAAGCGACGATCAGAGGGCGGTAGAGCGAAGCATGCGTGAGCTGCCCGTTCGCTTGCAGAGTAAATGCCTGGTGCTCGCCGTAGAGCGTACCTGTTGGAAGGTTCACGTTGGCATTCTGGACGGCGGTATTTACTTCATCGATGCCGATCTGGCGCGTGGCGAGCGCCGACGGGTCAAGTTGGATACGCACGGCATATTTCTGCGAGCCATAAACTTGAACCTGCGCGACACCCTTCACCATCGAGATGCGCTGACCCATGAGAGTTTCGGCGTACTGATCGACGGTGTAGAGCGGCAGATTTTTCGAGCCCATGGCGATATAGAGGATGGGTTGATCGGCCGGGTTCACCTTGTTGTAGGTCGGCGGTGAAGGCATGTTCGGCGGAAGCTGCGGAGCAGCGCGCGCGATGGCCGCCTGGACGTCCTGTGCGGCGCCGTCAATGTTGCGGCTAAGCGAAAACTGCAACGCGATGGACGTTCCGCCGAGGGAACTGGACGAAGTCATCGAATCAATACCCGCTATGGTGGAGAACTGCTTTTCGAGCGGGGTGGCGACGGCAGAAGCCATCGTGTCGGGACTCGCGCCGGGCAAACTTGCGGAAACCTGGATCGTTGGGTAGTCGACGTTCGGCAAATCGCTGACTGCGAGAGCGCGGTAGCCGAGGATGCCAAACAATAGGATCGCGATCATGACCAGGGCCGTCATGACCGGGCGGCGGATAAAAACTTCGGCGATACTCATCGATGATCCTCTAGTTCGCTCGGCCGCTGTTCTTAATTTGAACCTTGATCCCCGGAAGTAGACGAAGCTGGCCGTCGGTGACGACCGTTTCACCAGGCTTCACTCCCTGCGAAATCACCGATTCGCCGGCGATGGTGCGCGCCACTTTCACCGGGCGCGTCTCGGCAGTCATTTCCGACGTGACCACGTAGACGAAATCCCCCTGCTGCCCCTGCTGCACGGCTTGAGAAGGCACGACCGTGGCATTTTCTTCCTCCGCTAGCCGCAGCGAAGTGGTGGAAAACTGACCCGGCCAGAGCCGGTGATCTGCATTGGCGAAAGTTGCCTTGAGCTTGATCGTGCCGGTGGTGCTGTCCACGGCATTATTGATGAAGCTTAGGAAGCCCACTTCGGGCTTGGTGTCTCCGTATGGCGTGGCTTGCACTTGCAAACGGCCGCCGGCCATATATTTCTTGACGATGCCCAAGTATTGCTCGGGAATGGAGAAGTCCACGAAAATCGGGCTGACTTGATTGATGACCACCAGAACGGGTAAGTCATTTTGCTTCACGAGATTCCCCGGAAAAACCTGCAAGGCACCGGTAACACCGTCGAGCGGCGAGGCGATTTTGCAGTACTGCAATTGCAGTCGCGCCGATTCGACGGCGGCTTCGTCCGAGCGGACGGCCTCCGCCTGCGCGTCGGAAGTGGCCTGTATCTGATCGAGTTGCTCTTTCGGCGTGACGCCAGCGGCGAATAACTTCGAGTAGCGGGCGGCTTGAACTCTGTCGAGCTCCAGTTGCGCCTTGTCACGGTCGAGAGTGCCCTGGGCCTGCGCGAGAAGTGCCTGGAAAGGCCGAGCGTCAAGCGTAAAGAGCAAGTCGCCCTTTTTGACGAACTGGCCTTGGGTGAAGTGGACTTCAAGAAGCTTGGCATTGACCTGAGATTCGACGGAAACAGTGGAGTATGCGGTGCCCGCCCCAATCGCGGTGAGCTCGATGGGCACGGTCTTCTGCACGACTTTGGCGACCGTTACGGGTGCGGCAAGGCTCGGGGCGGTCTGCGCCGTTTGCGTGGTGCAAGCACCGGCAAAGAGCGAAAGCGCCAGCGAAGCGAGCAGGACAGGGATGGAGGTTCGAGTACCGGTCATCGATGATTCCGTCCGTTTCTCTTTCGAGAATGGTTTCCGCTTGGCGTAGCCAAACCGCCGAGCCAAATATCGGTGAGCGATTCACTGACCTCGCGCGGATCGAATTTGTCCAGGCGTTTACCACCGAACAATTCCTGGACCTGATAGTGCTGGGCGATCATGCCGATAAAACTGCGGGCAGCAAGCCGCGGATTCACGCGACGAAATTCGCCGCGGCGGATGCGAGTGCGGATGTAGTCCTCGAGAGCCTCGTAGAAGCACAGGGCATGCGTGCGAAACAGGCGGTGAGACAGCTCGTGGTTCTCCAGAGCGGTGTAAAAGTAAAGACGCGTGAGGCTGGGGTCGTCAATATTCCGCCGTAGGATTTCTTCGGCAAGCGCCGTGAGAGCCTCTCGCGGTTCGGCACCATCGAGCATGTCGCGAAACTGCTTGTGGGAGAAACTGGAATGGCATTTCGACTCGACGACCGCCCAGTACAAGTCCTCCTTATGCGGGAAGTGGCGGAAGAGGATGGCCTCGTTGACATCGGCCAGATCCGCGATTTCGCGCGTGGTAGTTCCACGAAATCCTTTCTTCGAGAACAGCCGGATCGCAACCTCGACGATCTGCTGGCGGCGATCGGCGGAAGAGACGCGACTAAGCTTTAGCGACATTGTAAGTAAACACTTACTTTACTACGAGCAAGCCTGGCCGTCAAACCTGATTCCGGCTGTACACCGTTGGACGCTTGGAGGACGGAGGGGATTCGCCCGAAGTACGAGTTTTTATCCGGCGGCGGTTTGGTCCAGGAACCAGAGAGTGCGTCCGGCAGGACGGATTCGCCCGGCGGGATACTCGCTGGGTTCCCAGGCCGATTCGTTGCGCAGCGCGGCCATGATTTCGCGCTTATTGGCGCCAGAAACGAGAAAGAACGTGTTTCGGCCGCGATTGAGAACAACGGGAGTGAAGGTCAGGCGCTGCGGTGGTTCCGCGGGAGCCACCACAGGCACGACCCATCGCTGCTTTTCTTCGAGAGCCGGGGAGCCGGGAAACAAAGACGCTGTATGGCCCTCGACACCAAGCCCGAGGAGCTGGACATCGAACTCCGGAGGAGCGGCACCGAAGAATTGTTTCAGTTCGGCTTCGTAGGCTTTGGCAGCCTTTTCGGGTGGCGCGATGTTTGTGGGCACGCCGTGAACGTTCGCCGGAGGAATCGGGACGTGTGAGATCAACGTTTCGCGCGTCATGCGAAAATTGCTCAGGAGGTCCTCTTGAGGGACGTAGCGCTCGTCGCCCCAGAACAGATGGATACGATCCCAAGGTGTCTGCGCCGCGTATTTCTCCGCCCACATGGCGTACATTTTCGCGGGCGTGTGGCCCCCGGCGAGCGCGATGGCGAAGCGACCGCGCTGCTTCACCGCGTCCTGAACGATACCTAGCGTTTCGTCCAGCACGGCGCCGCTGAGCGCTTCAAGATCGGGGAGAACGCGGGTATCCAGCTTCATGGCCTATGCCAGCTCCCGGACCTGTTAGTCGGCGGTGACGCCGTAACGGGCCAGATCCTCGCGCATTTGCGCGGCGTTCTTGAACTGAATTGTATGCATGCCAAATTCCTTGGGTATTTCGAGGTTGAGGCCGCGATCATCGACGAAGACGCACTCCTCGGGAGGACACTGCGTGAGACTCAGGGCCATTCGGTAGATTTTTTCATCCGGCTTACGGACGCCGAGATAGCAGGAACACAGAAACACTTCAAAATACTTGCGCAGCTCAAATGTCTGAATGCGGTGCTCATTGATTTCACGGGATTCGTTGTTGAGCGCGAGCATCGCATAACGCTTTGTGGCGGCTAGTCTTTTGAAATACTCAAAGGATTCGGGCAAAGGTTGAGAGAGATTGAAGATGAACGCTTTGACTTCGTCGGCAGTGAAATCGCGATGCCGATAGAAGATTACGCGCTGGAGATATTCATCGAGCGTGGCGTGACCGGTTTCAAATGCGTTGAGCATCAGCTCGTGGCGATCGGCGAAGTCCTCCCAATCGAGCTTGAATTTATCCACCACGGCGCGGCGGCCGGCGCGATCCCATCCGTTCGTCAGGATGACGCCGCCATTGTCCCAGAACACGGTAGTCACGCCGGCCATAGTTCCTCCGATAAAAAAACCAGTTCGTGGGGCACCGGGCAAAACGGCTCGGCAACCCGATATCCACTTCTGGGCTCCGCGACTCTATCACAATTTTTGGCGCGCACAACTCCCCGGCGAGACCGACGAGACCGAAGGCGTGCGACGGTTGTTTCAAGGTAATACTGGGCGATGCGAGCACAGAAAAAGAACAAGCCGGTGGCGGTCCGAGATCGATTGACGATTCGCGGCTTCACTGTCGAGTACATCGTCCAGTCGATCGAAACCCAAGCGCACCAGCTGACATCATTGGCGCGGGTTCACGGCAAGAGAGCTACCGATTCAAGTGGGAACGGCCAAAGTGCGATGGAGTTCGCGAAGGCGCACACGCCAGGGACTCACGCGGTCTCGAACATCCCGGGTGGAACGCCGCCCGGATTGCCAAGAACTATTTCTCGGCCGCGGCGGCTCTCGGCGCAGCAGGCTCGGTCTTCGCGCCCCGGTAAGTACGTCCGGGAGTCCACGCATCTATTTCCACGCCGCCCGTAATCATGGGCTGAATCGAAGGCCCGAAGAAAACGTACGGATGAATCAATTCGAGCGCACTGGCGTCATCGAGAAGTTTGCGAAAGTCTGCGGGAATCGTGAATTCGATCGCGCCGAGATTGTCGTCCAGCTGTGCGACCTTGGTGACACCAAGGATCGTCGAGGTGACGCCCGGCTGCGTAGCGACCCAATTGAGCGCGACCTGCGCCGGCGGCTTGCCGAGTTTTTTTGAGAC
>Ga0307475_10002413_pt1 | contig 11286 bp, 6 predicted proteins | sample atmos_gasesECM1C_FD_203317 | JGI IMG/M metagenome (GOLD analysis project Ga0307475, IMG submission 203317) | Hardwood forest soil microbial communities from Morgan-Monroe State Forest, Indiana, United States - atmos_gasesECM1C_515 | ecosystem: Environmental > Terrestrial > Soil > Temperate...
CGTACAAACTCCGATTTATGCTCGTTGTAATATTTTTCGATTTCGTCGTGCCCGATGGTGATGTGTGAACCGACCTCGCTGCTGATCACCCGCTGCGTCAAAACCCCGTTGCGAATATTATTCTTGAAATCCTCCCAGTTCATCCCCTGGCTTGAAACCGCCTTCTCCAAATCCTCCATGCTGGATATGTTGTTCTGGATGCGGATTTGATCCAGCTTTTTGATGACGTCAGGCTCCACACTAATGCCCATATCCTTGCCGCGCTGCACCAGCAAAGATTGATCGATCAGATCGCGCAGGGCGTTTTTCTGACGATCTTCAACCGCAATCTCCAATTGTTCGGGCGTGCAATGGCTCTGGCAATCCTGTTTGGCTTCGTCAGCAGCGGCAACCTTCGCCTTGTCATATTCCGAGCGCGTAATGATTTCGTTGTTCACGCGCGCGATGATCTCTTCCACTACGCGGCCCGAATTTGGATCAACCTTCGTTGCCGGAGGTGGACTTTTCTTCGCAGGCGCCGGCGCCGTCTCCGGAGTTGCCGGAGCCATCCCAGGCTTTTCGAGCGCGGGAGTCGATTTATCTTGCCTGTCCGCAGGCTTGGGCTGGGGAGTATTGGCGGAGTTATCCTGCGCCAGGATTGTGATGGGCAGCGCTCCGCAAAATGCCAAAAACAAGAGTAATTTACGCATTAATACCTCGTCTAGAGTTTAGCACTTTCGCTTAGTTCTACGCAGTCTAGCTCTCGCCCTGAAGGCCCAGCAACACGTTTCTGACCGACTCCGCGACCGCTTCGCCGCGGGCAACTTCCATCCAGAGTACGCCGCTGGGATCGAGCTTGATCCCTTTTCGCGAACGCACCACGGACACGAGCCTGGCAGGATCCAGAGTTGTCTCCGGATAAAACCGAATAGCGACGCGGCTTCCTTGCCGTTCCACGGAAGAAATGCGCAAGTGTTCGCTCATGGATTTGAGCGTGGCATACTCCAATAGGTTTTCCACGGATTTGGGCAACGCTCCAAAGCGATCTTCCAGTTCCTTGCGAACGTCCTGCTTTTCCGCCTCGGTGGAAATCGATGAAATGCGCTTGTAAGTGCGCAGCCGAAGATTTTCGCTGGGAATATATTCCTGCGGAATGCGCACATCGAATCCCAAGCTCAGAGTAGTGCGCAGCTCCGGCGTGACATCCTCGCCCTTCAGCTTGGAAACCGCGCGTTCCAGCATGTGACAATACAAATCAAACCCGATCGCCTCAATATGTCCGTGTTGCTGCCGCCCCAACATGTTGCCCGCGCCACGCAATTCCAGGTCCAGCGCGGCGATGCGAAATCCGGCCCCTAGTTCGCTGAATTCCTTCATCGCCGCCAACCGTTTACGAGCAATGTCAGACAGAATTTCTTCTGGCGGAACGAGCAAATACGCATACGCCCGCTGGCTCGAACGTCCCACCCGGCCACGCAGTTGGTACAACTCCGCGAGCCCCAGCCGGTCGGCGCGATTAATCAGGATGGTGTTCGCACGCGGAATGTCCAATCCGTTCTCCACGATCGTCGTGGCCACCAGCACGTCCGCCTCGTCGCGAATGAATTTCAGCATCACCGCTTCCAGTTCCTTTTCACCCATCTGCCCATGCGCCACCACCACGCGCGCTTTGGGAACCAGCTTGGAAACCAGCGCCGCCAGCGAATAAATGGATTCGACGCGATTGTGAATGAAATAAACCTGACCTTCGCGCGCTAATTCCGTTTCTATCGCGCGCTGTACCAGCTCCTCTTGAAAAGGAGCGACCACCGTCTGGATCGCCAGCCGGTCGCGCGGCGGAGTTTCAATCAACGACATATCGCGAAGACCAACCAGCGACATGTGCAGCGTACGCGGAATCGGAGTGGCGGAAAGCGCCAAAGCGTCCACGTTCTTGCTCATTTCTTTAAGCCGTTCTTTGTGAGCGACACCGAAGCGTTGCTCTTCGTCCACAACCAACAAGCCGAGATCCTGAAACTTTACATCCTTCGACAAAAGACGATGCGTCCCGATCACGATATCCACTTTTCCCGCTTCCAGATCCGCTAACGTTTTTTTCTGTTCGGCAGTGCTGCGGAATCGACTCAACATGTCGATACGCACCGGAAAGGCCGCGAAGCGGTGCTTGAACGTTTCGAAATGTTGGAAGGCCAGCACAGTCGTGGGCGACATCACCGCAACTTGCTTGCTATCGGCCACCGCCTTGAACGCTGCCCGCATGGCTACTTCAGTTTTGCCATAGCCAACGTCACCGCACAGTAGCCGGTCCATGGGCGCCCCGCGCTCCATGTCCCTTTTAATGTCCGTGAGCGCAGTGTTTTGGTCGGCGGTTTCTTCAAATTCGAACGCGTCTTCAAATTCCCGCTGAAAATTTCCGTCCGTTGAAAACGCGAACCCCGGCGCCGTCTTGCGCTGCGCGTACAGCGCTAGCAGCTGGTCGGCCATGTCTTCCACCGATTTGCGAGCGCGAGTCTTGCGCGTATTCCACGCCGTCCCGCCTAGCCTATCCAACGGAGGATGGTCGCCCTCCACGATGCGATAGTTCTGCACCAGGTCCATACGCTCCAAAGGAACGTAAAGCCGCGCTTCATCGGCGTACTTGAGCAGCATAAATTCGCCGCGGCGCCCGTCGGACTCGATCTGCCGCAGTCCATCGAACTGCCCGATACCATGATCGACGTGCACTACGAAATCACCAGGCTTGAGCTCTGCGAAGTCGCTGAAAAAACCAGAAGTGCGAATTTTACGGCTGGGCCGCTCCACCGACGGCGTCACATCAAACAGATCCGCATTTCCGAATAGCGTCACTCGCGCATCAGGAAAAGTTACGCCTTCGGAAAATGGTGCGCGAATCAGCAACAGCGTGGCCGACTCCGTCGCGGCTTCCGCGGTGAACCCCGCTGCGGCGTCTTCCGATTCTCCGAGAACATAGGGAACTTCGTATTCACGCGAGACGTCAGCGAGACGCTCCAATTCTCCCAGGCTGCCCGCCGTGAGGAACACAGTTCCTCCGGCCGCCAACTGCGATTTCACTTCTGACATGCAAGCCACCACATCCCCGTGGAAGCGCGCGCTCGGTCGCGAGGAAAGCTCAAACCGTTCGAAAGAATCTGCGCTGAGCCCCAGCTGTTCCAGACGGATTTGCGAGGTCTTTTCAAGCGCTTGCGTGAGTTGCTCGCCGGTCCAAAAAAAATCGGAAACCTCCGGCGCGTTAGCCTGGCCGTGCCGATCGTAGTTTTCCTTCGCGCTATCCAGATGCTTTTCCGCCGCGTCGCGCAATGTTTGCGACTCATCCAGAAATACCACCGGACGCAGCGAGCTCTCGGCCAGCTCGAACAATGAGGTTTGTTTTTCCTGGTTGGCGGGACCGAAAAACGAATGCGTTTCCCACGGTGCGTCGCGAGTGGCTTCGAATGAGGTCGCGCTGGGCACCGCCCATTCCGTCAGTGGCAACAGCGTCGTTCGCACTACCGGAGCGATGGAGCGTTGCGTGCGTGCGTCGAATTCACGGACCGATTCCACGGTATCCCCAAGCAGCTCGATGCGAACGGGGCGTTGCGCTTCTGGAGAGAAAAAATCCACGATGCCGCCGCGCACCGCGAACTGCCCAGGAAGCTCAACCATTTCCGTGCGCGTGTAACCAACAGCAGCGAGATGCCCGATTAGTTCTTCGTGAGGAATTTCTGAATCCTTGCTTAGCGTGCGAGCCAGCGATAAATAAAGATAAGGATCGTTGTAACGCCACAAAGCCGCGGTTATAGGCGCCACCACCAGGGAGATCTGGCCGTCAGCCAGTCGAAAAAGCGTGGCGGCTCGACGTTCCAGAATATCCGGATGCGGGCTTTGCGATTCCCAAGGCAAAGTATCGAACGCCGGCAGAGTGGCGACTTCCCCAGCTAGACCACTTGCCGCCCCTGTTCTCCCAGGGAATATGCTCGAAAAAAAGCGCAGCGTTTCGGCAAAGGCCTCCGCGCGCCGGTTCGAACTGGTGATGAAAAATGCCGGCCGTCGCAGAGCGTGTGTCGCGTACGCCGCGACCAGCGCTTTAGCCACGTCGTGCAGCCCCGAAAATGCCACCTGATTCTTACCTGTGCGCAGCGCAGCAAGCGCCCCTTCCACGGCAGGCTGACGTAACACAGCGTCCAAACGTTCGCGAACGGCGGGAAGTATCATGCGGAAACCATGCGAGGAATTCAGGACTCCGTAACAGACGTGGCTGGTAAATCACGAATGCTCTGGAGAATCGCGGTTGTGGAATAAGAGGGAACTACCGGCACCGAAACGACGCGCCCACCCGCGGCTTCTACTTCCTCGCGGCCGATGATTTGGTCGCCCGGCCAGTCGCTACCTTTGACCAGCACGTCCGGAAGCAGCGCAGCGATAGTTTCGCGCGGAGCGAGATCGTTAAAAATAACCACGGCATCCACACATGCAAGCGCAGCCAGAATTTCGGCACGCTCTTGCTCGCACAGCACCGGCCGCCCATCACCTTTTAATTTACGAACGCTCGCATCGCTGTTCATCCCTACGATTAAAGCATCACCAAGCGCGCGCGCCGCTTCCAGAGTGTGCACATGACCCGGATGCAGAAGATCAAAGCAGCCATTAGTGAAAACGACGCGCTGAGCGCCGCGATGCGCACGGCCAAATTTCAGAATCGCGTCATACAATGAAAGAATGCGTGAGGTCAAAAGATCACTCGCGGAACACGATCAAGTGTGGGTCCGAAGCCTTAGTTTACCACGTGACTCCTGAGCAATCCGAATCGCCCCAGCTGAATGCTCAGCAAAATGAATTGACCCACGGTGCATTGACGGTGAATTGACACACAGAGGGTGCCCCACCCTCAGTTTTCTTGAGGGTTTACCTGCCGTGGCAGGTGAGTCTTGTAACGTGGAATAAGCAAAATGCACATCGACCGGCACGTTCCCAATATTCTTTTCTAAAAGCCGCTCCCCGATTTTACCCTCGATGCTACCTAACCCATCGACGCCCAAGTGCCCCAACAGACACCACAACAAACGTCACACCGGTCGCTACCCGGATTTTCGGTGCTATACTTCCCCAAGGTTTCTGCCTGTTGATTATCCATATTACTAAGGCTCACCAAACCCACCGAATGCTCCCCAGCCCGATGGATTTGCGATATGCCAGGAAGTTGTAGCAATGGCTGAAATAGCGATCGTTGGGGGTGGTCCTTCGGGCGCCATGTGTGGCGAACAACTCGCCCGCGCTGGTAACCACGTCACCATTTTTGACGAGCATCTAGCATGGGAAAAACCCTGCGGCGGCGGCCTGACCCACAAAGCCATCCTATGTTTCCCCTTTCTCCTGGATAATCCTTACCCCAAAAAATTGGTCAGCGAAATCGACATCATCAGCAGCGACGAGCATCACGCTTCGCTCGAGATGACACATCCCATCGTGATTTATTCACGCACCGTGCTGAATGGCATGCTACTCGATCGCGCGCAGGCTGCCGGCTGTACCGTCCAGCGCTCCCATGTGTTCAGTGTGGACACCGCCGGTTCGAAACCACGCTTTTGCGTGGACGGCGAATGGCGAAGCACCGATTTTCTCGTGCTCGCCGCTGGCGCGCGGAATCAACTCGTTCCCGAGACGCGTGCCCTGCAGCGCAACGAACTCGAAATGACCCAGGGCTATTTCGTCCCGCAAACGGCTGACGCCATCACCATAAAATTTCTTCCCCATTTCGAAGGCTACATCTGGTCCTTCCCGCGCTGCGACCATCTATCCGTCGGGATTTGCGGCAGCATGGAAACGCATACCAGTCCCGAACTGCGCACTCATTTGAAAACCTTCGTCGAAAAACACAAAATTCCTACCGAAGGCGCAAAATTTTACAGCCACGTATTACCATCACCCCAGGAACATACCCTTTCGAAGCGCACCGTCCTGGGAAAAAATTGGGCGCTTATCGGAGATGCCGCCGCGTGGGTTGATCCGCTTACCGGCGAGGGTCTTTTTTACGCTATCCGCTCAGGAGAATTGTTGGGCAAAGCCCTGGCTCAAGGTTGCCCGGAAAAATATCCGGCTTGGATACGAGCTTCGTTTTCCGCGGAATTGGAATTCGCTTCGCGCATCGTGCGCCGTTTTTATCGTGGCTCGGTTTTGGGCACGGCCATTACTACCCGCATGGTGCAACTGATGCGCCGCAGCCCGGTTTTCCGTCAATTGGTTGGAGACCTCTTCAGCGGCAGCCAGGATTACACCAGCCTGAAGCGCCGCCTGTGGGGACACCTGGGAATTTCCGTTAGCGAATTTATTTCTACCGTGTTGAACCTCGAGAGTCCCATGACTGTTCCCGCCGCGCGTGCCGGAACTGGCGCCGACTGACGCAACGCATCGATTTCCGCGCCAAACACTCGCCGGTGTTAGTATCGAAAGAAGCTGGCTGACGGCACCCATGCGACCGATGACCCCCACGCGTCTGAGGACACCACGCGTCTGAGGACAAGGTTGCGCCATATAACAAGCCCCTATGCCCGGACATCCAACCACGAGGGCTTCTGAACGCCCCTCACTGATGGCCACTGAAAAAGACGCCCGCGCTGCTTCCAAACTCAAAAAAACTAAGAACGCGTGGAAAAATCTTCCACACGTGTGGGCGCTGATCAAGCCTCGCCGTGGAATTTTAGCTGCGGGACTGCTCTTGATGGCCGTGAACCGCGTGTCCGGTTTAATCCTCCCGGCCTCCACAAAATATCTGGTCGACGACGTCATCGGCAAACACCATATTCGTTTGCTGACCCCCATCGTGTTGGCGGTGCTGGCCGCCACCGTGATTCAGGGCCTCACTTCCTTCACCCTGACGCAACTGTTGTCGAAATCCGCGCAAAAAATGATTGCCGAGTTGCGCCGCCAGGTGCAGGCCCACATCGGCAAGTTGTCCATTTCCTTTTACGATTCGAACAAAACCGGAGTTTTGGTTTCGCGCATCATGAGCGACGTCGAAGGCGTGCGCAACTTGATCGGCACCGGCCTGGTTGAATTCGTCGGCGGCCTGATGACCGCAATTCTCGCCCTGGTGATCTTGCTTCGAATCAGTGTCACGATGACAGTGATTGCCTTCACCGTGCTGCTCGTATTCGGCGTGGGGCTCAACAAGGCTTTCACCACCATTCGTCCAATCTTCCGCGCCCGCCCAAAAATTACCGCCGAGGTGACCGGCCGCTTGACCGAGTCACTTGGCGGCGTCCGCGTCGTGAAGGGCTATCACGCCGAAGCGCGCGAAGAAAAAATCTTTTCCGCGGGTGTACAGCGCTTGCTCGACAACGTGCTGAAAACCCTGACCGCCACCTCCATTATGAGTTTGTCGGCGGCGGCCTTGATGGGCCTGGTTAGCGCCGTAGTCATGTTTATGGGCGCGCATCGAATCCTGGCCGGCACCATGACACTGGGAACCTTCCTGACCTACTCCATCTTCTTGGGCCTGCTGGTTGCCCCGGTATTTCAAATCGTGGCTATCGGAACGCAAATCACGGAAGCGATCACTGGACTTGAGCGCACAAGAGAAATTCTCGACGAGAAAATCGAAGACGAAGCGCCGGGCCGCGTCGTTAAACTTCCGCGCGTTAGCGGACAAGTAGTAATGGAAGACGTGAACTTCGCATACGATTCACGCAAGGAAGTCTTGCACGATATTAACTTCCGCGCGGAGCCTGGCACGGTGACCGCATTGGTGGGTCCCTCGGGCGCAGGAAAATCCACGATCATCGGTCTGATCGCCGCCTTTTATGTCCCGTCGTCAGGCCGCGTCTTGGTAGACGGTATCGATCTTTCCACCGTCAAACTGGACTCCTATCGCACCCAACTGGGCGTGGTCCTGCAAGAAACTTTTCTCTTCGATGGAACCATTCGCGAGAACGTCGCCTTTGCGCGGCCAGAAGCATCCGAAGCGGAAATTCTCGCCGCCTGTCGCATCGCGCGCGTCGATGAATTTGCGGAAGCATTTGAAAACCAGTACGACACAGTGGTCGGCGAGCGCGGCGTGAAACTCTCCGGTGGACAAAAACAGCGCGTCTCCATCGCGCGCGCCATTCTGGCCGATCCGCGCATTCTGATATTAGACGAAGCCACCTCCAGCCTGGATTCGGAATCCGAAGCGCTCATTCAGGAAGGCTTGCGCTATTTAATGCGCGGCCGCACTACTTTCGTCATCGCCCATCGCCTTTCCACCATCCGCCGCGCCGATCAAATTTTGGTCGTCGAAGCAGGCAGAATTATTGAGCGTGGCACGCATACTTCGCTCTACGCCGCGGGCGGAAGGTATTACGACCTCTACACCAAGCAACATTCTGTGGAGGAAAATTTATTTCTGGCCCCTGGGGAAGGATCGTCGCTTGACGTGGAAGACACCGAAACTAGCAGCCGTGGCAATGGAGTTGGAGATTCCGCGATACCCGACGCCATTCGCCTGATTCGCGACCGCAACACCGCTTAGCCCCTGACCTCTGGGCCAAACCGACACGCTAAATTTTGAGTAAATGAATTAGGCCGTGGGGCGTCGCGCCAATGGTTTGCGCGCCACGGTCAACGGCAGCAAGCTGGCCATTTTGCGGATCATCGCCAGCACCAGCCGCTTGTCTCCATCCGACAGCGTAGTGCTATAGCGCTTGATCTCCGCGAGAAAACGAATCTCGTCCTGCGAAAGTTCACCAAGCATTTTTTGCGTTTCTTTATCCCGCGGCGTTTCCGTCCCGGGGAAAAAGTCCGCCAGAGAAATATCCATGGCTTCGGCAATCTTGGCCAGGGTCTCGAGCGAAGGCACAGTGTGGCCGTTCTCCACGCGCGAGAGGTAGCAGCGCAGCAATCCGGTGCGCCGTTCGATATCGCCCTGCGAAAGTCCTCGCTGGCTGCGGTAGGTCTTGATCACTTCTCCGATATTGACTCGTGGCTTTTCTTTGGGCACGGTTATCTCTCCAGTAGATGGGGTATCTTATTCACTAACAGCGAGGGTGGCAAGGCCGAACTTCGCGGTCGTGAGTCCAATAAGATAACAGTACATATTGTGCGCCACCGTACCCAGCAAGGGCCAAAACGAGACTCACCGGATCAGAAATATACGAATTTTCGCCAAGGTCGCAGGTTAGTGTTCATGAAATCAAAACCCGGACCCTGAAAGGGAAGTCTGCGGTTAACAATCCGAAATGAAAAGAGGGCGCGCAAGGCGCCCTCTTTTTGCAACGTTAAATTCCCCGGTCGCCTACTGTTCAGCGCTGCGTCGGGGTAACTGTGACGGGTTGTTCGAGCCGGAACTCCAGCAATGTTTCGCTGGGCACTCGTACGGCGCGGCCGCGCGTAAGTATCTCGGCTCCCGCCCCCGCAGCCCCTCCCACTCCTGCACCAATCGCCGCGCCCGTGCCGCCACCGGCAACGCCGCCGATGATTGCGCCGACAATTGCTCCACCGCCCACCTTCTTGGCCGTGTCGCCGCCGCGGCCTTTACCTTTCATGGTGTACTCTCCGCTGACCACCGGAAATTCCCGCCCATCAATAATGATGCGCGTAAGTTCCAATTGCAGTTCAGAACTCCCCGATAGCCCCCGGGCTTCTTTGCTGTAAGCCAGGCGGACGAAAGCGTCACTGCCCCGCCGTGCCACCAGAACATGGTTAACCGCCAGATCGGTCTCCAGATTTGCTTTGAAAACATCTCCCACCACATTATGCTTCGAATCCACGCCGTCGATCATGCGCACCAGAATCGGTTCACCTGCCGGCAACGTAACAGGTGTTCCGGGCGCGGCGTACACGTAGTGACTCGATTCGCGATCCCGGTCACGGTCATAATCGCGATCACGATCGCGCTCTCTCTCGCGATCCGGCGGCGGTGGCGGTGGCGGGTAATCGTTCGGCCGCCCTTGATCCGGCGGCGGCGGTGCATCAGGCGGTTGCGATTGATCTCGCCCATCGTATGGCCCGTTAGGCGCATTCGGCGAAGGTCCTCCTGCATCGCTCGGCTGCCCTTGATCTGGCGGTGGCGCCCCATCACTAGGACCGTTGGGAGGAGGATTGTCATCCCGGTCGCGGCCAGAACGCCTGTCGAGCCTCACCGCAGACACTTCCGAAACGCGGAAGGTTTGCACGTCACCTTCAACCTCAAACCGCACGATCACGCGCGTCCCACCCAGATATCTACCCTGGATCACTCGTCCATCTTTTAGCTCCAGCGTATCGGCCGAGGCAGCAGCACAAAAAATCAATGCCAAGGCGGCTACGCCCACTAAATGCTTGAATGTATTCATTACCGATTTTCCTCTCAAGCCTGGTGGCCACACCGGCAGGTATGCATCGCCGAAATAGGAGCCCATCCCCCCGTTTATCTATTCTATTCGATGTTTGCAAAATGAAGACGGGTTACGTGTTCTTTTGCGAACTGCCACCAGGGCACACCAAATCAATAACCCAGAATCAGTACGGAAGTTGCGCTAAGAAAGTTGCGCTGCGATTAGTGGTTGCCGCCCGTTGCGGTGTCCGCCTCCAGCGTTTGTTTGGCGACATTGAAGCCTTCTATTTCGAGCACCGCGGAATCTCCGGCCAACGCCGAAGATGGATAAGTCGCCGTAACTTCGCGTTCTTCCCCCGGAAGCAGCGAAAAATAATTGTCTTCCCAAAGGATCGGAGTAATATCCGTCCCGCCCCTGTTCCGAGTGGCCCGCAGGTGCACCATGAACGCGATGTTATTGTCCAGATTTTTTACCGTGACTCGCGTCGTATTTTTCGTGCCGTCTGCTTTTGAAGACGCCGTTACGTCGAGCTTCACTTCTGGCAGCGTAGCCAACCCAGTCAGATCCCCGAATTCCGCCTGCGGTGTGTACACCGTATCCTGTTTATTCTTCCAGTCCAGCACATCCGCCTTGGTCGAGAGCCAGTAAAAATTGTCGCTGACCAATTTCCCCGCGCGGTCTTGCAGCTGAAGCCGCAGGAAATAGGTTTTGCTTAGCCCCTCAACCTTCGGCAGTTCGAACGCGGTAGTCGAACCATCCGGTTCCAGATCAAGAGTCGCTTCTCTCGTGCCCTTATCGGAAGCATCCAGGTTGTACATTTTAGCCGTGACTTTCACGCCTTTGAGTGGCTCATAGGTGCTGTTGATCACCGCCACGGAATTATTATCGTAGGAATATTGCACGTGCACCGGCTCACACGCTTTCTTCGTTCCGTAGTATCCGCCCGCCGGCACCATGTAGTAGTCGTACAGATGCCAGATCAACGACGGCCACGCGTTATTCAGCATCCACTGAATCACTC
>Ga0307475_10002414_pt1 | contig 11285 bp, 10 predicted proteins | sample atmos_gasesECM1C_FD_203317 | JGI IMG/M metagenome (GOLD analysis project Ga0307475, IMG submission 203317) | Hardwood forest soil microbial communities from Morgan-Monroe State Forest, Indiana, United States - atmos_gasesECM1C_515 | ecosystem: Environmental > Terrestrial > Soil > Temperate...
GTTTCGAAAGTCCCACGGGTGAGCTTTCTCATCTGTCTTGCGGTCATCGTCACCTGGGCAGCCAAAGCGCAGCAGCAGGAAACGACCACAAACAAGGCGGGTGAGGCGCTCTACAAACAACGCTGCGCCGCGTGCCACGAAGGTACAGTACCGCGCGCGCCGCGCCGCGACGCGCTGAAGCAGATGTCTGCGGAGAACGTCCGCTTTGCTTTGCTGGGCGGAAGCATGGCGGTGCAAGGATTGGGATTGTCGACAGCGCAGATCGCCGACCTGGCTGAATTCCTCACCGGAAAGCGGCCCGCGAACGAGGAGATTCCCGCAGCCGCTTTCTGCGCGGCGGATGCCGGACGCGCCTTTGCGGATCCGCTCTCGAAGCCCCACTGGAACGGCTGGGGCGTCGACCTGGAACAGCACCGTTTTCAGCCCGGTGGGATGGCGCAACTCACCGCAGAGCAAGTGCCGAAACTCAAACTGAAGTGGGCCTTCGGCTTTCCTGGAGTCTTCCGCGCGCAGGCGCAGGCCACCGTGGCGGGAGGGCGCGTTTTTGTTGGGAGCTTTGAACGAAGAGTCTATTCGCTCAGTGCCGAGACCGGCTGCATCTTTTGGGCGTTTGACACGGATGCTCCGGTGCGGACAGCGGTCAGCTTGGGACAAAACGGCAGCGGCTGGGCGGCGTACTTCGGCGACCAGCGCGCCAATGCTTATGCGGTGGACGCTGTGACGGGAAAACCTCTGTGGAAGACGCACGTGGAAGAATTTCCGGGAGCGGTGATTACGGGAGCGCCCGCGCTGGCCGAGGGAAGACTCTATGTTCCTACTTCCTCGATGGAAGAGGTGTTTGCGGGGAATCCCAAGTACGAATGCTGCAGATTTCGAGGGAGCATCTCTGCCCTCGATGCGGCCACGGGAAAAGTTCTTTGGAAGAGCTATACCGTGGCGGAAGAACCCAGGCCCATACGCAACAGCAAAGCCGGTGTGCAACTGTGGGGACCCTCCGGAGCGGGAGTGTGGTCTTCGCCGACCGTGGATTTGAAGAGCCGAACGCTGTACGCGACAACAGGCGACAGCTATTCGGACCCCGCGGCGCTGACCTCGGACTCTTTTCTGGCGTTTGATATGGAGACGGGAAAACTGAAATGGTCGCTGCAAATGACGAAAGGCGATGCGTTCAACGTGAATTGCGGAGCGCCCGCGGAGATGCGCACGAACTGCCCCGAAGCGAATGGACCCGATTTTGATTTTGGCTCTTCGCCGATCCTGGTTGAACTGGGCAATGAGCGGCGCGCCTTGATTGCCGGACAGAAATCGGGAATGGTCTACGCTTTGGATCCGGATAAACAGGGTGAGCTGCTCTGGCAGCGGCGCGTCGGCCACGGTGGGGCGGCTGGCGGAGTGCAATGGGGATCGGCAGCGGACGCGAAGAAGGTATACGTGGCGCTGTCGGACGTCGTGATGAAACCCGTGCCTCCGGGAACGCCGGGGGCGCGCGATACGGCCTTTGGCTTCGCGGCGCAATTGGATCCGAAGACCGGCGGCGGGCTTTTCGCGCTGAAGCTGGACACCGGCGAGATTGCCTGGCAGACGCCGCATCCGGGCTGTGGAGACAGCCCCGGATGCAGTCCGGCGCAATCGGCCGCGGTAACCGCAATTCCCGGCGTGATTTTTTCCGGCGGGCTGGACGGACACTTGCGGGCATATTCCGCGCAGGATGGCCACATCCTCTGGGATGTCGATACCGCCAAGGATTTCAAAACCGCGAATGGAGTAAAAGCCCATGGAGGCGCGCTCGATGGCCCGGGAGCGGTCGTTGTAGGAGGAACGCTGTTCGTCAACTCGGGATACGCTTTTTTGGGAGCGGCTCCGGGCAACGTGCTTCTAGCTTTCTCCGTTGACGGTAAGTGAACCTCGCGGGAAAAAATCGGACAAGAGAATTGCCCACATGCGTCCGACGCTATACCATAATTAAACGCGCCCAGCACAACCCAACGAGTCACAACCAAGGGGGAAATCGTGAGCTTTTGCAAAAGACTCGCAAGGCTGTCGCTGCTTTGTTTGGTGCCTGCCTCGCTGGCAGCGCAGACCAAGGCAATTCCGGACTGGTGCAAGCCGCTCCCGCGGCCGGAATACAAAGCGCTTTTGCGCGTTCCCGTCAGCGATCCGTGGTTTGAAGTGTACAAAGTGGCTCCCGGGACGTTCGCAATCTACGAGCCGCATCAGGCGGAAGAGATCATTTCCTACCTCATCCTGGGGACGAAACAGGCGGTCCTTTTCGACACCGGCATGGGCATCAGCAGCATCAGTAAGGTCACCAAGCAACTGACGGCCAAGCCTGTGGTGGTGCTCAATTCGCACACGCACAACGACCATGTGGGCGGAAACTGGGAATTTACCTATGTGTTCGCGATGGACACGGATTTTACACGCAAGAATGCGCAAGGCTCCCGTGCGGACGCGCAAGCGGAAATCGCGCCGGGGCAAATTTGCGGGAAATTGCCTGCAGGATTTAACCCGAAAACGTATGAGACGAAGCGGTGGAGGATCTTCCACTTTGTCCACGACGGCTTCAAAGTCAATCTGGGGGCGCGCACCGTGGAAATTGTCGCTACGCCCGGCCATACGCCGGATTCCATTGCGCTGATCGACCGCGCCAACGGCTTGCTCTTCACCGGCGATACCTACTATCCCGCGCCGATCTGGTTGTACCGTCCCGAAACCGATATGGATGCGTACGTCGCTTCGGTGAAGCGTCTCGCCGGGCTCGCGCCAAAAGTGAAAATGGTGCTTGGCGCGCACAACATTCCGGTGGCGGATCCGGCCGTGCTGCCGAAACTGGTCGATGCGATCGTGGCAGTGCGCGCGGGGAAAGGCGACGTCAAGGCGGAAGGGGCGGGCAAGGCGATCCACACGTTTCAGGGCTTCAAGTTCCTTCTCGCGGAGCCCGCGAAAGGGTTAGATTAGAAGTGTCGAGAGTAGTGTGCAGCGGCGCGATAGATCACGCCCCTAGCCTTGTTGTGAAGAGCCACGTGCATGCAGTCTGTTCGTTACAAGCCGGTCGCGTTCGCGCTGCTGTTTTTCTTAGGTTTGGCTCCCGGCCCTTCCGCCCAGCAGGCCAAACACAAAAAGCACGAAAAACAGGACAAAGACAGAAACGTCTGGCGCTATGACGGAGGCGTTTTTTTCGAAACCGACGGCTCGCTTCCCAACGGGGCTTGTTTTCGTGTCCACGGCCAGATGACCTCGGACGATTTCTTCAACGGGCTCAAGCGCGTTGACACCGATCAAACGACGGTTTTCCAGCGCGGCAACGAAACGCTAACGAAGTTTCCCGATTCCGTAATAGTTGTTTTCTCGATCCGCGACCAGTTCTGTCCTGCCGGAGTCCAGCAGGTGGGCACACGCCCGTACTTGACGGAAAAAATGATCGATGAGCTGCGGCTTTCGATTTATTGGAAGGACGGCGTGGATTTGAGTCCGGTGAGGGGCGTGAAGGAAGTCAACTCTCGCGTAGACCGCCTCCAGCCCTACGCCACATCGCTTGCCGCGGATTTGCCGGCACGCTACGAGTGGTCGTATCAACTGGTGGTTCCGAGCGCAGGCGTATCCCTGATGGATAGCCTTGCTTTTGTTTTTCGCACGCCGGACGGGCGCATCGCCGCGCGTGTCGCGGCGCGACTCTGAGGCGAAAGTTGTGACGTACTCCCCCGGCTGAAGCCGGGGGCTTCTCAGTCAACCGCAGCATTCGCTTGTACTGGATGTGGCGGAATGGCTGCGAGTATTCGCCGTCGTTCGAGTTCGGTTCGTACGTGGGACAGCCCGGAATAAGGCATGGTGCAAAGTAGAACGCCGCGCTTGGGCATCCCACTCCCTGCGACGGGAGTTTGAAGAAGTAACCACCATGAAGGGCGAGGTTTTACGGCACCACGGATAAGCTTTCGGTTTCAGGTAAACAGAAATTGGGGATCTGCAAAATGAAAATGGGAAAGAGTGTTTACGCTTGGAATTTTCCAGTCTCCAACGCCGATCTTCGGCTTTTCGATAGGGTCAGCCCATGGAAGTGATTTTTTGCGGCTCGATTTTGTAGATGACGCGAACTTCCCCGGACTGCCGGAACGGATAGACCGGCTTCCCAAGATATTTTTGCGAGAGCTTGTTGATGTGGTCGTCGGCGCCTTTTTCCGTGATTTCCACGACGCGTCCGCGGACTTCGAGGTAGCGGTAGGGATTCGCAGGATCCTGTAGCGCGATGGCCACGCGGGGATCGCGGCGGATATTCTTGTCCTTGACGCGGCCCTTGGCGGAATTGAAGCGAACGTGCTTGCCGTCGAAATCCACCCATACGGGCGTCACTTGCGGGCTGCCGTCCTTCATCAGCGTGCTGAGATTGCCGAAAGCCTGTTTTTCAAATAGATCCGCATATTTTTCTGGAATGACTGTGCTCATTTTATCCCTCCCCCAAAAAGATCAGGCAAACTCATGCCAAATGGATTTCGGGAACGTGCCCCCTGGTAATCAACGGGGCTCCCGTTAGCTTCTGCACATCCTCCGGTGCCCAGCCGGGCGCAACTTCGCGCAGGGCCAGGCCTTCGGGGCCGACGTCAACCACGGCGAGATCGGTAACCACGATGTCCACGCATTCGAGGCCAGTCAACGGATAAGTACACTTCTTGACGATTTTCGGCGCACCGTCTTTCGTAACATGCTCCATGCAAACAATCAGTTTTTTTGCGCCCGCGGAAATGTCCATGGCGCCGCCTATTCCGCCGGAGCCCTTTGCGCCTGGAATTTTCCAGTTGGCTAGGTCGCCCCTTTCCGAAACTTGAAAGCCTCCCAACACCGCGACGTCGAGATGGCCGCCGCGGGTCATCAAATGTGCGTCGGCTTGACTAAAAAAGGAAGCGCCGGGAGTCAGCGTGACCGGAACTTTCATGGCGTCCACGAGGTCGTAATCTTCTTCACCCGGCTTGGCGCGGCGGCCCATTCCCAAGATTCCATTTTCGCTGTGGAAGTAAACGGTGATTTCCCTGGGGAGATAGTTGGCGATGAGATTCGGAATGCCCCAACCGAGATTGACGTAGGCGCCGTCTGGCAATTCGGCCGCGGCACGCTGCGCGATTTGTTCCCGGGTCAGGCGTGGCTTCTCCAGCAATGCTTTTTCCCGAACGGTCTCAGCCGGCATAGTGGAGTCCTTTCGCCTGCACGATGCGGTGTACAAAAATCGCAGGAGTCACCACGTGCTCTGGCTCGATGGAGCCCACGGGAACAAGCTCTTCGACTTCGGCTATGGTGGTTTGTGCGGCCATGGCCATAATGGGATTGAAATTCCGCGCCGCGAGCCGGTAGGTCAAATTGCCCAACTCATCGGCCTTTTGCGCTTTGATGAAAGCATAGTCCGCATGGATGGGCATTTCCAAAATGCAGCGCCTGCCTTCGAGCACGCGCTCTTCTTTGCCGCCGGCGACTTCTGTGCCGACGCCAACCGTGGTGTAAAAGCCGTGCAGGCCTGCGCCCGCGGCGCGCATGCGTTCGCAAAGAATCCCCTGCGGTACCAGTTCGAGTGTTACTTCCTTTGCGGCGAAGCGTTCCTGAAAATGATTGGCGTGGGGACCGGGGAAGGATGCAATCACGTGCTTGATTTGGTTGTTCTTGAACATCAGGCCAAGCTCGCCGTCGCGCGTGCCGCAATTATTGCTGATGGCGGTGATGTTTTTGACGCCTTTGCGCACCAGCGCTTGGATTAGGTTGTTGGGAAAACCTGCGCCGCCGAATCCGCCAAACATGATGCGCGCGCCGTCGGGAACATCGGCTACGACTTCGTCAAGGCTGGAATAGACTTTTTTCTTCATCGCTAGAGATGGTTTCCGGCAGCAACGCCGGTTTCTGTTTTCCTGCCGCTTCGGAACTTCACATCCAAACCAGCTTGGCGCAGCCAGCGGCCCGTTACGGTCGTGCTGAGATCGTACTCCAACAAGGCGCGCAAATCGGTTTCGTCATCCACATCCATTTCGAGGCGGAAATTGCGGCGGATGAAAATCTGCGCGCGCGCTTGTTTGGCTTCCGCAAGGTGCTTTGCCAAACTGCCTTCTCCAAAATGCGAGGGAAACAGCGTAGGAGGCGTGCGCAACAAGGCATTGGTGCCGGTACCGTCGCGCGAGGGCACCATGGCCGTGGCGGGCGACGGACATTCGATGGCGAGCAGTTCATCGATGTCGCTCGGCTGGAGCAGGGGCAGGTCAAGCGGCAGGCGCAACAGGGAACGAACTCTGCGCTGTTCACAAACTCTGGACGCGGCATCCACGGAATCGCTTTCGGAAATCTGGCGCTCTTCGCGCAGAATCTCCCAGCCGTTTTCCTCGGCGATTTCCATGGCAGGCCGATAATTGGTGATCACAAAGACCTTCTCCGCGCGGCGAACCTCTCGCACGGCCCGAGTCGTGTCTGCGAGCATGGCTTGGGCCAGCCCGAATCTTTCCTCCGGAGTGAGCACGGTCTCCAACCGTTTCTTCGCGTTTCGCAAGTCTTTCACGGGCAGAAGGAGCGCGCGCATGGAGCCGCCTAGTATGCGCCTTCCGTGTACCCAGTGTGGTTTTCCGACGGCACCAGGCGCAGCGCCGGCAAAGCGGATGACGGATCGTCTTCGCCTCGCTCGAACGTCCGGCGAATTTTGTATGTTGTGGAGCGCTCCGCGGGAACGCGGCTGATCTTGCGAATGTGCGCTCGAAATTCCTCCGGTGAAACGTATTCGCCAAACGTCGCTCCGGCGGCTTTGGAGATGCTTTCCTCCATCAGCGTTCCGCCGAAATCGTTGGCGCCGGCCTGCAAGCAGTTTAGGGAGATCTCGACGCCCAGCTTTACCCAGGAGACTTGCACATTGCAAATCGCGCCGTGCAGAAGCACACGCGAAAGCGCGTGAACGCACAGGTGCTCGTCGCGCGCCGCTCCCGGCCGTGCTCCGCCATGTTTGTAAAGGCGCGTGTTCTGATGGATGAACCCGAGCGGAACGAACTCCGTAAATCCAGCGGTACGTTTCTGAATCGAGCGCAGCAACAGAAGATGGCGCACCCAATCGGCCGGCTCTTCGACATGGCCATACATCATCGTCGAAGTCGTAGGGATGCCGAGTTCGTGAGCCGTGGTGATGATTTCGACCCACCGCGCGACCGGCAGCTTGTTGGGGCTGAGCTGCCGGCGGATGCGGTCGTCGAGAATTTCCGCGGCGGTGCCGGGAATGCTCCCAAGTCCCTCGTCTTTCATCATTTGCAAGTAATCGCGCAGCGGCAAGCGCGTCTTCAACACGCCATAGTCGATTTCCATCGGCGAAAAGGCATGGACGTGCATGGCGGGAAGGGTCCGTTTGATGGCGCGCAAGAGGTCGCGATAAAAGAATCCGTCGAGGTCGCGGGGCAGGCCGCCTTGAATGCAGACTTCCGTTGCGCCGCGATCCCAGGCTTCGCGGGCGCGGCGAACGACTTCCTCGAAAGAAAGCGAGTAGGCATCGGATGCTTGCGGTCCGCGGCCAAAGCCGCAGAAACTGCATCCGACGAAACAGACGTTGGTGAAATTGATGTTGCGATTGACGACATAGGTGATGGTTTCACCGACGGTCTCCGAGCGCAGGTAATTCGCCACGGCTACCAGAGCTTCGAGATCAGCGCCTTCGGCAGTTGCCAAACGTAAGCCCTGTTCGAAGGAAAGCTCTTGGCCCTGCAAAGCCGACTCCAGAGGATCGCGCGCGCTAGGAGCGCATTCGGCAAGCGCTCCCGAGACGGCTTTCTTCGACATCGCTTCATTGCTCACGAGTGGGGACACGGTCTCATTCTACTTTGGCTTCGCCTGGGATGGCAGTTGGTTCTTTCCGTCTCCTCTTCCTGGTACGTGGCCATCCTATCAGAGCCTAGGCCACAATCGAAATCCCGCGAGATTTCTGCCCGCCGTCGTCCAATAGGCAGCGCGGGTTGAGTTCCTTTGAAGTTGCCTCGCAAGATCGAGCGGGAAAACCGGTGGATACCAGTTATCATAGGCGACCAGGCCAGGAGGCTGAAATGAAGCGAGCTAAGGGCACAGCGCGCGTGGCGGCGTTGGCCGGGTTCCTCCTGACGCTGTTCGCGAGCGGTGCGTTTGCGAATGATCAGGTAAAAACGGACAGCGGGATGGTAGAGGGCGCGAATGCGGCCTCGCCTGGAGTCCGCGCGTTTCGCGGGATTCCCTTTGCTGCGCCGCCCATCGGAGAATTGCGCTGGAACGCGCCGCAACCCGTTAGGCCTTGGAAGGGCGTTCTGAAGGTAAGTGAATTCGGGCCGCGCTGCATGCAATCACCGGTTTTTTCAGACATGATTTTCCGCGACCGGGCGGACAAACCGATGAACGAGGATTGCTTGTACTTGAATGTCTGGACGCCGGCAAAGTCTGCGCAGGATCGCTTGGCGGTCATGGTGTGGTTTTACGGCGGCGGGTTTCAGGCCGGATCGAGTTCCGAGCCGCGCTATGATGGCGAGAATTTCGCGAAGAAAGGGATCATCGTGGTCAGCGTCAATTACCGGCTGGGGGTATTCGGTTTTTTCTCTCACCCGGAGTTGACCAAGACATCGGGCGTACACGCATCAGGGAATTACGGTCTGATGGACCAGATCGCGGGCTTGCGTTGGGTGAAGCAAAATATCGCTGCATTTGGAGGCGATCCGGAAGAAGTGACCATAGCCGGCGAGTCGGCGGGATCGCTCTCGGTCAGCGCCCTGATGGCCTCGCCGCTCGCCAAGGGATTGTTTCGCGGAGCGATAGGAGAGAGCGGCGCTTTCTTTGGGCGCCCTCCCGCGGGGTCGGCGATGCAGACGCTCGGCGAGACCGAAAAGACGGGCGCGAAATTTGCTGAATCCGTCGGGGCGAAGGACCTCGCGGCATTGCGCGCGGAGAGTGCGGAAGACCTTCTGAGCGCGGCGCAAAAGGACCGCTCGTTACAGTTCTGGCCGAGTGTGGACGGCTATGTGCTGCCGAAAGATGTAGCCAACATGTTTGCCGAAGGCAAGCAGGCCCACGTGCCGCTGCTGGCAGGTTGGAACGCCGAGGAAGCAAGCTGGGCGGTGGTCTACGCGAAGGAAAAGCCGACCGCGCAGACGTTTCCGCAACAACTGCGCGCGCGGTTTGACGATCGAGCCGCGGAGATCCTGAAGCTGTATCCGGCAAGCAACGATGAAGAAGCGCGGAAATCGGCGATCGACCTGGCGAGCGACCTGTTTATCGTATACATCACCTGGGAATGGCTGGAAATGCAGAATAAAACTGGGCAGGCCGGGGTCTACGGCTATGTGTTTGACCGAACTCCGCCGGTCGCGCCGGATACCCAGGTTGATGGAGTCTCCCCGAAGCAGCTTGGCGCCCGGCATGCCTGCGAGATTGAATATGTCTTTGGCACGCTGAGGTCACAGCCGAACCCCTGGGAGCCTGTGGACTTCAAGATTTCCGATGCAATGGCTTCGTATTGGGCGAATTTTACAAAGACGGGAGACCCAAACGGGCCGGGCCTGGCGAAATGGCCTGTCTATGCAGGCGGAGCGGGTCCTAGGATGATGCACTTTGCGGAGGAGATTCAGGCAGCGCCGCAAGCGCACCGCGACCGCTACGAGTTTTGGAGCGGGGCAGCAGCTTCGGCTATGGGCCACTGAAAGATCTGTTCGTAGTTTGCGGTGGTGGCAAAGCGGCCTTGGCCGCAGCTGCAGCGCACCGGCTAACCGGCTCTTGTTCTTATGAAACGCGGCATAATCATGATCCTGATCGGCCTCGTGGTAGTTGGCAGTGCCGTCGCAATGGCCATCGCAGCCTTGGTATTGCATGACGGTTTGAGCGCCAAGGCGACGCCGACGCGCCTGGAAGCGTTTGTGGCGCGCAACTCGCGCCACCTGGCAATCCCCAGAAATGCGCGCTTGATGGAGAACCCCGTGCTGGATTCGCCGGAAATACAGCGCGAAGGGCGGCTGCATTTTGCCGATCATTGCGCGATCTGCCATGGGAATGACGGCAGCGGCGACACGCCAATCGGCGACGGTCTCTATCCCAAACCGCCCGATCTGCGGCTTCCCGCGACACAGAATTTAAGCGACGGCGAACTCTTCTGGATCATCGAGAACGGAGTGCGGTTTACCGGCATGCCGGCTTTTTCCAGCAACGGGGATCGCGGGGCCGGCAGTCACGGCAACGGACCAGATAGTTGGAAGCTGGTGCATTTCATCCGGCATCTTCCTCATTTGACGGAGGCGGAACTCCTCGAGATGGAGCGCTACAACCCGAAGGGGCCGGAAGATCGTGCAGAAGAAGAAGAGGAAAATGAATTCTTGAATGAAGCAACGCCTAGGGGCACGCCGGAATCTCAAACTCGTAGGCGGAAATGAAGCGGTACCGGCAACCGCCCGGGAAAACGATGGAGACAACGATGAAAGCGAAATGGTTGACCCTAGCACTCGCGCTCGCCTTTGCGGGCGGTGCGGCTTTCGCGCATGGCAACAAAGTGCATGTCAAGGGTACGGTAGAGAAGATCGGCGGCGACTCCCTGCAGGTCAGGACGCCCGAGGGCAAGACCGTGGAGGTGAAGCTGGTGGCCTCCACCGTTTACGTCCTGCATACGCGGACAAAACCAGGCGACGCCCCGGACGCCAATGAAAACAAGCCCGCCAAGCTGGCCGACCTCGCGGTCGGCGACGCGGTAGTGATCCACGCAACGCCGAAAGATGGAAACCTGGAAGCGGATGAAATCAAATTCTCCGCGCCGAGTTCGAGCAAGGTAGCCTCGGCCGCGTCTAGATCGAAGTCCTGAAGAGGTTTCCCGTCGCCAGCAAGCAGTTGTCCGTTTTCGGCTAACTAGAAACGGCCCCTCTTGAAATTCGGGATTCTCTCGTGGCCAGACGCTTGCGGTGGCCATCCTGGCGCCGAATCCTGGTTAGTCCGAAGTTCCAGCCCCAGCAGAGGCGGAAATCGAGGATAAGCTCTTGAAAATGGACGCCTTGCCACCGAGTTTGGCCTTAAATATGCACCCATGTAATAATTAATGTTTGTGTTGACAAGACGCAGTGTATGATGATTTACTGCGCCCATGTACATCGACGTCGTTCCCAACCGCAACTCCCCGCCCGCCGTCCTGCTCCGCGAGGCCTTCCGCGAGGGCAAAAAAACCCGCAAGCGCACCTTGGCCAACCTCTCCGACTGGCCCGCAGAAAAGGTCGAAACCCTGCGTCGCCTCCTGCGCGACGAACACCTGGTCTCTGCTGAAGATCTGTTCGCTACACAGAAAACCCTGCCCC
>Ga0307475_10002415_pt1 | contig 11285 bp, 7 predicted proteins | sample atmos_gasesECM1C_FD_203317 | JGI IMG/M metagenome (GOLD analysis project Ga0307475, IMG submission 203317) | Hardwood forest soil microbial communities from Morgan-Monroe State Forest, Indiana, United States - atmos_gasesECM1C_515 | ecosystem: Environmental > Terrestrial > Soil > Temperate...
CCACACGCACCTTGGCGTTCGCATCGTTTTGCTCGGCGTCCGCATCGTCCTTCGGCGAAACGTTACCCCTAGGCGAGCTCGAACAACTCGCAACGACGGCCAGCCAACTGAATGCGAGTCCTACCGTGAGCGCCGCGACGCGGGCCAAGGGAGGCACGAAGGAGCGAGAGCGTTTCATGCAGCGCAACGAAAGTATAGCTTGGGACGACGAAGGTGGTTCTGAGGTCGCGCGTCGCCGGGCTTGCTACCGGAGTGCGACGCAGGCAACGCGAGGACCGTTGTGGGGGGGAGCGGCCTTGCAGCGGCATTGCTCCCCCCATGGACTGGGTTTCTTACTGAAAGTTGACCCAATTTAGGTTGCAGGCATCGGTGTCGAAGTAGATGCGCAGCACATGCTGACCGGCGCTCAAGCTCGAGGTGGTCACCGACACGGTTGCCCAATTCTGCCAGCCGCCGGTATTCGGGATGGTCAGGGTTCCGCTGATATTCGCGCCGTCCATCTCCACGTGCATCGTCTTGCCCGTGTTGGTGGTGGCGACCCGCAGGGTCAGCGTACGGGTCCCCGAGGATTGAACGTTGACGGTGTACTTGAGCCACTCGCCCGTGGCGACATACCCCACGTCGAAGCCGCCGCCGGTGTCCGTGGTCGTCTCGATGTCGACATCGTCGGTGCGGTACTTGCCTGGGGTGTTGCCGGGTGTCGTGTCGTAGTACGCGACATTCTGCCCGCCGGTGTCGTAGTTCTCCGCCTCGATTTTGCCGGGGATGGCCCATGGCGTGCCGCCATACGGTCCCTCCCCGGTAGTGGCGAAGCTGATCCAGTTGACGTTGTAGCCGCCCGTGTCCAAGACGACCCGAACTACGTGTTGACCCGCGCTCAGGCTTGTGGTGGTCACGGGCACGGTTGTGTAGGTCTGCCAGCCGCCGGTATTCGGGATGGTCACGGTTCCGCTGATATTCGAGCCGTCCATCTCGACGTGAATCGTGTTGGTGCCTCCAGCGGCCGAGGCGACCCGTAAGTTCAGTTTGTAGACTCCCGCGGTCGCGACGTTGACCGTGTACTTGAGCCATTCGCCCGCGGCGGTATACCCCACGTCAAAGCCGCCCCCTGTATCCGTCGTCGCCTCGATATCGACGTCGTCGTTGCGGTACTTCCCCCCCGCGTTGCCGGGTGTCGTGTCGAAGTACGCGACATTCTTGCCACCGTTGTCGTAGTTCTCCGCCTCGATCTGCCCCGGAACCGCCCACGGCATGCCGCCATACGGCGTTTCCCCGGTACCCGCCTCGGCATCCGCGGCACCCGCCTCGGCATCCGCGGCACCCGCCTCGGCATCCGCGGCACCCGCCTCAGCATCCGCGGCACCATCGTCTCCGGCGTCCGCGGCCCCAGCATCCCCGGCCCCATCGTCCCCGGCGTCCACAGCTCCAGCATCCCCGGCCCCATCGTCCCCGGCCGCAGCGTCCCCGGCCCCATCGTCCCCGGCACCCGCCTCGCCGTCGCTAGCGTCGGCGGTCGCACCGTCCGCGGCCCCGTCGTCCCCGGCACCTGCCTCGCCGTCACCAGCGCCTCCTCCGGCCCCCGCCTCCACGCCTGCCTCACCATCTGCGGCACCCGCATCCCCGGTGGTAGACGCGAAGCTGACCCAGTTGAGATTGGGACCGCCCGCGTCGAAGGAGACGCGCATCACGTGCTGACCCAGGGCCAGGCTCGGAGTGGTCACTGACACCGTCGTCCAAGTCTGCCAGCCCCCCGTATTGGGGACGGCCACCGTTCCGCTGATGTTCGTGCCGTCCAGCTCCACGTGCATCGTGCTGCCTGCGGCGGCGGAGGCAAGTCGCAAGTTCAGCTTGTAGACCCCTGAGGCCTGGACGTTGACTGTGTACTTGAGCCATTCGCCTGCGGCGGTCCATCCCACGTCAAAACCACCGCCCGTATCCGTGGTCACCTCGATATCGACATCGTTCGGTCGAAACGCCGGCCCGGCCTGCGCCCCGGCATTGCCCGCCGTCGTATCGAAGTAGGCGACGTTCGCGCCCCCCATGTCGTACTTTTCGGCCTCGATCGTTCCCGGAATCGGCCAAGCAGTTCCGCCCAAGGGGGCTTCGCTGGTCGAGATGTTGCGGTAGACCGACACCTCGTTCGACAACGAGAGCACCGCGTTCTCGAACGAGGCCACATAGACGCTGCCATTGGCCACCAGCGGCGAATTGTATTTCGCCAGCGACCCCATGTTGTTCGTAGCGCTGCTGCTGTCCCAGAGGACCGCCAAGGTCTCCGCGTTGAAGGCGCGCAGAGTGCCGGCCACAGTCGCATGGTTCGCGTCCCCCGACGTCGGCGCCGTCGCCCAGAGAATCCCAGTTCCCGCGGTCGACCCGTTCGCGGAGATCGCCATGAAGCCTCCCGGCATGCCGAGCGGCGGCAGAATCGAGCCTACGAGCGCGGCGGGGGTGTTGTACGTCTGCGTCGAGGTATTGAACCGAAAGGCGCGCAGATAGTCGTTCTCACTCCAAAAGTACGTATTCAGCCCCTGCGGGCTGTTCCACATCACGGGCCCCGAATGAATGTGATGGGTCGCCGACGGCCGGGCTGTCTTGTCGATGGCCTGGAAGACCTGCGGGATTTGAGAGTCGCCGCTGGTCAACCCGCCGAGATTGCCCGAATTGAGCAGATACCCCTTTCCTGATTTGCTGCCGGTCAAAATAAAGCTAGTTCCGGGCACCCCGGCCATGCCCGAGACGCCGAGATCGGTGTCACCGGCGTTCAACGTGCCCCAGTCTCCAGCAGTGAACGAGGTACTGACGTTCACCGTGCCCAACGAAAACTTAAGCACGCTCTCGCCATACCCCGGCTGCGCGCCGCCCAGGTCGCCCGAGCCGTTGCCTGTGTTGTAATAGACGCCCGTCGCGTCGACGATCGGGCCGGCGCCCGACATCCAGATTCCGCCTTGCGTTCCGTTGGGCGTGGCATTGAACGCGCCAATCTGGTTGAGACTGGTCGCGTCGTAGGCCATCACCCACCCATGGTAGGGTCGGAAGTCGCAGTGCCCGGCCCAGGCGATGTAGACAGCGCCTCCAGCGAGAGCCAGCGCCGAGCGCTGGTGGTGCTGTTTGGGATCGAATGACACGTTGCCGCCGCTCGATCCGTCGCCGGTTCCCGGGACCGTCGCCGCAATCGTCTTGGCCGCCACGGCGTCGTTGCCGGTCGTGACGTCGATCGCATGCAGGACTTGGGAAAACGTCGTCCCCACGACGTGACGCGTGACGAAGTACATCCTGCTCGTGTTGCCGTCGATGACCGGCGTCCCGACGATGCCGATCTTGCCGGCCATATCGTTGTAGCCGCCGCTGCAATAACCGCCTACTCCCACCTGCGTGTGGTTCGGTGGGTTGCCTAACCCGTTATAGTTCTTCATCCACAGCGGGGCGCCTCCCGAGTCGGCGTCAAAGGCGTAGACGCTGTTGTTTACGGTGGCGACATAGATTACGTGGTGCGCGACGCCGCCGATCGTCACGCCGGAGGCGTAAAGCACCTGGGCATAGACCTCGTCGTCGACCGGGAGCTGAAGGACCTTGCCGAACTGGGACGTGTTGACGTTCGCTTGCGTCAGCACCGTCTCCGACAAATTCGCGCCTGACCGCAGATTGTCGTAGCTCCTCGTGAGGACGTTGACCGAGCTGAGGTCGAGCACGCCGCTGGTCGATTTCACCGATTCCACCACATCGCCGCCGTTGTCGGCGCACGCAGTAGCAAGGAGCGAAAGGAAGGGAACCGCCCGAACAAGAGTGCGGACAACGTTGTGGTTGGTCATGGCATCGGGTTCCTTGCTTCCAAAGAAATTGCTCTCAGGGCCAATTGCAACCTCTGACTTAATATTAAGAGAAATACAATCACTCCCGCGATAACCAACGTGGATATGGGCGCGGACGTAGTCGTAAACGTGAACGTGGACGAGGACGTGGTCGCGGCCGTGGCGACAGCCTCATAGTGCGATATGTGCGCTCATCACTTCGTGATATGGTCGTCTATCGCTCGGTTCGCGGACAACAGTCCTTGGCAGTAACGTGTCTATATTCACGATGAATGTCTGGATAGCCGCCCTTCTCCTTTTCGCGGCAGCGGATCCCTCAGGCAACGGCCCCCCTCCGGCGCCGGTCGACGTGGCATCCCCGCCTTCGTCGGCCACGCGGACGCCGTCCGGCGTGGCGATGCGGGTCATCACGCCCGGCGGGGGCACCCGACACCCAACGGACAACGACTGCGTGCGGCTGCACTTCACGATCTGGCGTCGCGACGGGTCCTTCTTGTCAAGCTCGCGTCCGAGCGGTGAGCCGCAAAACCAGTGTCTCGTGAGTGCCTTTCCTGGCGTCGCCGAGGCTTTGAAGAAGATGGTCGTCGGCGAGCAACTTCGGGTGTGGGTGCCTGCGACACTGCTCTACCTTGGGGACGACGACGATCGGGTGCCGCGCGAGGATGCGACCTTCGACGTCGAGCTCTACGAAATCATCGAGGCGCCTCCAACGCCAAGGAGCCTGAAGTCTGCGCCGGCAACGGCGCGGCGCACGGCCTCCGGTCTGGCCATCGAGGTTCTGAAGAGGGGCAAAGGGACGCGGCATCCGCAAGAGGAAACCCCAGTGAAGCTCGATTTCTCCGGCTGGACCACCGACGGCCGTCTAATCGAGTCGACGGTGATGGCTCGCCACCCGGCTGTCGTGACCCTCGCCGGCGTCATACCGGGTTGGCGCGAAGCCCTGTTGCAAATGGTGGTCGGAGACCGAGTGCGCCTCTGGATCCCGCGCGACCTCGCGTACGGACCGAAGCCGCTGCGCGGTCAGCCGAAGGGCGACCTCGTTTACGAGCTCGCCCTGTTGGAAATCCAGTAGCGCCTCAGGGAGGTTGTCTTGGCGTCTTGGCGGCTCTCCTCCTCTCGGAGGCTTTTTCAGCAGCCTGTCAGGGCTAGGTGTAGCACTCGCCGAACGTGACGAGCGGCCCCGTCGTGCGCATTCTGTGTACTGTCCGCGATGAAAACACATCGTATCTCACCCCTTTCGTTCCTCCTTGTGCTTCTGGCAGCGCCAAGTTGCGAGCCGGTCGACGAGGGGCCGCCCCCAGCGACCGCACAGAACGTGTCGCCCCCTACTCCGTCGAACGGGATGCCCGCCCCGCCCTCTCCCTACAGCAGCAGTGACCCGAACGCCGCGCCAGACAATGCGCCCCCGTATTCCTCGGGCGAGTACGCGATCGGGGAAGACGCAGATACCTACGACGATCGCGACCCCTCGGCGCTCACCGACTTTCGACCGCCACTGGAACCCTACGGAACCTGGGTGGACGACCCGACTCAGGGCACCGTTTGGCTGCCCTCGCCTGCGGCGGTTGGACCAGACTTCCAGCCTTACGTGACTGCCGGGCATTGGGCCTACGAAGGCGACTGGATTTGGGTAAGTGACTACCCATGGGGCTGGGCGCCCTTTCACTATGGGCGATGGGTCTTCATCGAGGGGCGCGGCTGGGCCTGGATCCCCGGGCGGGAATACCGCGGCGCTTGGGTGGTCTGGAGCGTGGACGACTCCTACGGTTACCTCGGGTGGGCTCCGGCCCCCGCTCTCTTCTTTTGGTTCGGCGGCGCGGCGGTTTGGTACCGCGGTCCCTATGTGCGGCCGCGCTGGGTGTACTGCCCGCGTCACGAGGTGTTTGCTCCGGCGGTCGGAACGCGCGTCGTGATGGGTGCAGCCGCCGCGCCGATTGCGTCCAGTATGCGCTTGTATGTGCCGGCGACGCCTGCTGCCGGTGCCGGCGGTCCTCCGCCGCAAAGGCTTGGCTACAAAGCGGACGAGTTGCCACGGCCTGGCGAAGCTGCGCGGTTGCATATCGTTCGCGCGCAGCAGTTTGCGCGCGCATCGACCGCAGAGCCGCTCGGAGCGCACCCCCCGACGCGGGTCGCGGCCGCGATTCCCGCGCAAACCGTGGCCCATCCAATCGCCACGGGTCCGGGTGCACCCACTGCGATGAGCCCGACCCCTCGTTCCCAGAGCGCGGCGCGCGCTTTGCCCGCCCCAGCGCCCGCCTCCGTTCCACATTCTTTGCCCCCACAGCGCGTCGCGCCGGCACCGCACTTCACGCCCGCCCCCCCCGCGGCAGGAGCGTTCCACGGTGGGCGCGCACCCCACCGGTGAGCTCTCCACAAACTGTTGCGCGATGCTCCGCAGGCATATCATCGCGCGAATGACGCTTCGTACTTGCGCGTTGCGGGCCACGGCGATCGGGCTCGGGCTCGTGTTTGCTGGCTTCCCGACGCTGCCGTGCGCTGCGCAAGGCGCCGCAGGGCAAGCGGCGGCCGAGGCCCTTTTCAAACAGGGGCGCGACCTCATGGCCAAGGGGCAATACGGCGAAGCCTGTCCCAAATTTGCCGAAAGCGAGCGCTTGGACCCTGCTCCAGGCACGCTGCTCAACCTCGCCACCTGTTACGAGAAGGGCGGCCAAATCGCGAGCGCGTGGGTAACCTACAAAGAGGCAGCGTCTTCTGCGCGCAAAGCCGGCCAAGAGGACCGTGCGCGCATGGCGCGTGACAAGGCGGCACAGCTGGAACCGAAGCTGCCCACCCTGACCATCGTCGTGCCCACGGCCGCACAGCGTTCCGATCTCTTGCTGAAGCGAGATGGCGAGATCGTAGGCCACGCCGAGTGGGGCGTGGCGATTCCCGTGGACCCCGGTGCACACGTCGTAGAGGCGAGCGCGCCGGGAGCAAAGACCTGGCAGGGCCGCGTGGAGGTTGCGGCATTGGGACTGAAAGAGTCGGTCGAAGTTCCGCTTCTCGAGCCGCTGCATGAAGGCCCCCCGAATGTGGCTACTCCTGGTCCGAGCGCGCCCGCCCCCGTGGCTCCCATCCCAACGGCCTCCTCGATTGCGCTAGCGCCCGCAGTGCCGGTCCGCGCGCATGGGTCAGGCCAGCGCGTCGTGGGATGGATCGGCCTCGGGATCGGAGTCGCCGGTCTGGCGGTTGGCGGAGTGTTCGGCGCGCTAGCCCTTTCGGACAACAACGACGCGAAGGCCCGATGCTTGGGCACCGTCTGCGATAGTCAAGGCTATACGGAGACCGCCGACGCAAAACACGCGGCGACAGCGTCGACCATCGCGTTCGTCGCGGGTGGTGCGATCACCGCCGCGGGACTCGTTCTGCTCATCACTTCACCGTCGGACATGCGCGTCGAGACTGCGCGCCTGGGCATCGCGCCGCTCGTCGGGGCGGGAACTGGAGGCGCGATGCTTCAGGGGAGATGGTGATGCGACCCCCCGTCCTTCTTGCTTTGAGCGTCGCGGCCCTACTTGCGGCTCTGGGTTGCGCTTCCATCCTGAGCATTCCGGACCGCACGCTCAAGTGGTGCGACCGCCAAGCAACCGTGCACGCCTTTTGCGAAGACTTCGACCAGGCCGACGCCGGCGCGGGACTGGACCCTCCGGTAGTTGCCCCCGGCGCAGCGATCTCGTTCGTACCTTCGGAAGACACGCCGCCCACTGCCCTCGATACGCAAACGGTCGCGCTTCCAGGGCCCGACGCCAGCGCCGTGGCGGCCATGGGGAAGCGCTTTGAAGACCGGCATTTCGACCACGTCGTCGTTGAAGCCGACGTTCGATTCGTTCAGGCGAACTTCATGACCCAAGACGGCCTAACGACGGGAGTCGGTTTCTTGCTCCTTGCCGATATACCGAGCTTCTGCATCGGGCTCGTCGCGGCACCGTCGGCGAGCAACTTGCCAAACGCAATCGACATTGGGGTCCTGTACGTGCCGAACAGCTCCAATTGCGTTACCGTGGGCAACTTGCCCATGCCGGACGCCGGCATCGACCCGGACGCAGGCGGGTCGCTGACGATCTTTACGAATACCGTCTTGAAAGCGTGGACGCACTTCCGGCTCGACGCCAAACGCGCAAGCGACGGCAGCGGAACGGTCAACGCCTACGGCGGCGCCGGCGCAGGAATAGCGCCTTCCATTCCGCCGGGTTCGCTTGCCGACGGGTTTCCTCTCGTCGGGCTCGCGACGACCGTAACGGGTCCCGCGGGCCCGTTTCAGATCCAGTTCGACAACGTCACGATCGACTTCCCGCGCGACTGAACTAGTGCCTCGTCCCAGAAGTTACGGTCGTTGAAACTGATAGCGAAGAGAGATGACCGCCAGGACGCCAAGGACGGCAGGAGAAAACCAAAATCTCCGGAGAATCCTCACTTGGCGTCCCTGGCGTCCTGGCGGTTGCTCTCTCCAATGCCGCTTTCGGCAGCCCGCTAGACGATAGATTGTGACTTCCGGGACGGCGAACTAGAGCTTTGGTCCTTTGCGTTGATTCACCGGCGTGCAAGGCGTGTTGAAGTCGCTCTCACACCAATTGTGGGGTTGGGAAGAAAACCGCCAGGACGCCAGGGACGCCAGGATCAGAGGGATGGAGGGCCCGTTTAGTGGCATTGGCCGCCGTCCTGCAGCGCAGCGAGCGTCTGCTGACACGTTGGCTGATCGTTGGTGCTTGCGAGCAATGTGCACGAGAACTTCACCAGTCCATTCGTCGACGCGTTGCAGCACGAGGCGAGCTGCGCGCACGCTCCGCTCGGTGTTCCGAAGAAACCGTCGGGGAATGCGAAGGCGTCGAAACTAAAGCCCGCATCGGGGTTGAGGAAGCCTGATCCACCGAATCCCGTTGTAGCGAATGTGCCGCTGGTTGCACTTCCGCTCGTCGTGCTGCCGCTCGTGGCGTTCCCACTCCCACTCCCGCTGCTCGTGTTTCCACTCCCGCCGCCACCGGTCCCGCCGCTGCCGCTTCCGCCACCAGTTGTCGAGCCGCCACAAGCCAAGAAGACGCACGTCGTGATGACGCCAGCGTATCCCGCCCCGATGATCGTTCTTTTCATGACGGCTCCTCCTTCGTGGCGTCACGACGCAACGCCGTTCGCGATCCCACGTTTACCTCGTAAGCTGCAATTTCGCGAGCGACCGCCGACCGCCGTATAGTAGTAAGGAAGATCTCGGATCGATGACCGTTGCTGAACACGGACCGACGTACGGGGTCGACGATGGCTCGGCCGACCCCGGTGCGCGGCGTCCCGGCTGCGTCGTCGCGATCGGGGCGGGACGGGGGGGCGTCGGCAAGAGTCTTGTCGCCGTCAACCTTGCCGTGTACCTCGCGCAACTTGGCCGTGCGGTCATCTTGGTCGACGCGGATCCCGGAGGATCCAACCTGCATTCCCATTTCGGCCTGAGCGCCGCACGAGCCGAGCCGGATCTGAGTCGTGACCCAACCGCCGCGATACGGAGCGCGCTCGTTCCAACGAGTGTGCCTGGATTGTCGCTTCTACCCGCAGCGCACGACGCTCTCACCCGAGGGCTCACGGTTCGCGCGCGTCGCGAGGCACGTTGGTTCGGCGCACTGCGTGACCTTTCGGCCGACTATGTCGTCATCGACGTCGGTCCGTGGCACGCCGACCCGGCGCTCGATTTCATGCTCAGCGCAGACATCCCCATTGCAGTGACGGTGCCGGAACCGCCGGCGATCGAGACGACGTATCGATTTCTCCGCGTGGCGTTTCGCCGAAGACTGAAGCGAATCCTCGTCCGCGATCGGCTCCGCTCGTCGATCGTCGACCGGGCGTTCTCCGACCTGGGCGCTCTGCCGCCCCCCATCGATGTGGTCCGCAAGCTGCTTGCGGTCGATAAGTCGCTCGCGGAGCTTGCCTGGGGCGAGGCCCAGGCTTTGCGCGTTCAACTCGTCGTCAATCAGACGCGCGTGCGCACCGACGCGGAGCTTGGTGATTGGATGAGCGGTCTCGTCTCGCGCCACTACGGCGTCGTGCTCGACGAACTCGGGCACATCGAGCAAGACGACACGGTGTGGTTGACGGTGCGTCGCAACAAGCCGCTGCTCATCGATAGCCCTGCTTGCAAGAGCGCTCGCAACGTCGAACGCATTGCTCGACGCGTGCTTGCTCTGACTTTGGCGAAGACCCCCGAACGTATCGGCTTGCCCTCCGCTCCCGTGGGTGAAGCCACGCTCTACGCCGTTCTGGGCCTCACGCGCTCCGCGAGCGATGACGAGATTCGGCGCGCGTACAAGAGGCAGCGAGAAATTTACGCGACCGGGGGGCTCGCCACCGTTTCGCTGCTCGACAGCCATCAGCTTTCGGCGGCGCAACGCAAGCTGGAGGAAGCGTACGATACGCTCCTCGATGGCGTTCGCCGGCGAGCTTACGATCTGTCCACGTTTCCGGACCAGGAGCCGCTCGTTCTTTCCGCGCGTGCGACTCGCCCGGCGCTGGCCGCCGAGCAACTCATGCTCCAGGAGCAACTGCAGCGCGAGATTGGGCCTGATACCGAGTTCACGGGCCCGCTTCTCAGGAAGGTGCGCGAGTCGCAAGGCTTAGAACTGGCCGATATCAGCGCCAAGAGTCGCATTGCGAGCGCCTACCTTCTGGCGATCGAAGAAGAACGTTTCGAGGAGCTGCCAGCCTTGGTCTACACGCGCGGGTATCTCGTCGAGTTTGCCAAGCAGCTTCGGCTCGACCCGGCCCAGGTTCACAGGACGTACTTGCGACGGCTTCGCGACGCGATGGCCCTTCGTCGCAAGGAGCTCGTGTGAGGGAAGGCAATCGCGCGCCCGATGCATGGTTTGGAGCGTTTCTCTTCGCCGTCGCGCTCGTACCTCGCCTTTGGGTAGCGCTTGCGTGGGCAGGCGAACCTGTTTGGGACGGGCACTACTACGACTTCGGCGCCCGGCGGATCGCGCAGGGACTCGGATACTCGGACGACAGGACGGTGGGCGGTCAGCTCGTTTGGCACCCGTGGTGTCACTATCCCGTGGGATACAGCGCGTTTCTCGCGGGCTTTTATCGCCTGTTCGGCGCGAGTACGGTCGTTGCCGGCATTGCCAACGCCCTCGTGGGGGCCGCACTGGCCGTCGCTACGTGGGCATTGGCTCGCTGCGCGATCTCAGCGCCTCGCGCGCGTATCGCCGGATTGGTCGTGGCGCTCGATCCAGGCCTTGTCCTCTTCGCTGCGCTCGTCATGAGCGAGCCGCTTGCGGCGCTCTTGACCGTTTCGGCGTTTTGGCTCGCCGCTCGCAACTCGCGCCGTTGGCGGGGGCTTGCGCTGGGGGCCGTCGTGCTCGGGCTTGCGGCTCTCGTCAGACCCCAAGCGCTCCTATGCGGGTTTTTTTTGGGATTAACTCGGTACGTGGGGGGAGCGAGGCCGCTCCCCCCACACCCCCCCGCCGGACGAGACAACGGTTTCGCTCGCCCCGAGGTGCT
>Ga0307475_10002416_pt1 | contig 11284 bp, 10 predicted proteins | sample atmos_gasesECM1C_FD_203317 | JGI IMG/M metagenome (GOLD analysis project Ga0307475, IMG submission 203317) | Hardwood forest soil microbial communities from Morgan-Monroe State Forest, Indiana, United States - atmos_gasesECM1C_515 | ecosystem: Environmental > Terrestrial > Soil > Temperate...
TAACCGAGGCGCTGAATCGCGATGCCGGCCTCCTGCCGGCCGAGACCACCGCAGCGGTGGGAGACGTGGGATCGCTGTTCTATACGTCGGGCACCACCGGACCGTCGAAAGCGGTTGCCACAACGTGGCACTACCTGTTCTCGGTGGCCGCGACCGCCGCTTCGGCATGGGAATTTCGCGCGGGGGAGGTGCTGTGGACGGCGATGCCGCTGTTCCACCTGAGCGCGGCGCCCAGCGTGCTGGCCCCGATGCTGGTCGGCGGAACCACCGCGCTGGCGCAGGGTTTCCATCCCAGCGAGGTGTGGGACGACATCCGCGCCCGGGGCGCCATTGGGTTCGCCGGCGCCGGCGCGATGGTCTCGATGCTGCAGAACCTGCCCGCCGATCCGCGTGACGCGCAGCTGCCGCTGCGATTCATCTCGGCTGCACCCATCGACGCGAACTCCTACCGCGACATCGAAAAGCGTTACGGCTGCCGGATCGTCACGATGTACGGCATGACCGAAGCGTTCCCGATCGCGGTCAAAAGCGTGGCCGACGAAGGGGTTCCCGGAACATCGGGCCGGCCCAATCCCAACTTCGACGTGCGCATCGTCGACCAGGACTCCAATCCGCTGCCCGCCGGCACGGTCGGAGAGATCACCTGCCGGCCCCGGCACCCGCACGTGATGAGCGAAGGCTATGTGAGCCAGGGTCTACGGGTGGATCTGCACGAGGAGTGGTTCCACACCGGCGATCTCGGCCGGCTCGACCCCGACGCGAACGGGGACCCGAACCTGACGTATGTGGACCGCATCAAAGATTCGCTGCGCAGGCGCGGCGAGAATGTCTCCTCGGTCGAAGTGGAAACCGTGGTCATGCGACATCCCGCGGTCGCCGAAGCCGCAGCGGTCGGAGTGCCCAGCGAGTTGGGCGAGGACGACATCCTGCTGATCGTGACGCTGCGCCCGGGCGCCGCGCTGGACTGCGCGGAGTTGCTCGACTTCTGCGCCGCCCGCATGCCGTACTTCTGCGTGCCGAGATTCGTCGAGACGGTCAATGAACTTCCGAAGAACGTCATTGGACGGATACGTAAAGATTTGTTGCGGACTCGGGGTCTAAATCCGGGCGCCTGGGATCGCGAAAAACACGGTTATAGCGTCAGCCGCTAAGTTAGTGTTACATGTTAAATTAGTGTTACACGATCCATTCTTCGCGTCATTTCCCCAGAGAGGCTGGAGAGCCGAGATGACCCTGACCTATCAGCAAGAACAGTTCCTCCATGCCGCGACGGGCCGCGCTGCCATCCTGGACCTCACCGCCCGCCACAACCGGGCGTACTCCGACGGCGACCGCGAGCGCTGGATGGCGACGTTCCGCCACGCCGATGCTCGCTACACCCGCGATGGCGAGGTGTTCACCGATCTGCGCGCGGCCTTCGATGGCGGCGATGGGCAGCGGCTGATCACTGTCGATCACGAGATCCGCATCGACGGAATCCACGCCGTCCAGCGTTGTGTCGCCGTGCTTTTCGCCGCCATGTATGGCGACACCAACCTTCGGGCCACCGGAACATACCGGGATGAGTTGATCTACGAGCGGGGCGGCTGGTACTTCACGTCCCGTGAACTTGCATGGGACTCCGTACCCAGCCGGCATCCGCTCGTCATGTAGCGGCACCGATACGTGGACTCCGACCTCAGCTACCAGCTCGCCTTCGGCACCTACGAGGACGCGCTGCGGATGGTCGGCGCGGCGGGCGAACCGCGGACCGCGAGAACGCCGGTCAGCGCCGCGCGCATCCAATTGTTCGCCGCGATGGTTCATGACGGGAATCGTTCCTATTGGGACGCCGAATTCGCGCGGCAAAGATGGGGAGGTCTGCTGGCCCCGCCGGCCCTGTTGATGGGATGGCTGATACCTCCGCCGTGGGAACCGGCGGGCAGACCGCCGGCGGCGTCGATGGTGCTTCGGGTGCCGTTGCCCGGCACCACATTCATCAACGCCGCCAACGACGTCGAGTTTTTGGAGCCAGTTATCGAGGGCGATCTGCTGACCGTTGTCGAGGAACTGGCGTCGGTGTCGCCGGAAAAGCAGACTCGACTGGGTGTCGGGCATTTCGTCGAAACGGTGGAGACTTATCGCCGCCGGGACGGGACCGTCGTCGCCCGGTGCCGGAATACCTTGTTCCGGTTCACTCCGGGAGCCTCCTCGTGACCGGTGCGGACCTGGACTGGAACGAGATCACCGTTCCCGTGCAGTTGCCGGAGGTGGTTGACCACATCAGCTACCAGCGGGTGGTGGAGAACGCCGGGGCAACGTGGGATTATTTCCCCGGCCACTTCGATCCTGGATACGCTCAAAGCCAGGGCAACCCAACGATTTACGTCAACACCATGCACCTTGCCGGATTCGCCGACCGCGTCGCAACCGATTGGGCCGGCCCGAGCAGTCGCGTGGTGCGCCGCTCCCTGCGGCTGGCCGGTTCGCTCTATGCCGGTGACACCATGATCGGCCGCGGCCGGGCGGTGGCAAAGCGGCGGGACACTTCGGTGGATCCGCCGCGCCGCCTTGTCGACATCACGATCGAGGTGACCAACCAGCACGGCGCCCTGTGCTGCCCCGTCGAGCTCACTTTGCAAATGCCGAACGCCGCAAGTGACCGATGATGGCGTAGCCGACGATCGGCTCGATCCGCGGTGCTGGCTTGCGGTGAACAACGAGACCGGTATGCAGGCAAGGCTTCTCGCGCGGCATGGCCGCGACCCGGCGTGGCGACCGGAGCTTCTATAACGGCTGCAGCTTCCCTTTGCATACCAACGTCTGAAGCTCGACGTACTCGTGGAGGCCCTCCGGACCGAACTCGCGCCCGATGCCCGACTGCTTGAAGCCGCCGAACGGGGCGGCGATGTCGAGCGTGTACATGTTGATGCCGTACGTGCCGGTGCGAACACCGGCCGCGATCTCCAGGCCGCGGGCGATGTCGGCGGTCCACACCGAGCCGGCCAGACCGTAGTCGCTTTCGTTGGCGATCCGGATCGCGTCTCCTTCGTCGCGGTAGCGCAGCACGGTCAGCACCGGGCCGAAGATTTCCTCGCGGGCGATGCGCATGTCGTTGGTGGCGTCGGCGAACAGCGTCGGTCACACGTACCAGCCGCGCCCGGCCGGACTGTCCTCGCCACCGAGCACGACGCGAGCGCCTTCGCTGCGGCCGCACCGGATGTACTTCTGGACACGGTGCTGTTGTCGCTGGGCGACAAGCGGTCCGACATCGGTCGCCTCATCGGCGGGATCACCGACGTTCAGGGCCGACATCATGTCGGCCAGTGCATCGACGACCTCGTCGTGGCGTTGGTCGCTGACCAGGATGCGCGTCTGGGCGACGCAGGCCTGCCCGTTGTTCATCAGGCCGGCGGTCTTCAGGCCGGCCACGGTCTTGTCGATATCGGCGTCATCGAGGATGATCGCCGCCGACTTGCCGCCCAGGGTGGCGATCCGGCGCCCGACGGCACTGGAACCGGTGAACGCGATCTTGTCGACACCGGGATGGCGCACCAGCGCCTCACCGACGTCGGTGCCACCGGGCAGCACAGACACAACACCGTCGGGCAGGTCCAGGTGCTCGCTCATCTCCGCCAACCACAAAGCGTCCAACGGTGTTTCGGGCGCGGGTTTGATAATGACCGTGCAGCCCGTGATCAGCGCGGGGATCAGCTTGGGCATGATCAGGAATTGCGGGACGTTCCACGGCACAATCGCTGCGACCACCCCGACCGGGGCCCTGCGCAGGTGAACTTCGCCGAGCACACCTTGGCGCCGTTCGGCCCAAGGGAAGTCGCGTGCGGCAGCCAGCGCGAGGTGTATCAGCGACGCTGCGGCGGCCCGCTTGGCGCAGCCGGCTGAAACTGCGCGGGGACCCCATCTCGTCGGTGATCAAATCCGCCATCTCGTCGATGTGGCCGGCGTATATCGCGGCGAGCTGTTCCACCTTGGCCATGCGTTCGGCATGGGTCAGCCGTGGCCACGGGCCGTGGTCGAAAGCCCGTCGCGCGCCGGCGACGGCGGCGTCGACATCCTCAGGGCCGGCCACCTGGACATGGCCGAGCGGCTCTTCGGAGTGCGGCGAGACGACGGCGAGCTGCTGGGGGTTGGCGGGCTTGCGCCACTGCCCTCCGATGAACAGTTCGTCATAGGAGCGATGGTCGGACTTTTCTGTCATCGGGGCACTTCCTCGAGTGGTCGGGACCATAGGAGAGGGTGACCGTAATCTCGCTATTGACGCTAACATAGCCAAAAAAGCAGGATTGCGCCGTGGCAAGAAAGCCGAAACCGTGAGCGACGAACTTCTGGTAACTTCACGCGCCCGCCGCAGACCGGGGCCGACAAGTACGACGTGATCGCCGTCGAAAAGGATTGACATGAATAGCGATTGGCGCAGTTATCCGTTTCAGCTGGTGCCCGGTGACGGGCAGCTGGAGTTTCCCGCCGCCGAAGGCGAACACCCCGACCAGGAATCGGACACCTGGTTCATCGCCGGCCAGCTCCACGCCGCCGAGAGCGGCCGGTCATATGCGTTCCTGACCATCTTCAACAAGAACCGGCCCGGGGGAACGGTGGTCGCCGATTTCTACACGATGGCGCTGTTCGATCTGGATACCGGCGACTATGGCACCTACACCGATTACGACATGCCGCCGGCCAACCTGGAACCGGGAGCGCAGCGCAAGCTGGCCATGGCCTCGGGCCATCTCGACATCAGCTACCACAGCGGCGCGGGCACCGCGTCGTGGACCACCTGCCGCAACAGCGACGGAGAATTGCTGCCCTACACGTACCGCGTCAGCCTGGTGGGCGAGGACCACTCCGGTCGGTCCATGCGGCTGGACCTGGCCGTAACACCAACGCGCGCACCGACACCGGTGGGTGCGTCGACCTACAACGGGAAGATCGTCTGCTTCGGTCAAAGCGACACCTACTCCTACTTCCAGACGGGAATGGCGATGACCGGAACCTTGCGGTGGGGCGAGGTGGTCGAGCAGGTCACCGGCAGCGGCGGGCACGTCGACCGGCAGTGGTTTCCGAAATATGCCGGCGGCGGGGGAACCGGGGGAGACCCGCGAGCCAGGTCGCACGAATGGCGCACCATCAATTTCGACAATGGCGTCGACCTGAGCATCTGGCGGCAGTTCGACCGCACGAACGGCAATGCGCTGCAGCCGTTTACCGGAGTCACGACGAGCTATCCCGACCCCGCCATGCCGCCGGAGTGCGCCGAGGACGTCGAGGTTACGATCAGCAGCTACGTCCGATGGCCGGACACGGTGCGGCCCCTGGTGCGTCCGCTTGCCCCGGCCCGCTACATGCCCGATCGTCACCGGATCACCTGCGCCACACTGCAACTGGACCTCATCGGGGAGCCGCTGGTGGCCGCTCCGGCGCACGGCCTGCCGATCGAATACATGGAAGGCCCTTACCGCTACCGCGGAACGCTGTGGGGCAAACCCGTGACCGGCTTCGCGTTCAACGAGCGTTCGCTGGCGCTGTACCGGGATTGGGAGCTGGTTGAGGTGCTGGCTACTACCGTCGCGAACGCCGAACCACCGGCCCATGGCCTGCAGACGGTGGCGGATCGGCTGGTGCCGTTGGTGGCCGCGGGCCGTCGTAGCGAGGCGGTTGAGTTACTGGCCGGTGTGGCTTCCGGCCAAAACGACACGGTGGCAACCATTCTCGACGACCTCATCGCGGTGCTGTCCGAGACGCGATCAGCCGACTGACCGTTCAAGCGCCTCGGCCCAGGTGATGTGGCGGTGCTGCAGCCCCGGTTCGTTGCGCCCGAACAGCAGGTGATCGCGAGCGCCCGACTCCAGGTTGGCCTGTAGGCCCGCGACCAACTGGTAGTCCTCGTCGCGCACCGTGGCATGGGCATATTCGAAGACGGCCTGCGCCCCGGCGGCCACGGATTCCTCGGACAGGTCCAGCGGTGTCGAGTTCTGGTGAACGGTAATGGACCGGCCCGGTTGGTCGCCCGGGTAGATCCGGAACAGCTCGCCGTTGGCGATCGTCACCGACAGCACGATGTTGGGAAACAGCGCGTAGATGACGACCATGTTGTGGAAGGGATCCCACTGCTCTTCGGGAATGCTTTACAGCTCGAGGATCGTGTTGAGCGGGAAGATCAACCGGTGATGAGGTCCGTACGAGTCGAATACGGTGCAGTTGCTGCGCGCGATCCTGGCGAAGGTCTGCCGGTGGACGTTGGCGAAATGGTAGTTCTCCGCGAAGGTGTCGACCGACAGCTTCCAGTTGATCGGGGAGTCGAGCACCTTCTCGCCCAGCGGCGACCACCGTCCGATGCCCCATGAGTCGAGCTCGTCGGCCAGCGGTCCGAGGTGCGCGGCGATGTCCAGGGTGGCGCCGGGATCCAGTGCCACCCAGAGGAATCCGGCGAATTCGACGGCCGGAAGCTCCGTCAAACCGTCGGACTTGACCGTCATGTCCGGGAAGCCCTTGCGGCCGGGCAGCCCGACCAGCCTGCCGGTGTTGTCGTAGGTCCACGCGTGGTACGGGCAGGTGAACCGCTTGGCGGTGCCGCACCCCGTCACGACCTGCGACTGCCGGTGCAAGCAGACGTTGTCGAACGCCTTGACCGATCCGTCGGATGTTCGGGTCAGCAGGACCGATCGCCCCATCACGGTCTTGGTGCAGTACGCGCCGGGAGCGGGAAGCTCCGAGACGTAGCCCACCAACTGCGGGCCGGCCACCAGCACGGCGCTGTCGAGGTTGTGTCGCTCGGGTGAGGTGTACTCGCGGGCGTCGACCGTGTGCTGGCCGGCGGCGAGGTCGGTCGTGTTGTCGCGTGCCAACTTGAAGGCACGCCGAGCCAGGTCGATGAGCTGGTCACGGTCCATCTTCCCAGTACAGACCTTGCGACGGTTGTAAGGTCAAGGAGTGGCTGAGCAGTTGCTGATCGGCGACGTCACGGCCTTGACGGGGATCGCCTCGGGTCGTTATCCGCCACTACGAGAAAATCGGGCTGTTGCGCGCAGAGCACCTCAGCAACGGCCATCGGGTCTTTGACGTCGAGCAGGTGCTCGACCTGTTGCGCATCGACCTGATGAGAAGCCTTGGCGTCAGCATCAACGACATTCAGCGGTTGACCGATGGCGGTCAGACCACGCTGGCCGGCCTTCTCGACGAGCACCGCACGTTGCTGGTGCGTCAGCGGGATCGGCTGGATCAACTGATCGCGGCCATCGACGCCGCAACCGAGCGCGGCGCCGCGGGCGTCAACGAACACATTCTGCGCAGGCTGGCCACCACTCACCGCGACAGCATCGGAGTCATCGGGCGGCTCAGCGCCCCGTTGTCCGCGCCCGTCGCCGCGATGTACGCCGACCTGTTCAATGAGTGGGAGTTGCCGGTGCCCGCGCTGTTCGGCCAGATGGTGCTGCCGCCCGCGGCCAGCACACTGCTGCAGCAACTCGCCGAGACGCCGGGACGCCGCGTGCTGTTCGACCGATTGCGCAAGCTCTCCGGCGAGGTGGTGGGATTGGGCGAAAACCAAACGGCGGCAACCGAACTCGCACACCTGGATTGATCGGCAGCTGGCCGATCCGCTGCCCGACGACGTGGTCGACGCGCTGCGCGGCATGCAACCACTATTGGAGCACGACCCGGTGATCGTGCAGGGATTCCGGGCCCGGGCGGGATCGATAAACTCGGCGGCCGCCCATTTCATCGACGAGATCGCCGTGCAGACGGCGCGGCGCGGTCTGGAGGCGGTCAGTGTCATCGTGCTGCCAGCCTCGGGCTCAGCCGGACCCGGCGCCCATGTTGCGCTAACGTGATACAGATGTGGCTGATGTGGTCAGTGTGTCCGCTGGTGTTTGTGGCGTACTCTGTGCCGTGTGTCATGGGTCTCGCGACGTGACCTGCTGAAAGTCGTGGCCGCGACCCCAGCCTTACTGGGCCTGGGCGTCGCGGCGTCTTCGTTGCGCGCCGCGCCGGCATCGGCGTCACTGGGCACCCTGTTGGACTACGCGGCGGGCGTGATCCCGGCCAGCCAGATCAGAGCTGCCGGCGCCGTCGGGTCGATCCGGTATGTGTCCGATCGGCGGCCCGGTGGCAACTGGATGCTGGGCAAGCCGATTCAGGTCGCCGAAGCTCGTGACCTCAACAGCAGCGGGCTGAAAATCGTGTCGTGCTACCAGTACGGCAAGGGCAGCAGCGCCGATTGGCTGGGCGGTGCCGGCGCCGGCCTGAAGCATGCGGAGCGCGGGATGCAGTTGCACGCGGCCGCCGGTGGTCCCGCCAGCGCCCCGATCTACGCGTCGATCGACGACGACCCGTCGTATGACCAGTACAAAAACCAGATAGTCCCGTACCTACGCTCCTGGGAGTCGGTGGTAGGCCATCAGCGGACGGGCGTTTACGCCAATTCGAAGACGATCGACTGGGCGCTGCACGACGGCTTGGGTTCGTACTTCTGGCAACACAACTGGGGCTCACCGAAGGGGTTCACGCATCCGGCCGCGAATTTGCACCAGGTCGAGATCGATAAACGCAGCGTTGGCGGGGTCGGGGTGGACGTCAACGAAATCCACAAGCCCCAATTCGGGCAGTGGGCCTAGCCCCCTCACGTCACTCCGAAGGCTGCCCGGCTCGCTAACCGAAGCCCGCCAGGCCTCGGCGCCACGCGTTCCAGCAAACACTCGTTCGCCGTTCGTCCGGCGCCGCAGCCGCCGACGGCCGCGAGACGGCCTAACGCTCATGTCGTCAGGCACCGGCCGCAGCCCGAATTTTTAACATAACGATTTGATAACAAAACTGCCTTGATCAGCGCAGTTATAGCTACTCGACCGTAACCACCTACATGCAGGACGTTTGTATCCGACGCTCGCGGCCGCGGTTAAACCGGGTGTTACCCACGACACGGTTACCCGCGCGTAGAACTCATCAGTAACTGCTCAGCATGCAAAAAGGGCACTGATCCTTATGACACCCTTGGTGCAGCCGATGCATTTCACCGCGCCGCTCGGCCCACGGGAGCGGCCCGCCGACAAACACCGGTCAGCCGCTTTTGGGCTGCGATTCAATGCGGAATCGATCGAAAAACCACAGGCCCCGCGTACCGGTGCGAAACCGGCCGAACGAACCGATACGTAAAGACGCATACAGGGAGATACAGAACGTGACGATCCACGAGCGCGACCGGGTGTCCGCTGACCGCGACGGGAATAGCGCCCCAAGCACCCATGCTCTAGTCGACCGTCTGACGGCTGGCGAGCCGTACGCTGTCGCGTTCGGTGGCCAGGGGAGCGCCTGGCTGGAGACCCTCGAAGAACTGGTGTCGTCGGCCGGGATCGAAACCGAGTTGGCAACACTGGCCGGTGAAGTGGAGCTGCTGCTCGAACCGGTGGCAAAAGAGCTCGTCGTCGTGCGTCCGATCGGTTTTGAGCCATTGCAGTGGGTACGTGCGCTGGCTGCCGAAGACACGGTTCCGTCAGAGAAGCACCTGACGTCGGCCGCAGTGTCCATACCCGGCGTGCTGCTCGCCCAGATCGCGGCCGGGCGCGCCCTGGCCCGACAGGGCATGGACTGGGTCGCGACACCACCGGTGGCCGTCGCTGGGCATTCGCAAGGCGTCCTGGCTGTCGAGGCGTTCAAGGCCGCGGGCGCGCGGGACGTCGAGCTGCTGGCGTTGGCCCAGCTGATCGGTGCGGCCGGGACGCTGGTGGCCCGTCGGCGCGGTATTTCCGTGCTCGGTGACCGCCCGCCGATGGTGTCGGTCACCAACGCCGACCCCGAGCGGATTCGCCGGCTGCTCGACGCATTCGCGCAGGACGTCCGGACCGTGCTGCCTCCGGTGCTATCCATCCGCAACGGCCGGCGTTCGGTCGTCATCACCGGCACCCCCGAGCAGTTGTCCCGATTCGAGCTCTACTGCCGGCAGATCTCCGAGAAAGAAGAGGCCGACCGCAAGAACAAGATCCGCGGCGGCGACGTCTTCTCACCCGTCTTCGATCCGGTGCGGGTGGAGGTGGGCTTCCACACCCCGCGGCTGGCCGACGGTATCGACATCGTCGGAACCTGGGCCGAGAAGGTTGGCCTCGACGTGGCGTTGGCCCGGGAGCTGACCGAGGCCATCTTGGTGCGTGGAGTCGACTGGGTGGACGAGATCACCCAGGTTCACCAGGCCGGTGCGCGCTGGATTCTCGACCTGGGTCCCGGCGACATCCTGACCCGGCTGACCGCGCCGGTGATCCGCGGCCTCGGCGTCGGCATCGTGCCGGCGGCAACCCGCGGCGGTCAGCGCAATCTCTTCACCGTCGGCGCCACCCCCGAGGTGGCCCGGGCCTGGTCGAGCTACGCCCCGACCGTCGTCAGCCTTCCCGACGGCAGGGTCAAGCTGTCGACGAAGTTCACCCGGCTGACCGGGCGGTCACCGATCCTGCTGGCCGGCATGACCCCGACCACCGTCGACGCGGAGATCGTCGCCGCTGCGGCCAACGCGGGCCACTGGGCCGAGCTGGCCGGCGGCGGGCAGGTCACCGAAGAAATCTTCGCCGACCGGATCGACGAGCTGTCCGGGCTGCTCGAGCCCGGCCGCACCTATCAGTTCAACGCGCTGTTCCTCGACCCTTACCTGTGGAAGCTCCAGGTGGGTGGCAAGCGTCTGGTGCAGAAGGCCCGCCAGTCGGGTGCCGCGATCGACGGTCTGGTGATCAGCGCAGGCATCCCGGATCTCGAGGAAGCCGTCGAGCTGATCGACGAGCTCAACGACGTCGGCATCAGCCACGTCGTATTCAAGCCGGGCACCATCGAGCAGATCCGCTCGGTCATCCGCATCGCGACCGAGGTGCCCACCAAGCCGGTGATCATGCACGTCGAGGGCGGGCGCGCCGGCGGCCACCATTCCTGGGAAGACCTCGACGACCTGCTGCTGGCGACCTACTCGGAATTGCGGTCGCGCCCCAACATCACCGTCTGCGTGGGCGGTGGCATCGGCACCCCCGAGCGGGCGGCCGAATATCTGTCCGGGCGCTGGGCCGAGTCCTACGGCTTCCCGTTGATGCCGATCGACGGCATCCTGGTCGGCACCGCGGCCATGGCGACCAAGGAATCCACCACGTCGCCGTCGGTCAAGCGCATGCTGGTCGAAACCCAAGGCACCGACCAGTGGATCAGCGCCGGAAAAGCCCAGGGCGGCATGGCTTCCAGCCGCAGTCAGCTGGGTGCGGACATCCACGAGATCGACAACACCGCCTCGCGTTGCGGTCGGCTGCTCGACGAGGTCGCCGGCGAC
>Ga0307475_10002419_pt1 | contig 11277 bp, 10 predicted proteins | sample atmos_gasesECM1C_FD_203317 | JGI IMG/M metagenome (GOLD analysis project Ga0307475, IMG submission 203317) | Hardwood forest soil microbial communities from Morgan-Monroe State Forest, Indiana, United States - atmos_gasesECM1C_515 | ecosystem: Environmental > Terrestrial > Soil > Temperate...
GTCAAGAAAGTGGAACTAATCATCCGCGGTGTCGTCCCTCCGAGCGAATTGCAAATCATCGTCTCGAACATCGGCATCACCACCGACTTTTCTGCAATCTATACTCCCAACTCCGCGCCGCACACCGCCTTCGTTCAGGTCAGCCTGAAAGAAGGCCACAAAGTCGGCAGTTATGAGTATATGCGCCGGGTCCGCGAGCAGTTAAGCGAGAAACTCCCGCAGCTCAGCACTTACTTTCAGTCTGGCGGCCTGGTCGACGCGGTGATCAATCTCGGCCTGCCCGCGCCAATCGACATTCAGGTCAGCGGCAACAATCTCGACGCGGTCTACAACACCGCTACGAAGCTTGCTCAGCCCGTGCGCCAGCTCCAAGACGTAAACGACGTGCTGATTCCCCAGGACATCGACTACCCTGCCCTCGAACTCGACGTTGACCGGGAAAAAGCGGGCCTCCTCGGTCTTTCGCAGAAGGAAATCGTCGACAACGTCATCACCGCTCTCACTTCGAACGGCATGATCGCGCCGAATTACTGGATCGATCCCAAGAGCGGGAATCCCTACATGCTCACCGTGCAATACCCCGAAGACGCCGTCAAAACCGTGACGGACCTCAAGCAAATTCCTTTGCGGGGAGTGAAAAGTTCTGAGCCGACCTTTCTCGACACCGTCGTCAAAGTCAAAACTATTCCTTCGCCCACGGAAGTCGACCACTATCAATTGTTCCGCGTTGTCGACGTCTATGTTTCTCCAAAAACGGAGGACCTGCGGACGGTCACGAATCAAGTGGATGGCATCATCAAGAAGACGCACCTTCCCGAAGGCGTCCGCGTGAACCTTCGCGGCTCGGTCGAGGGCATGCGTTCTTCTTTCCGCAGTTTCGGCATCGGCCTCATTTTGTCGGTCGTCCTCGTCTACTTGATTCTCGTCGCGCAATTTGCCTCCTGGGAGGATCCTTTCATCATTCTTCTCGCTATTCCTCCAGGACTCGCAGGCGTGCTCTTGTTCCTGCTCGCCACGGGCACCACCTTGAACGTCATGTCCTTGATGGGCGTGGTCATGATGGTGGGCATCGTCGTTTCGAACAGCATTTTGATCGTCGAATTTGCGCGTCACTTGCACCATGACGGCAAGCCCGTGCGAGAAGCGGTTTCGCTGGCCTCGCGAATGCGTCTTCGCCCCATCTTGATGACGTCGCTAGCCACGGTTCTCGGCATGATCCCCATGGCCATCGGCGCCGAGCCCGGCAGCGAACAGTACGCGCCTCTCGCCCGCGCCATCATCGGCGGCTTATTGGTCTCCGTGGTGATCACGGTCTACCTCGTGCCCGCCGTCTATCTCATCGTGCACGGTAAAGGAGAGGAGCAGGCACAGGGGGTTCCGTCGTGAGGCGTCGAACGGCTTGCCTCTCACTCCTGGTTGCCCTCACCTGCGGCCTCGCGAACGCCCAGGCCCCGGCAGGCTCAGCAAAATCGCAACCCTCCAGCCAAACCTCAACCTCCGCTACGCCTCTGACCTTGGCCGAAGCCGAAGCGATCGCCCTCAAGAACAATCCTCAAATCACCGTCGGAAGACTGCGTGCGCTTGTCGCCGAGCAGTACGTTCGTGAATCCCGTTCCGCACTCTTGCCCAATGCTTATCTGAGCGTTACCGCTGTGGATGCGAATCCCGGGAGCCGTCTCGCCGCCGGCTTTTTGAATAATCCCATCCTTTTCCCGCGTGCGGCCGAAGGGGCTAGCGTCAGCCAACTCGTCACCGACTTCGGCCGCTCGAGCAATCTGCTTTCCAGCTCGGAATTCAGCGCCAAAGCCGAGGATCAGAATGCGGCGGCCACACGCGCAAACATCCTCTTGGCCGTCGATCAAGCCTTTTACAATTCGCTCGACACGCAGGCTCTGGTCCACGTTGCCGAAGAAACGGTCAAAGCCCGGCAAACGCTCGTCGATAAGGTGCAGGCTTTGACTTCCGCGAAACTCAAGTCCGAGCTCGATCTCAGCTTCTCCAAAGTCGAGCTGGCGCGCGCCAAACTTCTTTTGCTGGAAGCCCGCAACAACTATCAGGCCGCGCTTGCTGGCCTTTCCGCGGTTCTCGGCTATCCCACGGAGCAAAATTTCCAGCTGGTCGAAGAAACCAGTCCACTCACGCCCCCGGCCAGCGACGTCCAGCCGCTCATTCAACAGGCTCTCGAGCAGCGTCCGGAAATCAAAGCGTTGCAATTCGAGGTCGCGTCCGCCCAAAAATTTGGCAAGGCGGAGCACGATCTCTGGCGCCCTTCGGTGAGCGCCCTCGGCGTCGTTGGCGAAGCCCCCGTGCGCGACGAGCACATTCCCAACTGGTATGGAGCGGTGGGCGTCAACGTCAACATCCCCGTCTTCAACGGTTTCCTCTACAACGCCCGCGCCAAGGCCGCTGATCTCCAAACCGAGGCTGACGGCCAGCGGCTCCGCGATCTCGAAAACACGATTTCTCGCGACGTTCGCGTCTCCTGGCAGGACACCAATCGCGCCTACGAACGCCTTTCTGTCACCCAGCAGCTCCGCCAGCAGGCCGACCTTGCTCTAGATCTGGCACAGGCCCGCTACAACCTCGGTCTCGGCTCCATCGTGGAATTCACCCAAGCCGAGCTCCAAAAAACGGAGGCGGACATTGCCGACACCGATGCCACGTATCAATACCGCTTGACCCAGCTGGCCCTGGCCTTTACCATTGCGGCGCCGAAGTAGGCCCAGGCCCTAGGGCCCGGGAACAAACGCAAGGTTGTTTAGGGAGTTGCGGATGGCTCGGTTTGTTACAACTGACGCACGGCCGCTTCCGCTCGTTTTGGCGCCCGCCCGTTGTTATTGATCCTCTAACAATCCGTAACTTCTTATACGTCAATGACTTGCTGTGAATTGCCCTTCTTTGTTACAGGATATTCACAATCAGTTGACGCAATTGTAAGACGGGCTCTTTACCTTTTGCCGCTGGGTTCTAGGTGCATTTTCCCCTAGCCACTTCGATTCTTGCTCGAAAAGAGAGACGAAATGAAAAAACTAGCAGCATTCGCACTATTCCTGTTCCTTACTACGGGTTTGGCCCTTGCGGATACACCTAAGGAGGCCGACGCCAAGCCGGCCAAAACGGCCGAGCCCGCTAAGCCCAAAGCGGCCAAGGAAACGGTGAAATCCGACTCGAGGCTCGCCGCCGAGATTGAGGAACTCCGCCAGGCCATTCAGTCGCAGCAAGAGCAACTCGAGCTCTTGAAGGAGGAGCTTGCCAAGCGCGACCGCCAAATCGATGAAGCGCGGGAGGCTGCGGCCGCCGCCAACGCCCGCGCCGCCGAAGCCAACACCAAGGCTTCCGAAGCGGCCAACTCCTCCGCAGAAGTGAAAACCGCAGCGGCCACACTGCCGACTCCGGTCAGCGACTTGAAGGCCAGCAATGAGGGTCTGAAAACCGCCGTTTCCGCAGAATCGGCGCAAACCCGCGGTGCCGGAGCCGAAACCTCTCCGCTGCAGTTGCACATCGGCGATGCTTCCATCACGCCAATAGGATTCGCGGACTTCACTGGCGTATGGCGCAGCAGAGATGGTGGAAGCGGAATCGGAACAAACTTTGCCGGCATCCCTTACGGTGGCAGCAATGTCTTTCAGACGAACCTGAACGAGTTCCGTTTCAGCATGCAGAACTCGCGCATCGGCTTCCGCGTAGATGCCGACGTAAAGGGTTCTCATGTGCTTGGTTACATGGAAGCGGACTTCCTCGGCAACAATCCTGGGAACGTCGCCGTGAGCAGTAACAGCAACACTCTTCGCTCCAGGTTGTACTGGGTTGACCTCCGTAAGGGCGCTTGGGAGGTGCTTGGCGGTCAGACCTGGACTCTGGCGACGCCTAATCGCTCCGGTGTCTCGCCGCTGCCAGGGGACATCTTCTATTCTAACAACATGGACGTGAACTATCAGCTCGGAATGGTTTGGGGGCGCATCCCGGAGTTCCGCGTGGCCTACCATTTCCCCGAGGATAAGGCCGCCTTTGCTGTCGCGTTGGACTCGCCGGATCAATATATGGGCGGTACGAACGGCTCCGCGGCCATTACCCTCCCGGCGTGCTGCGCCAATTACGCGGGTGGGCAGCTGGACAATGGGACGACCACTCTGAATCCCCCAAACATCGCCCCAGACGTAATCGCCAAGTTCGTCGTCGATCCCTCCAAGCGGCTCCACGGCGAGATTGGCGGAATTGCGCGATTCTTTCAGGTCTACAATCAGACCACGGCAACACACTTCTCGAGCACCGGCGGCGGAGGCTTTGTGAACCTCGACGTGGGAGTAGCCGGTGGCTTACGCTTGCTCACCCACAATTTCTGGAGCGATGGAGGCGGGAGGTACATCTTCGGGCAGGCCCCGGACGTGATCGCACGCGCCGACGGCAGCTTGTCTCCCGTCCACGTCGGCTCGACGGTGGATGGCTTCGAGTTTACACACCGGAACACCATCCTGTCCGGGTACTACGGTTTGGTTTACATTCCACGCAACGTGGCGATCGACGCCAACGGGACGACTCACATCGGCTGGGGCTTTAGCGGGTCTCCTTCGACGCCGTCTGCAACTTCTTCCGGCCACAATCGCAGCATCCAGGAGGGTACATTTGCGTTTAGTCAGAACTTTTGGAAGGATCCCAGGTACGGTGCGCTGACTTTTATCGGCCAATACTCGTACCTGACACGTAATCCGTGGTCTGTAGCCATCGGGCAACCCAAGAACGCCCACGCAAGTATGGTCTGGGTGGACCTCCGTTATACCCTTCCCGGCTCTGCACCGACGCTTGGCAAACCCTAGCCATCAGCGGTAGATGGGCCGGCTTAGGCGGTTTATGCTCCCCAGACGAAACAGCAATTTCGCCCCGGGCCGCTACATCAGGGCAGCTCGGGGCTTCTTGCTTGCCGTCTCGAAGTCGGGACGGAAGCGATGCGTGGGCGACAGTAGGAGTGGGTCGTCCTCGATGGATCGCACCATTACTTTGAGCTAATCACTTGGGGAGAGAGCTCGGTTCCCGGCCGAAGTTGTTCCGTCCCGCGAGTCAAAACTTCGTCTCCCTCGTCCAAATCACCAAACGCCTCAATCCAATTACCCGCAGTGACTCCTGTTTTCACGTCCACCCACTCTGCACGGCGGTTGTGGATTCGAATGATAAACGTGCGTTCAAGGTTGCTCGCCACGGCCAATTCCACAGACATCGTTCGCGTCTTGATATCCACTTCATGCGCAATTCTCGCGATCGGTGAATGAAATAACCTTCCGGGGAACGCCGGCACGGCGAAATCCACTTGGGCGCCTTCAGGAACTCCCGCCACGTCATTTTCCGGAACGGGCACGACCAAACGATGCCGGCGAAGCGTCTCGATGCGCACGATCAGCGTCGCAATACCCGCACCCCCAGCAGGCCCGACTAACGCCGTCTACTTCTTCGGATGTCAAGGAGTTCGCTTTAATCTTTGTTTCTTGGCATGCGGCCTTCGACGGCCTTGCGGGTGGCGAGTAGCGTCGCGGTCAGAGTTTCACGAGGAATGCTGGTCACAAACGGCTCGATCATCCAGCGCAGCACGACCGGAATGTCGCGCGTCAGTGACACGACTTCACTTTGCACGTACACGCCGCCGTCGCGCTCTTCCATCCGCCACCACGTTTCCATGCGCCACAGGAAGCCGCCGTCTTGGCCCGGCGGTTTTTCGCGTTCGTCGCTTTTGCCGGGGTTTTCCACTTCGGCGATGCGCACCGCGGAGCTGCGGCTGTGGGCGCGCTCGGGCGCGTCGCGGAAATACTCAATCTCGTGCTCAGTGTCCAGGACCACGGTGATCACTTTGTGGCGGCGAAAGCGCAGAAACACACGGAAATGGCCGCCGTTCCTCGATTCAGTCTTTGACCGTTCGACGTCCGGCGCGTAATAGACGGAATGCTTGTCGTAATCTTCGAGCATCCCAAGCACGTCGCCAAGTTTGGCTTCTGGGATGAACACGACGCCCACCCAGTGATGAATGATGCCACCCGGACAAGCGATGAGCTTTCCGCCCTCGAGCGTCTCCCGTTTTTTCATCTTGACTTCACCGCGCTTGAGCCCTGCGTAAGCTTCCGAGCGCTCTGGCGCAGGCAGTTCGTCAATCCACAACAGGTTCGTTCCGCGTTTCAGCTCTTCTTCGTTCCGCGCTTCCGTGAGTTTCACGTAGCGGTCGAACGCGGCGAGCGTATTCGCATGCAACGGAGCGGGCTCAGGCTCCGCGCCTTGCGCAAAGTCCGACATCGGCGGAGACAACATTGCCGCGGCCAGCGCGGTCGCAAGGAACGCCGCCCATTTGTCGCCTACGCCTTTCACCTGTCGCACCCTCCTGTCATGGTGAACCGGCGGCCCGCGTCGTAATGCACTGATTTCGCAGCATTTTCATCAAGCATTCCCTTGGCGCGACCCTTCAGGATGCATGCGAGGCGCCTACTCGGCAACCGGCTATCCCGGATGGACAGCCGGCATCAGGTTCCCGGGAGCCGGAACGACTGTGTTTTGCGGAGAGCTCAGGAATGCAGAGGCAAGGGCAAATTGGCGGGTTGGGTAGCTCGCACACGGTCCCTTTCGGGACCGCTGTCCCCGCGCGGCCCCCAACCCGTTCTTGGCACGTTACGCGGGCGCTTTGTATGGCTCAATGGTTCTGCGGAGCCAGCGTACAGGGTACCAGGGTTGTAGTACAAGACGGCCATTTCCGCCTCGCTTCCATTTGCGGTGAGGCTGCTATTCTATTTAGTATCAGCAACATACATGGCCACATCCGATTCGCTGGCTGGCCAAAGACTGGGGGGTACTATCTTCGACCTGAGTCGAAGCCTCGCTGGTTAGCGAACCAATTGGGGGCGTACCAACGAACGTAAGTGGCGAATCCCAGCAGCAACACGAGCCACCAGAAGACGAGGACGCCGCGCATCCAAGCTTTGTATTGCGTGAGGCGAAGCTTTTCTGGCAACAACCGCGTGCCCGCGCAAAGCAGGATGTACAAGCCCGCGAGTTCCGTAATGGTTCCGAGCCCGGCATGCACAGTCGCCAACGCAAAGTAAGGCCTACCGAGCTTGGCCGGAATCCGAGGAAGCACTTGTGAGCGAAAAGAAGGTGTCATTGCCACCAGGATCACTGCCAGATTGAGAAGCACGATGGCGGATTGGCACCAGGCGTGTTGCCGAAAACGCTTGCGGCGCGCAAGCCAGGCGCCGATGAGCAATCCGACTCCCATGCCGATTTCCAGCAGGAGAACCACGTCGGCTGCCAGCGGTGCAGCCGTTCCGAGAAATCCTTCGCGCAAAGTTCAGCCTCGGCCCTGAGTCATTCGACGACGACCTTAGCGGTCATCTTCGGATGAATCGAGCAGAAATACGGATAGGTTCCCGCCTTGGTAAAAGTGAAGGAGAACTTTTCGTCCGTGTCGAGCACTTTGGACTTGAACGCCTTGGGATCATCCGAACTGGCCACCGTGTGCGGAATGTCGTCGCGATTTGTCCAGGTCACCGTGGTCCCCACCGCGACGGTCAATGTCGACGGACCGAAACTGAAATTGTCGATCTTCACCTCCGCGCTTTCCGCTTTTTGCGGTGCGACCGCAGCTGCGTTTCTTGGCGGGGCCGTTAGGGCGCTCGCTCCCAAAACAACCGCCGCAAGAAAGAATGCGAAAGACACACTTCTCCTCATGATTTTTCTACTCCTTTTTATTTTGTTGCGAAAAATTCAAGTATGCAGAGTTGGTGGCCGCCGCTCACCCGAGCGTCGAATCCACAAGCCCAAGCGCTTGTTTCCCCCGGATGAAGTTCACATCGGTAATTCCCAGGACGCTCTTCAACTGCTCGGCCGGCACCTTCATCGGCCCGGGCGAATCGGCCTTGCCCGGCGCCGGCTGGGGAAAGGCGGTCGAAGCGGCGGTGTGAAAGGTGATATGGCCTTCGACTTTCTGCATGGTCTGGTGAATGTGCCCGTTCAACACCGTGACCGAGCCAAATTTCTTGAGGTACGACAACGCTTGCGCGCTGTCTTCGGTGCCCCAGCCCCACTCCGGATACACCGACCACAAGGGAATGTGCGCGAACACGACAATGGGCGTGCTGTGCTGCAACGGCTTCACGTCGTCTTCCAACCACTCGAGTTGCTCTTGGCCGAGCGTTCCGAGCCCGCCGGCTTTCAGGTTCAGCACATTCACCAACGCGATGAAGTGCGCGCCTTTTTTGTCGAAGCTGTACCAGCCAGCTCCCTGGGCGCCTCTTCCAAAGCGCTCCCGGAACTGCTTCCCATCGTCGTCCAAAACGTCGTGCTCGCCGGGCACATGGAAAATATCCTTGGGCGTGGCGCTCTTGAGGATTTGCTCGACGGCGTCGAATTCTTCCGGTTTCGAAAGATGGCTGATGTCTCCGGTGTGCAGAAGGAATTCCGGAGTAACCGCTAGTCCATTGATTTTGTCCACGGCCGCCTTGAGCGTCCCGGCCACGTCCGGGTTGGCCGCCTTGTTAAAACCCATGTGGCTGTCACTAATCTGCGCGAAGCTCAATTCGCCAGCCGTTTCCTTAGGGTCCATTTCCGCTAGGCGGCCCAGGCTGTAGGAGCGGAGCACGCCGCCGCGGATCACGCAGAAGACCCCGGTGCCGGCCCAGGCCATGCACTTCAGAAAGCCCCGCCGATCGACGCCGTCATGGTTGTGGTCGTACACGAGTTCGTTTTGCGCGTTTCCGGAAAGGGCCTGTTGGGACGTTGTCTTCACGGTTCTCCTCAGCTCTGGACACACGAAGCTCCAGTGCAGTTTTTCGTCGCCCTTGCCCGCCAATTTTCATGGAGGGCGGCGCGGGTGAGAGAGTCCAGGGAGCCCGCGCCGCGTATGGGACGTGTTTCGATTGTGCAGACCGCCCGGGGAGGCCCGTTATTCCCGACCGGGCTGCTAACCAACGGATTGCCAGATTCGTCACTCTAAAGGGATTCTAGGGAATAAAATCAGTCTAGAGGCGGTTTGTGCCTATGAGTGGGTTCGACCAGGGGAGAGGCTCGGACTTGTTGGACGTGTACGAACGGGCGCGCTTCGAGCAACTCGTTTTGCCGCACCTCGATGCCGCCTTTAACCTTGCGCGCTGGCTGCTCAGACGCCGCGAGGACTCAGAAGATGTCACGCAGGAAGCCATGCTCCGAGCGTACCGCTTCTTCCGAGGTTTCCATGGAGGAGACGCACGTGCCTGGCTTTTGCAAATTGTGCGCAATACTTGCTATACATGGTTAGAAAAGAACCGACCTGTGGAACTGATGAGCGAATTTGACGAGGAATTGCATCCTCAGCCGAGCGTTTCCCCGGAGTCCCTGGCGATAGCGGGAGACAACCGGGAACGCCTGGGCAGGGCGCTCGAAACGCTGCCGCCGCGCTTCCGCGAGGTGCTGGTGCTGCGGGAACTGGAAGGGTGTTCCTATAAGGAGATTGCCACCATCACGGCGAGTCCCATCGGCACGGTAATGTCCGCGTTGGCGCGCGCCCGCCAGCGGCTGCAGCGCGCCCTTACGCAACCTCCGGTCGAGGAGGCTCGCCGTGAGCTGTGATTACACGCAGACGGCCTTACACGGTTACCTGGATGGCGAGTTGGATGCGTCGCGCTCGGAGGAATTCGAACGCCACCTGGAGGGCTGCCGGGAATGCGCCAAGGCGCTCGAAACGGAGGAATCGCTGCGTTCTATTCTTCAGCGCAGCGGTCTTTGTGAAAGCGCTCCGCATTCGCTGCGCAAGAAGATCCGGGCGGAATTGGACGCGGCGACTTCTGTTCCGATCGCGCAGCGGATCCCCCTGTGGAGGTGGGCAGCCGTGGCCGCCTCGATGGTTCTGGTCGCGGCGATCTCTTGGTATGCCTGGCCGGGATCTGGGTCCGGAACGAGGAACCCTGCTGCTCCGCCCTTCACCGCAGCGGAACTCATCGATGCGCACATCCGCTCGCTGCAGCCCGGGCACCTCACCGACGTTGCGTCGACCGATCAGCACACCGTGAAACCGTGGTTCAACGGCAAGCTGGACTTCGCGCCGCCGGTGAAAGACTTTGCCGAGGACGGTTTTCCCCTGGTTGGCGGACGTCTGGACGTTTTGGGCGGCCAAAACGTTGCGGTGCTCATCTATGCCCGGCGGAAGCACTTCATCAATGTTTTTGTGTTGCCCACGAAAGAGCCGGACACACCGATTCATCCTCCCGGGCTGCGGCAGGGATACCAATGGCTGCACTGGCGTCATCAAGGGATGGAGTACTGCGCCGTATCGGACGTTTCGGTTGCGGACCTGCACGAGCTCGCGCAGCTCATCTACCAGTGACGTACTCCCCTGGCTTCAGCCGGGGGGCTACTCGGTCAACAGCTCAAAGATATCCGCCCATCCCGCGTGGCTTCCGCGTTGCTGCTAAAAACCCTGAAAAAAGCCGATTCCTCGTCGCCTGGCGCACGTCGGCTCCGCCCCTCGGAATGACCAAGCGGCTGATTTTTCAAAAGGACCTATTGCGGATTCGGCTTGGTCTTTACGTACGCCTTGGGCACTTCTTTCGCGTAAATCAGCCGCAGGGTCACGTTTTTGGTCTGACCGGAATGCACCGTGACATTTTTCTGCCACTCGGAGAAGACGCCTTTTCCCGAAGCGCGCATGTCGTAATTGTCTGACCGCAGCTTGGTGATCGTGAAATGGCCGTGGGCATCGGCGTGGACGGCATGCGGAGCATTGCCCCCCGACGATTGGTAGGTTACGGCGGCATGCGGCACTGGCTGGTCATCGGGGCCGAGCACGACGCCGGCCAGCGTGGCGGTTCCCTTTTTCTGCGGACCGGCTGCCACGCTGCGAGCCGTTACCAGCGCGAGCAAAAGAATCGCCCGAAACAAAACGATGCGTCTCATTTTTGGAGCCTCTCCTGTCGCTTTCCGGCGAGAGCGCTTCTGAAAGATTCGGCCGCGGGGGCTGGGCTTCTCGCTTCCCTTTGAGTGTAAATCGTGAGCAGCCGGCAGCTCGTGCTCGGCGAAAAAATGTGCGTTCGGAGCAACCTGCCAGTTCGGACAGGTGGGGCCGCGGCAGGAATTGGGGAGCGTCTCGCTCGATATCACGACGTGAAGGTCACCGTGTGCAGGTCGTCGATCATCTTTTCCAGTTGATCGTTGGCTTTGTCGCGCTGTGCCTCCCTGTCCTGGATCTTCTTGCGCAACGTTGCGTTTCCTGCTCGTCCAGTTGCTTTGTCTAGCGCTGAACGAGAACCTTTTCTTCGGCGCTGCCGCGCAGGGCTT
>Ga0307475_10002420_pt1 | contig 11263 bp, 6 predicted proteins | sample atmos_gasesECM1C_FD_203317 | JGI IMG/M metagenome (GOLD analysis project Ga0307475, IMG submission 203317) | Hardwood forest soil microbial communities from Morgan-Monroe State Forest, Indiana, United States - atmos_gasesECM1C_515 | ecosystem: Environmental > Terrestrial > Soil > Temperate...
AGAAGATCATGCGGGCGAGCAGAATATTTGCCGCCGCAAACAGGAGTAATGCGAGGGCGGCCCATGGCAAAAGGCTCGGCGAGGCCATTCCGACTCCTGCTGCTACTCCCAGAAGCCAGAGGGAGCTGAGCATGGTGGCCGGCTCGAGCGAGCCGTAGACAATTCGGATCAGGGCGAAGGATGTGTAGCTCAGGGGAAAGCGGAGGAGATTCGAGGTGTCGAAATTTTCGGTGAATGCGGTGGCAACAACCGGAAACAACTGCCAGAAAAGAAATATCGGCCAGAGGATCGCGGCGAGCCATTCCGTTTTGCCGCTCGAAACCACGTAATAAGCGGTTAGGGTTGAACCCGCGAGACCGCCGATTCCGCCGGCGGCGAAACCGAGCGTGATGAAGATGTGCGATATGAGTTCGAGGCGGCCGCGAAGCGTGCGCAGGGAGTTGACGAAAAGCTGCCAGCGAACGCGAGCGATGGCGGCGAGCTGCTCTCGGACGACGGGCGCGAGACTCAGCTCAGCCACGAGAGCTCCTGATCGACGGGACCAGCGCCGCCGACGACGCGCAGGAAAATCTGTTCGAGGGTGAGTTTCTCTCCTGGTGCTACAACGGCCGTGGCGCGGCCTCCGTCGCTCGAAAGCGCCGCAGCAGCTTGCGCTTCGACACCGGCGCGAAGTTCTTCAAGCGAGCCCTGCGCGACGAGCCTTCCGCGATGGATGATGGCGAGATGGCTGCAGAGGCGTTCGACGATTTCGAGAACATGCGAGGTAAGAAAAATTGTGGCGCCGCGCGAGATCATGCTTTGGAGCATCGCTTTAAGCGTGCCGGAGGCGATTGCGTCAACGCCTTCGAATGGCTCGTCGAGAAAAAGAATTTTGGGGCCGTGGATTACGGCGGCGGCCAGGGCCAATTTTTTCTGCATGCCGTGCGAGTAGTCGGTGACGAGCTTTTTGGGCTGGTCGGCGAGCTGCATGAAATCGAGAAGCTCGGCAGCTCGTTTCGCGGCGGTTTCGCGGTCGAGTCCGTACATGCGGCCGACAAAATTCAGATATTCGGCTCCGGTGAGGCGACCGAAGAGAGCCATGCCTTCGGGAACGACGCCGATCTGGCGCTTCACTTCGATCGAGTTCGTGGCGAGATCGAGGCCGAGAATTTCGACGCGTCCAGCGGTGGGGGCGAGGAGGCCGGTGAGCATTTTGATGGTGGTGGATTTTCCGGCGCCGTTGGGCCCGAGGAAGCCGAAGAATTGCCCAGGTGCGACGCGGAGATTTACGTCTTCTACGGCCGTGAGCGCGCCGAAGCGGCGAGTGAGACCATCGGTCGAGATTGCTGGGGAGTTCATTTTGGATTTTTGACTCTAGCATAGAGGTGGAAAGGGCCGGAAAGTGGTTGGGGTGGCTGGGCTTGGGTTGTGGCTGCACAAAGTGGCTGTTTTGTCTCGATTAGCGATTGGGATTGGTTTTGTTTTGTTGAGATTACGGGGATTTCTAATCGCGGCGTCTCGATTAGCCGCCACGGCGGCCGGGGATTTTGGCAGCTGGAGACTAGAGACAGGATGCTCGAAGAGGAAACCGTGGATGCTGGCTGCTGAGTGGAATAGGGCTGAAGTGTATTGTAAAAAATCGGCAAAAATTTGCGATTAGAAAATCTTAGTTCGCTGATTTTAATGGGACTTAGCTTGAATTCTAATTCCAGATTTGCGATTAGAAATTTGTGCCTAATAATATGGGCGTCAGCCTCTTCTTGGCGTTTAAGGGTTGCGATGCGGTGCGGAAGCCAAGGTCGGAGGGATTGCCACATAGGAACGGAGCACAGGCAGGAGTGCCCCCTAAGGCAGGCGGGCGCGCAGGGTTCTCCCCTCTTGGCCTTTGTGGCGGCTGATAGAGACGGTTGCGTTATCATATAAAAACGGGCAATGGTAGCACGGATTTGGGTAGTTGCACATGTATAACTGGCGAGACGATGGAAAATTCTAAAAGGTGTGGCGATTACGAATGGCAACCCTGCTTGCTTCTAACGGAACTGTTTGAGCGTGTTGGATTGGGCTGTGACTTCAGGGCTGGCCGCCCCATGATGTGCATATGGGCGTAAGGGGAGCTTGGCCACATGATGTAGGTCGTTTCGTAAGATTCATTTGCTTCTCCTTCTGATCATTGTTTACAAATTCACTTCTCGTCCCATTGGCGGATCGGCATTACGAGATATAGATCGGTGCCGTTCGGGAGGTGCGCGACGTAAGGCATGCCATTCGAACCGTCGTGACTGAACTGCTGCAATTCTTTCTGATTCTCGTGCGGGCTCACGATCATGAGATGCGGTCCCACGTGAAATTCCTCTTTCTTCGCGGCGTCACTGCTGACTGACTCATTCGGAACCCACGCGCCGACGTACATGTAGGCGATCCCTACCGTTTCGATATGCGGCTCACGGCCGGCGAGGCTATCTTTGATCCATTGCATGAAGGTCGGGTCGAAGCAGCCTGGCTCATCGTGTGAATAGCCGGGGACGCCGGGCAGGCAGGTCCATTCGTTCGTTCCTTTGCGGAGAAGGCGGTATGGGCCGTGGGGAGTGGTGGGCCAGTCGAGAATCGTTGCGTCCTTGGTGATGAAGGCGGGGCCGGCCCTTAGCGCGTCCGCGATCTTCTGCGCGTCCGTTGTAGGATGGTCCTGCGCGGTGGGTTGAGCAGCTGCGGTGAGTGTGGCGAGCAGAAGCAGAACACTCAATTTCATATCAAACCTCCGAGAGATGGGATTACCAGGGAACTTGAAAACCCTAGCCAGAAGCGGGCGAGGCCAGCCTCGCTCTATGAAAGCAAGCGAACTTCGCACTCCAAATTTGCTAGACGTGACGGAAGGGTTCTTCGATTTTTTCGCCTGAGACTTTTTGGGCGTCGCGCTCGAGGGATTTGGTGATTATGTCCTTGGAGCCGAGACCTACGGCTAGCGCCAACGCGAAGACAATTCCTCCGAACAAAATACCGAAGGCCAGCTCCACTATACCTGTGGCGATTCGCAGGTGCTCGAGGGCCATTGCTACGGTTAGCACGAGCACCAGCCATCGAACACCCAGACTCAACAAGCGAGCATAGTTCAGGTTGAGGTTCACTGCGCCGATTAGTACGCTTCTCGAAAGGTAACGAGCGATGACGCTGCCGACCACCAAGACCAGGACAGCGCCCAGCATATTGGGAATGTAGGCGAAAATACTTCGGGCAAGCAGGGACGTCCATTCGGCGTCGAAAGCGGCGATTCCGATGAGAAACCCGGCAACGATGATCGAGGCGGCAATCGCTCGCGATATCAGGAGGGTGGGGCTCTTCAGCAGCGGCCACTCGGAGGAAGAGCGGAAACCCCACTGGGCGAGGCGCTGGTCAAACTGCATGCTGGTGAGCACACGGCGAACGATCGCAGCGAGAAGAAAGCCCAATACGATTGAAATCAGCACCGCTACGAGCAGCGCGGCCGTACCGGGCAAGAGGTTTGCGAATCTCGTAAGGAATCGCTCGGTGGACTGAGCCAGCGCTTGCTTCATTTCTCCCCACATAGGTACCTCCGGTGCAACTTCCTCTCCGCCGACGTTCGCGGAGAACGCTAAGGGTTGAATCGATCGGGCCAGCGCCATCGCGAAACGAGATAAGGCTTGGCGGATTCGTACGCGAGTGCCAGGCGCTCGAGAATGCGCTCGACCGCTGCCGCGTCGGCCGCTTCCGAATCGCGGGCAAAAGCGGCGACCCAGGCCAGGTAAAGCGGCGTCATGGATTTGAGCAAATGGTCGCGATTAATGGTGCGGAGACGATGGGCCAACGCAAAATCGTAAACGATGCGGACCCACAATTCGTCGGGCATGCGAAATTGTTCGAGCGGCAGGCGGGCGAGCTTTCTGAGTTCGAGAAGCGAGGAGGGAGGCAGCACCAGATCCCAGATCTCCTGCAGGTCTCGGATTCCGAGCTTGAATGATTCGACCATGCGGCTGATGTCCACGGTGCCGGTGTCCTGGGGCAAAAGAACAGGCTGGCCAAATGAGACGAGTGGAACGGAGGAACGGGTTCGTTGCCAGCAGGCTGCGCGCTTTTCCATGTCGAGAAAAATGGGGCTTAATACCTGCGAGACCAAAGAGCTGATGTTCGTCCAATCGGGAGGGGGATAGGTACGCGGGCCGACGTGGACCTGGCAGACTTTGAGATTGTCGCAGAGAGCGGCGGGAGCAATGGACGCGAGCGGGTGTATACCGTTTCCGGAGCCGGCGCTCTTTTCTGATGCGAGCATCTTGGTGAAGAGACGACGAGACATGCCGAGGTCGGGTCCCATGGGATTGCGAATTCTCTTGCCGTAGAGGCAACGCGCGAGCGGGGAGATGATGCTGCTATTCAGCAATCCTTCGAATTTTCGCAGCGCGTATTGCGGCGCGACCAGATCGAAGTCTTCTTCTAGCAATGGCTGAACCAACTGGCGAATCCAGTCCGGTTTTGAGTTTTCGATCGTGGAGGCGACGATGCAGCAGGCTCTTGCGTTGAGCTGTTCACTGACTGCGAAGGCCGATTGATATGCGGTGGCCATGTTGACGGCCGGGGTGCCGGGATTATCTGTTTTCGAAGAAGGCCAAGGAATGAAATAGGGGGACGGATTTTTTTCGGGGGCTGTCGAAGTGGCGCCGGCTGGTTTCGCGGCCTGGTCATTTCGCAAGGCTGCAACGATCGGGGAGCCGGGAAGAGTTCGCAGGGAATCGCACAGGGTGACGAGGCTTTCCTGGTCGATATCGGCGATGACGCCGAGCACCAAATCGGCGGCTTTTACCGGCTCGACTTTCTGCTCCGGTTGCTCTGCAATGGGTTCGACTGCCAATTTTGTTCCTTAGTTTTGTCGCTTAGTCTTGTTTCCCCGCGGAAACCCGCCCGTGTGAAACCGGGTGCCGCTATGATGATTGTTACACCGTTGAATCTGATTCGGGTGACCTATCAACGACACAATTATAGCGAGAGCGACATAATGCCCAGCAACGGAATGCGTACCCAGTCAGGACGAGCATTCAGTTCGTAAAGCACCTCGTAGAGCGCCTTATCCAATAAGAACAAATCGAGAAGCTTTTGAAATTCCGCGATATCAGAAGGCAGAAATGCTACGCCCTGGGCAGTTTCCCGGTAGGCGCGCAAAAATGCCGCGGATGCAGATCGCTCCCAGAGTTGGGACCACGGTTCCAGACGGGCTACATCCACGGTGTGACGCTCCGTGTAATTAATCAGACTGGCGTAGGCGGCATAGCTGAAAGAACGCAGCATGCCGGCCACATCTTTCAGCGGACATTGTTTGGCACGGCGATAGGCGAGCGGCCGGGCTGGTTCCCCTTCAAAATCGAGGATTACGAAATCGGTCTTCACGCGCAACACCTGGCCCAAGTGATAGTCACCGTGAATTCGAATTCGCTGCGTTCGAAAGCTGGCCGATTTTAATATTGCGAAATGATCGAGGATGCGGCGGCGGCGGCTGAGCACTGTGGCAGCAATTTCGATCACTTCGTCGGGCAGGTAGGATACGCGCTCTTTCAGCACGTCCAAGACCTGCGAAGCGTGTTGCTGAAAATCCGAGAGGACAGCTTGGAGATCGTCGGGCGTCCAAGGCTCTGGCTTGAACGCCGGATCATCTGTTGAAGAAGCCAGCGCCAAATGCAATTCGGCAGTGCGGCGGCCGAGAGTGGTGGCGGCATCGAAATAAATTCCGAGATGATCGCGAGCCAACTGAGAGACCGGGCGCTCTGACATCTCAAGCGGACCGCCGATTTCCGCGCTCGCATTTTCGGGAAACTTCTGGGGCGCGGAGGTTTCGAAGTAGCGATCGAGTTCTTCGACTGTCCATTTCCAGCCGTCACCCTCGTTCTCCACCAAGCCTTGCAGCATTGCAAGCGCAGTACCTTCGGAGTCATTGGTGGCCGGCTGCAGTTCAATGGACCCAGCGAAGGGAGGAATGTGATCAAACTTTGTTTTTTCGGTGAGGTATCGCCCGATTTCAACATCGGGATTGATTCCGGGCTCGACACGGCGGAAGAGTTTCAGTATGAGGCGATCGCCGAAAATGATCGAAGTGTTGCTTTGCTCGGCTGAACCTCGCTTCACGGGCAACGGATCTGCGGCCGGCCCGAGAATCTGTTGGAAGGCGTTGCTTGGGAGGCCTCGAATGAGCCCTTCGCTCGCGTGTAGTTCGCGCCCGGTTTCAATCAGCGAAAGGAATTCGCGACACATGGAGTCGTCGAAGACTCCGTCGCAGAGAAGGCCAGTTAGCTTTGCCGATGCGATGGAGGTGACGACGGCGTTGGGCGCGGCGTGGCGCAATTCGCTCGCGGTGTCGCCGAGAACCATCGCCAAGGGCACGAAGTACACGTCGGGATTGCCGGTGTCAAAGCAAGCCTCAACGAAAGCGACGGCAAATCGCTGATCGCTTAACAAGCTCCAGTTGATGATTCGAGTGGATTTGAGATGTCGAGACTTACCCGCGAACCAGCGCTGCTTAACAAGAAATTCCGGCAGGTTAAAAGTTTCCAGGCGCTGGCGGCTCGGGCCGTCGAAGATGCTTTCCCAGCCTGCAGCAACGTTCAACGGCGACTGTTCAACGACATCTACGGCGGGCTCCGTCGATTCAGCACGCTGCTGAAGTTCGAGCCACAAGAAACTGTAGGGAGCGAGCGTGAAGCGGTATGGCTGGCGTTCGATGGGCGGGAATTCCACATAGCCGAGCATCTCGACGGGAACGAGGCCCTCTTGTTTTGAGAGATCGAGATCGACAGGCTGAGCGAAGCGCGAAAGATTTGCGAGGCAAAGAACCTGCTCGTCTTCGTACGTCCTGAGATATGCGAGGATTTTGCGATTCGACGGGTTGAGGAACTCGATGCCACCACGCCCGAAGACGCTGAAGAGTTTTCGGAGGGCGATCATGTTGCGCATCCAGTTCAAGAGCGAAGAGGGATCGCCCTGCTGCGCTTCGACGTTGATCGCTTCGTATCCCCAGACTGGATCCATGATCACGGGGCTGTAGAGCCGGGCGGGCACAGCCGTAGAAAATCCGGCGTTGCGGTCTCCATTCCATTGCATCGGAGTGCGGACGCCATTGCGATCGCCGAGATAAATGTTGTCGCCCATTCCGATTTCGTCGCCGTAGTAGAGAATGGGCGTGCCGGGAAATGAGAGCAGCAAGCTGTTCAAGAGCTCGATTCGCCGGCGATTGTTGTCGACGAGAGGAGCCAGGCGGCGACGGATGCCGAGGTTGATGCGCATCCTGGGATCGGCGCTGTAGGCCAAGTACATGTAGTCGCGCTCGTCGTTGGTGACCATCTCGAGCGTGAGCTCATCGTGATTGCGGAGGAAAAGGCCCCACTGGCAGGTGTCGGGAATGGGCGGAGTTTGCGCGATGATATCGGTGATCGGTAGGCGATCTTCCTGGCGCAGGGCCATGTAGATGCGCGGCATCAGCGGAAAATGGAATGCCATGTGGCATTCGTCGCCGTCGCCGAAGTAAGGGCGAACATCAGGGGGCCACTGGTTGGCTTCAGCCAAGACCATGCGGTTGGAATAATCAGCGTCAATCTCGCGCCGGAGAGTTTTGATGACCGCGTGAGTTTCGGGAAGATTTTCGCAGCTGGTGCCGTCGCGCTCGACGAGATAAGGAATGGCGTCGATGCGCAAGGCGTCTACTCCCATGTCTAGCCAGAACTTCATTACTTTCAGAACCTCAGCGACGACTCTTGGATTGTCGTAGTTAAGATCGGGCTGATGAGAGAAAAACCTGTGCCAGAAGAACTGCTTGGCGACGGGATCCCAAGTCCAATTCGATCTTTCGGTATCGGAGAAAATAATTCGAGCGTCTTTATACTTCTCCTCGGTGTCGCTCCAGACGTAAAAGTCTCGTTCGGGTGAACCGATCGGAGCCTGACGGGCGGCCTGAAACCAGGGATGCTGGTCAGAGGTGTGATTCACGACTAGCTCGATCATCACCTGCAGACCGCGCTCGTGAGCTGCGCCCAGGACTGCCTTAAAGTCGTCGAGCGTGCCGTACATCGGATGGACGTCCATATAGTCGGAGATGTCGTAGCCATCGTCCTTGAGAGGCGACGGAAAAAAAGGCAAAAGCCAAATGCAGGTGACGCCAAGGTCCTGCAGGTAGTCCATTTTCTGAAGCAGGCCGGGAAAATCGCCGATGCCATCGGCATTGCCGTCTTTGAAGGCGCGCACGTGCAACTCGTAGACAAGTGCGTCTTTGTACCAGAGCGGATCCGATGCGCTGCCGGGCAGCTTTGCCATGTCGCGTTTCCCCGAGTGTCAGGTGGTGCTTGGAGATTCTGGCCGGAAAATCACGATTCCAAGAGGCGGAAGCGTCATATTCAGCGAAAACGGGCGGCCGTGAATCGGGAGGGGCACCGTGGATAGGCCGCCGAAATTTCCCTGGCCGGAGCCGCCGTATAAAGGTGCGTCACTGTTCAGAATTTCTTTCCAGTAACCTTCCAGTGGAACGCCGACTCGATAATTCTGGCGTACGACTGGAGTGAAATTGCAGACAAAAAGAAGCTGGTCGCTTGGATTTTGTCCGCGGCGGAGAAAGCCGATGATGCTTCGCTGAAAATCCTTGCAGTCGACCCACTCGAAGCCCGCTGAATTGAAGTCCATGGTATGCAGCAAAGGCTCGCCGCGATATAGCGTGTTGAGATCGCGTACCCAACGCGTTAGTCCAGCGTGAGAAGGATGTTCGAGCAGATTCCACTCGAGGCTGGCATCGTGGTTCCATTCCGACCATTGGCCAAATTCGTCGCCCATGAATAGAAGCTTCTTTCCTGGATGGCCGAACATGAAACCGTAGAGAAGGCGGAGATTCGCGAATTTCTGCCAATCGTCGCCCGGCATCTTGCGAATCATGGACCCTTTGCCGTAGACGACTTCGTCGTGCGAGAAGGGCAGAACAAAATTTTCGGCGAAGGCGTAGACGAGGCTGAAGGTGATCTCGTTGTGATGGTAATTGCGGTACACGGGATCCTGCGACATAAAATTCAACACATCGTGCATCCAGCCCATATTCCACTTCAGACCGAAGCCGAGCCCTCCGAGATAAATGGGGCGCGACACTTGGGGCCAGGAGGTGGATTCTTCTGCAATCATCATCGTGTCGGGGTAGGCGCCATAGACGTGTTCGTTCAGCGTGCGTAGGAAATGAATTGCGTCGAGGTTTTCTTTCCCACCGAAACGGTTTGGTATCCACTGGCCCTCGCGGCGGCCGTAATCGAGATACAACATTGAGGCAACGGCGTCGACTCGAAGGCCATCAACGTGATATTTGTCCAGCCAAAATAGCGCGTTGCTGATCAGAAAATTCTGGACTTCGTTGCGGCCGTAGTTGAAGACGAAGGTGTTCCAGTCCGGATGCTCTCCCTGGCGGGGATCTTCATGCTCGTAGAGATGAGATCCGTCGAAGTAGCCGAGGCCTGCTTCATCTTTCGGAAAATGCGCTGGGACCCAATCCAGAACTACACCGATTCCCCGCTGATGGAGATAGTCGACGAGATACATGAAGTCGTCGGGTGTTCCGAAGCGGCTGGTGGGAGCGAAATAGCCGAGGGTTTCGTATCCCCAGGAACCGTCGAAGGGATGCTCCATTACAGGAAGAAATTCGACGTGCGTGAAACCCGCGTCGTGAACGTAATCGGCGAGGAGCGGTGCCAACTCGCGATAGGTGAGCCAGCGGTTATTTTCGTCCAGTGCGCGTTTCCAGGAGCCGAGATGCACTTCATAGAAAGATAGCGGAGCGCTGAGAGAATTGGTGTTTGCGCGATTCTTCATCCAGGATTCGTCGTGCCAGGAATAATTTCCGAGATTCCAAACACGGGAGGCTGTCTGCGGACGAATTTCCGCGGCGAAGCCGTAGGGATCCGCTTTGTCGACCTTGTAATCACGATAGCGCGATTCGATGTGATATTTGTAGCTGGCGCCTTGAGCGATATTCGGAACAAAACCTTCCCAGATTCCTGCGGTGGAAGGGAGCATTACCGCGGTATTCGGGTTCCAATCGTTGAAATCTCCGATGATTGAGACGCGTTTGGCATTCGGCGCCCAGACTGCGAACTGGACGCCGCGCTTGCCGTCTTTCTCGGCGAAGTGAGCGCCGAGTTTTTCGTAGGCGCGGTAGTGGGTGCCTTCCGCGAGCAAGTAGAGGTCGAATTCGCTTATTGTCGGTTGCAACTTCGCACTCCCTGGTGCTTATTCTTTATTCGCTCGTAAAAACCGAACTTTATTGCCATCTTTTCTGCGCATTTCTGCGCGCTAGAGGTAATAGTCAAAATCACGCTCCGTGCGAACCAAGCGACGAACGCGCAGAATGTGAGCCGGGAGGCTTTCTGGCGTGAGCTCCACATAATTTCGTGAACCGTGCCACATGTACTGACCTTCGCCGAGCAGATCATGCACCTGAAATTCGTGGTCGGCGTCGACGCCAATCGCGGCTAAATCGAGATTAACCCAGCCCGATTGCGTGCGGAAGCAGTCGAGGTTTACAACTACGACGACTAGATCAGAGAAATCCTTGGTCACCTTGCTGTAGCAGAGCAGCGACGGATTGTCCGTTCCATGAAAGCGGAGGGTGCTATTGCTTTGCAGAGCCGGATTTTCTTTGCGGATTCGATTCATGCGGACGATGAGCTCGCTGAGGCTTCCGGGAGCGTGCAGGTCCCAGTGCCGGAGCTCATATTTCTCAGAATTCAGATATTCCTCGCTGCCTGGCTGAAGCGGGACGTTCTCGCATAGTTCGAATGCGGGGCCATAGATGCCATAGCTCGACCCGAGCGTGGCCGCCAGAATCAGACGGATCATAAATGCGGGGCGTCCGCCGGCCTGAAGAACTTGCGAGAGGATGTCGGGAGTGTTGGGCCATAGGTTGGGACGAAAGAACTCTCTTACTTCCGTTTGAGTAAGCTCCGTGAAGTAGTCGGTGAGTTCCTCTTTTGTGTTGCGCCATGTGAAGTACGTGTAGGACTGGGAGAAACCCAGCTTCGCGAGCCGGTACATTACATGAGGCCTTGTAAATGCTTCGGCAAGAAACAGAACGTCGGGATGCTGAGTTTTAATTTCGCCGATTGCCCATTCCCAGAAAGCGAAAGGCTTTGTGTGAGGGTTGTCCACACGGAATATCCGGACACCTTGCTCAATCCAGAAATCGAAAACGCTTTTCAATTCGTGCCACAACGATTGCCACTGAGGGCTTTCAAAATCGAGCGGAAAAATATCCTGATATTTCTTTGGG
>Ga0307475_10002421_pt1 | contig 11262 bp, 8 predicted proteins | sample atmos_gasesECM1C_FD_203317 | JGI IMG/M metagenome (GOLD analysis project Ga0307475, IMG submission 203317) | Hardwood forest soil microbial communities from Morgan-Monroe State Forest, Indiana, United States - atmos_gasesECM1C_515 | ecosystem: Environmental > Terrestrial > Soil > Temperate...
GTCGAGACGGAACCTGTCAAGGATCATTGCGGCCTCTCTTTTTTGAGTTGTCGGACGAAACGGTAGCAAGCCCCGACGTCTCGGCTTGGGGCATTTCTGAAACAGGTTCTAGTTTCGCATACGGGCGTGAGGGTGTGACGGCGGCCACGTCGGGAGTGGCCTCCAGCATCGATAGCAGACAAAATTTTGCCGAACGTTAACCTTGTTACTGTTAGCTTCATGGCTGCGAGGAAGACAGCAGGTCGGCTGCCCGCGGCTACGGGCGGCGGCGATCCATGTAACCGAACCCGTCTGAAGGAACTGAATTGAAGCCCAATCGATTTGGCGCCGTACTGAGCATCCTGGCTGCGGGTGCACTGATGTTGTCGGGGTGTGGCAGTGACAACAACGCCGGTGGAAGTGCACCTATTACTACGGGCTCGTCGTCGGCGAAGGTGAGCTGCGGCGGGAAGAAGACCCTGAAGGCCAGCGGATCGACGGCCCAGGCCAATGCGATGACCCGCTTTGTCAATGCGTTCGAGCAGGCCTGCCCTGGTCAGACGCTGAACTACACCGCCAATGGTTCGGGCGCCGGGATTAGCGAATTCAACGGCAACCAAACCGATTTCGGTGGGTCCGACTCACCGTTGGCCCAGAACGAGAGTGCCGCCGCCCAGCAGCGCTGCGGCTCGCCGGCGTGGAACCTGCCGGTGGTGTTCGGCCCGATCGCGATCACCTACAACGTCAAGGGTCTGAGTTCGCTGAGTCTGGACGGTCCGACGGCGGCGAAGATCTTCAACGGCGGCATCACCACCTGGAACGATCCGGCGATCCAGGGATTGAACGCCGGCGTCAACCTGCCCGCCGAACCGATTCACGTCGTGTTCCGCAACGATCAGTCCGGGACCACGGACAACTTCCAGAAGTACCTTGATGCCGCTTCCAACGGCGCATGGGGTAAAGGCGCCGGAAAGACGTTCAACGGCGGTGTCGGTGAGGGCGCTAAGGGCAACGACGGCACCTCGGCGGCCATCAAGGCCACCGAAGGGTCGATCACCTACAACGAGTGGTCATTCGCCCAGGCGCAGAAACTGAACATGGCCAAGATCGTCACCTCGGCAGGTCCTGATCCAGTAGCCATCAGCACCGACTCGGTCGGCAAGACGATCGCCGGGGCCACGATCAAGGGCCAGGGCAACGACCTAGTGCTCGACACGCTCTCGTTCTACAAGCCGACGCAGGCCGGCTCCTATCCGATCGTGCTCGCGACGTATGAGATTGTCTGCTCGAAGTATCCCGACTCACAGGTCGGTACGGCGGTGAAGGCATTCCTGCAGAGCACCATTGGCGCCGGACAGAATGGCTTGGGAGACAACGGATATATTCCGATCCCGGACGCATTCAAGTCGAGGTTGTCGGCTTCGGTCAACGCCATCGCGTGATCGGTGATTGATGGCCCGAGAAACGCTCGTCAGGCCGCCCGGGACGATACCTGCGCTGAAGGCGATTGATCCGCGCAAGGTGCGGCGGGGCGACCGGCTGTTCAAGTCGGTCGCCGGCGCCGCCGGCGCGACGATCATCGCCTCGATCGCACTGATCGCGATATTCCTGTTGATTCGTGCCGTCCCATCGCTGCGCGCCAACGACGCGAATTTCTTCACCAGCGCCACATTCGACACCGTCCACGCGAACCACCTGGCGTTCGGTATCCGCGACTTGTTCATGGTGACGGTGCTGAGTTCCATCTGCGCCCTGGTGCTGGCCGTGCCGGTCGCCGTCGGGATCGCGGTGTTCCTCACGCAATACGCGCCGAAACGGCTGTCGCGACCGTTCGGAGCAATCGTCGACCTGCTCGCCGCGGTCCCGTCGATCATCTTCGGGCTGTGGGGGATATTCGTGCTGGCGCCCAAGATCGAGCCGTTCGCTGCGTTTCTCAATCACAACCTGGGGTGGTTGTTCTTGTTCAGGCAGGGCAACGTTTCCCTGGCCGGTGGCGGCACCATTTTCACCGCGGGCATTGTCCTGTCGGTGATGATCCTGCCGATCGTCACCTCGGTCTCGCGAGAAGTGTTCCGCCAGACCCCCCGGATCCAGATAGAGGCGGCGCAGGCGCTCGGGGCGACCAAGTGGGAGGTGGTGCGGATGACCGTGCTGCCGTTCGGGCGTAGCGGCGTCGTCGCGGCATCAATGCTGGGTTTGGGTCGTGCTCTGGGCGAAACCGTGGCGGTGCTGGTCATCTTGCGTTCGGCCGCCCGCCCGGGAAATTGGTCGCTGTTCGACGGTGGTTACACGTTCGCTTCCAAGATCGCCTCCGCGGCATCCGAGTTCAGTGAACCGCTGCCGACCGGGGCCTACATTTCCGCGGGTTTTGCGCTGTTTGTTCTGACGTTCGTTGTCAACGCGGCCGCCCGCGCGATCGCCGGCGGGAAGGTCAACGGATGACCGTTGAAACGCTCGACCGACCGGTCAAGGCCGCGCTATTTCGCTCCGTCAGCGTCAGACGACGGATCAAAAACCACGCCGCGACAATGTTTTTCCTCGCCTCGTTCGCCATTGCGCTGGTGCCGCTGATCTGGGTGCTGTCGGTGGTGGTCGCACGAGGCTGGTACGCCGTCACAAGGTCTGGCTGGTGGACCCACTCCCTGCGCGGCGTACTGCCAGAGCAATTCGCCGGCGGGGTCTACCACGCGCTGTACGGGACGCTAGTTCAGGCTGGCGTGGCCACAGTCCTGGCCGTGCCGCTGGGCTTGATGACCGCGGTGTTCCTGGTGGAATACGGTTCCGGCCGCTTAGCACGGGTGACGACTTTTATGGTCGACGTGCTCGCCGGGGTTCCGTCGATCGTGGCGGCGCTGTTCATTTTTAGTCTGTGGATCGCCACCCTGGGATTCCCGCAGAGCTCCCTCGCCGTTTCATTGACATTGGTGCTGCTGATGTTGCCGGTGGTGGTGCGCTCCACCGAAGAGATGCTGCGGTTGGTGCCCGACGAGCTGCGCGAAGCCAGCTACGCGTTGGGTGTTCCCAAATGGAAAACGATTGTGCGGATCGTCATTCCGATCGCGATGCCGGGCATCGTATCGGGTGTCTTGCTATCCGTCGCACGGGTTATCGGTGAAACCGCGCCGGTGCTGGTGTTGGTCGGGTACAGCCGCTCGATCAACCTCGACATCTTCAACGGCAACATGGCCTCGCTGCCCCTGTTGATCTACACCGAACTCACCAACCCGGAGCACGCCGGTTACCTGCGGATCTGGGGTGCGGCGCTGACGCTGATCATCATCGTGGCGGTGATCAACCTCTTCGCCGCGGCGTTCCGTTTCGTGGCAACCCGGCGGCGCTAACCGGTCAGGACTTTGACGCCGCCTTCGCCGGGGCCTTCCTGGCGGCCGCCTTCTTCGCCGTCGTCTTCTTCGCGGGAGCCTTCTTCGCTGTTGTCTTCTTGGCGGGCGCCTTGCCGTCACCCGATCGCGCCTTCACGCTGGCTTCCAGTTTGGCGAGCAGGTCGGAGACATCTTCGGTCTCGTCCAAGTCTTTGGGCTGTTCTTCCGTGGTAAACGCTTCCCCGCCTTCGAGTTTCGCATCGACGAGCTCCTGCAGCTGCTCCTGGTAGGTGTCGCGGTAGCGGTCCGGGTTGAACTCCCCGGCCATCGATTCCACCACCTGCCCGGCCATCTTGAGCTCGGCCGGCTTGATCTCGACCTTCTTGTCCAGCACCGGGAAGTCCGGGTCACGGATCTCGTCGGGCCACAACAAGGTGTGCACCACCATCACGTCGCGCTTGCCGAAGTCCTTGACGCGCAACGCCGCCAGACGGGTCTTGTTGCGGAGCGTGAAATGAACGATCGCCATCCGGTCGGTCTCGGCGAGCGTCTTCGCCAGCAGCACATACGATTTGGACGACTTCGAATCCGGCTCGAGGAAGTAGCTGCGGTCGAACATCATCGGGTCGACATCGCTGGCCGGGACGAACTCCAGCACTTCGATTTCGCGGCTGCGTTCTTCGGGCAAGGTGGCGATGTCGTCGTCGGTGATCACCACCATTTGGCCGTCGTCGGACTGGTAGGCCCGGGCGATGTCACGGTACTCGACGACCTCGCCGTCCAGCTCGCACACGCGCTGGTAACGGATGCGGCCGTTGTCCTTGGCGTGCACCTGATGGAACTTGATGTCGTGGTCCTCGGTGGCGCTGTACACCTTGACCGGCACGTTCACCAGCCCGAACGCGATCGAACCCTTCCAGATGGAGCGCATGCAGTCAGTATGCCCATACCACCCGTAGCAAAACAGCGCGGCGGGCCCGCACGGCGGGGTTTTTCCAGTTTGCGCTGTATCAGCGACAACGTTGCGGGCGGGCAATCCGCCCAGAGCTAATCTCGCGACCCGCCTAGGCGAACCGACCGGGAGGAGAAAACGATTGAGCCTGCAGGGCGGCTCGATCGGGTAGATCGGCGCCCGCGCGGGCGACGGTCAGCGCCGACGACAGGCTCGCGGCCTCGAGCGCGGCGGTCAGTGCGTCAAGCTCGATTCGGCCGAGGGCGGCTCGCCGGTGAGCGCCCAACATGTCTAGTTCCCAGAGCGTGTCGAGCAGCCCGACCATGAATGCGTCGCCAGCGCCGACGGTGTCGACCACCTGGACCGGGCGGGCGGCCACCCGTGCCCGGCCGGTTGCGCAGAACGCCAACGAACCCTGCTCGCCCATCGTCAAAGCGACGATCGCAGGCCCCGACGCCAACCAGGTCCGGGCGGTCCACTCCGGATCGCGTTCGGGATCGATCCAGCGCAGATCCTCGTCACTGACCTTGACGATGTCGCTGCGCTCGACGAGATGCTGGATGCGTTCGCGGGCCAGGTCGCGGTCGACGATCAGCGACGGGCGCACATTGGGATCGAACGTGACAGTGGCCGACACGCGATAGGCGTCGAGCAGTGCCGCGACCGCCAGACACCCCGGCTCGCGCACGGCGGCGATGGACCCGGTGTGCACGAACAGCGGCGGCGCGACCACAGGTGTACCCGAGAGCTGCCAGTCCAAATCGAATGTGTAGGCGGCCGAACCGTCGTCAGCGATCGTCGCCACCGCGGTCGGCGTCCGGGCAGCGGAGGTGCTTCCCGGAACAAGCCGTGCGCCTGAGGCTTTGACGTAATCACCGATGCGCCGGCCGGGTTCGTCGTCGCCGATGTGCGTCAGAAAATCGATGCCGCGGCCCAGCCTGGCCAAGCCGACGGCGACGTTGAGCGGGCTGCCCCCGACATGGTGGGCCGGGACGTCGCCGCTGACCGTGTCGATCAGGGCTTCACCGATCACCAGCCCGCGGGTCATGGACTCGCCCCCTTCGCCTCGCCGTGCAGCAGCACCTCCAGCGTCGCCCGCGCCCCGCGGGTATGCAATGAATCCAGCGCCCAGCGATACGCCTCGACGAAGCGGGGCGCCCGCGCCAGATCCCCGAACAGCGCCTCGTTTTCGATGAAGGCGGTCGGATGCAGCCGCTGCGACCGTGCGAGTGGCACCAGCGAAGCCGCCATGTTGTCGACGACCTCGATCGGTTCGCCATGCTCATCTACCGCCTCGGCGTAGCGGGCCCAACTTGCCACCGTCGCCGATGCCAGCCGGATGGGACCGTCGGTGAGCAGGTTGTCGCTGATCACCGGAAGCAGCCATGTCGGCATGCGATCCGAAGAATAAGCGCACAACCGTGCCACGGTGTCACGCACACCCGGGTTGGAAAAGCGCTCGACAAGCCCGCGGGTGTAGGAACGCAGATCGATGCCGGGCACCGGCCGCAGCGTCGGAATGGCTTCGGAATCGAAGTAGACCAGCAGGAATTCGGCGAACAACGGGTCGCGAGCGGCGTCGTGGACCATGCGGTATCCGCACAGCCACGCGAAGTAGCACAGGCACTGGTGACCGGCGTTGAGCAGCCGTAGTTTCATCGACTCGTAGGGCCCCACATCGTCGACGAGCAGGACACCAACCTCCTCCAGCGGCGGCCTGCCGTCGGCGAAATCGTCCTCGAGCACCCAGGCGGCGAACGCCTCGGCCACCACCGGCCACCGGTCGGCGACGCCGAACTCCCGCTCGGCCGCGGCGATGATGTCGGGCGTGGTGACCGGGGTGATGCGGTCCACCATCGAACACGGGAACCGGGTGGTTTCGGCGATCCAATCGGCCAGGCCCGGGCGCAGCAGTTCGGCATGGGCGATGACGGCCCGTCTCGCGACCTCGCCGTTGTGTTCGATGTTGTCGCACGACACGATCGTCGGTGCGGCGATGCCGCCGTCGCGCCGCCGGGCCAGGGCCTCGACGATCAGGCCGAAAACGGATCCACGGTCTCTGACCTGATAGCCGCCCTCGGTGATGGTCATCGAGATGATGCGGGTCGTCGGCGCGGCGAGCAGCTCGATCGTGGCCTGCGGGTCGTCGGGCGCGTAGCGGTAGTCGACGATCGAGCCGATCACCCGCGCCTCCCGGTTGCCGTCGGGGTGTTCCAAGATCAGCGTGTACAGGCCGTCCTGGACGCTCAACACGTCTCGCATCCGGCGGTCAGCCGGCATCACTCCGATCCCGCAGATGCCCCACTCCCGCGCCAGACCGCGCCGCAGCAACCTGTCGATATACATCGCCTGATGTGCCCGGTGAAAGCCGCCGACGCCGAAATGCGCGATGCCGACCTGCACGCCGGCACGGTCGTAGCCTGGCGTCGCGATCGCCAGTCGTCGCACGGTGGTGTTGTTCAGCCCAGCCACGGTGTCGACGGTACCGACCCCAGCTCGCAACGAAGTACGTTGACAGCATGGGTTCGGCGGCGCAGGCGCGGGTCAAGCTGACCAACGCGGACAAGGTGCTCTACCCAGCCACCGGAACCACGAAGCAAGACGTCTTCGACTACTACACCGGCATCGCCGAGGTGATGCTGCCGCACATCGCCGGACGTCCGGCAACGCGCAAGCGCTGGCCCAACGGCGTCGACCAGGACTCGTTCTTCGAAAAGCAGCTGGCGTCCTCGGCACCCGACTGGCTGCCGCGCGCCAGCGTGACCCACCGGTCCGGAACGACGACCTATCCGATCATCGACAGCGCAGGCGGGCTCGCCTGGATCGCACAGCAGGCGGCGCTGGAAGTCCACGTGCCGCAATGGCGGTTCGTCGCCGAGTGGACCCGAAGCAGGGCCGAAGAACTCAAGCCAGGCCCGGCGACACGATTGGTGTTCGACCTGGACCCGGGTGAGGGCGTGACGATGGCCCGGCTGGCCGAGGTGGCCCGCGCCGTCCGGGATCTGATCGCCGATATCGGGCTGACGACGTTCCCGCTCACCAGCGGCAGCAAGGGGCTGCACCTGTACGCGCCGCTGGAGGAGCCGGTGAGCAGCAGGGGCGCCTCGGTGCTGGCCAAACGCGTTGCGCAGCAACTGGAAAAGGCGATGCCCAAGTTAGTCACGTCGACCATGACCAAGAGCCTGCGAGCCGGCAAGGTCTTCCTGGACTGGAGCCAGAACAACGGCTCCAAGACCACCATCGCGCCCTACTCGCTGCGTGGCCGGGAGCATCCGACGGTCGCGGCGCCGCGCAGCTGGGAGGAACTCGACGACCCCGCGCTGAGCCAGCTGTCCTACGACGAGGTGCTGGCCCGGGTGGAACGCGACGGCGATCTGCTGACGCCGCTGGACGCCGACCTACCCGGCGCGGATCGGTTGGCCAAGTACCGCAGCATGCGCGACGCGTCGAAGACCCCCGAGCCGGTGCCTGAAGCGAAATTCACTTCTGGCCAAGGCAATACGTTCGTCATCCAGGAGCACCGCGCCCGCCGGCTGCACTACGACTTCCGGCTGGAGCGAGACGGGGTGCTGGTTTCCTGGGCGGTGCCGAAAAACCTGCCCGAGACCACGTCGGTGAACCACCTGGCGGTGCACACCGAGGATCATCCGCTGGAATACGGCACCTTCGAGGGCAACATTCCCAAAGGCGAGTACGGCGCCGGCAAGGTGATCATCTGGGACTCCGGGACCTACGAGGCCGAGAAGTTCCGCGACGACGAGGTCATCGTCAATCTGCATGGCCGGCGGATCTCCGGTCGTTACGCGCTGATCCAAACCAATGGCGACCAGTGGCTGGCGCACCGGATGAAAGACCAGAAGGTCTTCGCGTTCGACGAGATCGCACCCATGCTCGCAACAGAGGGTTCGGTGTCCGCCATGAAGGCCGGTCAGTGGGCCTTCGAGGGCAAGTGGGACGGCTACCGGCTGTTGGTCGAGGCCGATCACGGCGCCTTGCGAGTGCGGTCCCGGCGCGGCCGCGAAGTCACCAGCGAATATCCTCAATTACGTCCGCTGGCAGCGGACCTGGCTGACCATCACGTGGTGCTCGACGGCGAGGCCGTGGTTCTGGCCGAGTCGGGTGTGCCCAGCTTCCACGCGATGCAGAATCGGGGTCGCGGCAGCCGAGTCGAGTTCTGGGCATTCGACCTTCTCTATCTCGACGGCCGCTCGCTATTGCGCGCCCGCTACCTTGACCGGCGAAAATTGCTGGAAACCCTTTCCAGCGCAAGCAATCTCATCGTTCCTAGGCTGCTGCCCGGCGACGGCGCCGAGGCGCTCGAATATTCGCGCAAGCACGGCTGGGAGGGTGTTATCGCCAAGAAACGCGACTCCACCTATCAGCCGGGCCGGCGTTCGGCATCCTGGGTCAAGGACAAGCACTGGAACACACAGGAAGTCGTCATCGGCGGCTGGAAAGCCGGGGAAGGCGGACGCAGCAGCGGCATCGGCTCGCTGATGGTGGGCATCCCCGGCGCCGGCGGGCTGCGCTTCGCGGGGCGGGTCGGTACCGGGTTCACCGAACGCGATCTGGCCAACCTGAAGAAGACGCTGGCGCCGCTGCACACCGACCAATCTCCTTTCGACGCCCGGCTTCCGACGCGCGATGCCAAGGGTGTGAGATTTGTCGAGCCGGTTTTGGTTGGGGAGGTGCGCTACAGCGAATGGACGCCGGATAACCGGCTGCGCCAACCGAGTTGGCGCGGGCTGCGACCGGACAAGGAACCAAGTGAGGTGGTGCGCGAATGAAATGGGTGACGTACCGAGGTGCCGACGGCGAGCGTACCGGGGTCCTTTCCGGTGACATGGTCTACGCGATGCCCCCGGGTGTGGCGCTGCTTGATCTGATCGGACGCGGCGCTGACGGGCTGCGGCAAGCCGGCGAGGACGCGCAGGGTTCGCCGTCGGAGGTGGTGCAACTCGGCGAGGTGACTTTGCTGGCGCCAATTCCACGCCCGCCGTCGATCCGCGACTCGTTGTCCTTCTTGGATCACATGCGCAATTGTCAAGCCGCGTTGGGCGCCGGGCGGGTGCTCAGCGACACCTGGTACCGCATTCCGGCGTTCTACTTCGCCTGTCCGGTAACGGTTTTGGGTCCCTACGACGACGCACCGACGGCTCCCGGAAGTGCTTGGCAGGACTTCGAATTGGAGATCGCCGCGATCATCGGGACCAGCGGCAAGGATTTGACGGTCGAGCAGGCCGAACAGGCCATCATCGGCTACACCATCTTCAACGACTGGTCGGCCCGCGACCTGCAGCGGCTGGAAAGCCAACTTGCGATCGGGCAGGGCAAGGGCAAAGACAGTGGAGTCACCCTTGGCCCCTACCTGGTGACGCCCGACGAGCTCGAGCCATACCGCCGCGACGACAGGCTCGATCTGCAGGTGACCGCGCTGGTGAACGACACCGTGATCGGTTCGGGGTCGACCGCCCAGATGGACTGGAGCTTCGGCGAAGTTATCTCCTACGTCTCCCGCGGCGTGACGCTGCGCCCCGGCGACGTCATCGGCTCCGGCACCGTGCCCACCTGCACGCTGATCGAGCACCTCAGCCCGACGGCCCCGGGATCGTTTCCGGGCTGGCTGCACGACGGTGACGTCGTGACGCTGCAGGTGCAGGGATTGGGGGAGACCCGGCAAACCGTGCGTGCCAGCCGCGCACCGCACCCGCTGCCCGCCCGGCCCAACCCGGACGCCGTACCCGCGCCCCGGGTCAACCGGGCGCCCGCGCGGGTGCCATACAGCCGCGGGCTGCACGAGGTGGCCGACCGCGTCTGGGCGTGGACGCTGCCCGACGGTGGCTACGGCTGGAGCAATGCCGGGCTGGTTGCCGGCGACGGCGGGTCACTGCTCGTCGACACCTTGTTCGACCTGCCGCTGACCCGCGAAATGCTCACCGCGATGAAGCCGATCACCTCTTCTGCGCCCATCACCGACGCCTTGATCACGCACTCCAACGGTGACCACACGCACGGCAATCAACTACTCGACCAATCGGTGCGGATCCTCGCCGCACAGGGAACGGCAGACGAGATCGAGCATGGGATGGCGCCCGAGATGTTTGCCATGACGCAGATTGCCGACCTCGGTCCGGTCGCGACGCCATACGCGCGAGACCGCTTCGGGCACTTCGACTTCAGCGGCATCACGCTGCGCAACGCCGATCAGACGTTTGACCGCAACCTGACCATCGAGGTGGGCGGCCGGCAGATCAATATCTTGAACCTGGGGCCGGCTCACACCGCTGCCGACTCCGTCGTGCACGTGCCCGACGTCGGGGTGCTGTTCGGCGGGGATCTGCTGTTCATCGGGTGCAGCCCGATTGTGTGGGCAGGACCGATCGCCAACTGGGTCGATGCCTGCAACACGATGATCGCGCTCGATGCGCCGATCGTGGTACCCGGCCACGGGCCGGTCACCGACCCGGATGGGATCCGCGCGGTGCGTGGCTATCTCGCTCATGTTGCCGAGCAGGCCGAGGCCGCCTACCGCAAGGGTCTTTCATGGGCCGAGGCCGCCGACACCATCGACCTCGGCGAGTACGCGACCTGGCTGGACGCCGAACGCGTCGTCGTCAACGTCTATCAGCGTTACCGCGAACTCGACCCGGATACTCCGCAGCTAGAGATACTTGCCCTGCTGGTGATGCAGGCCGAGTGGCTGGCCAAACGCGGCTCGTGACGGCGAGTTAGATTTTGACCGCGCGTACGAAGCCGATCGTGCTGGACTGAGCCCGTTGCTCGGCGTCGCTCAGCGGAGCCAGCCCGGCAGCGTCGAACAGCTCGGCGAGGCTGGCTTTGGTCGTGTCCCACCCATCCGCCCGCAAGTGCTCGGCGACGTCGGTGTGTTTCCCGGGGTAAGTCAGGTCGGCTATGTCGAGATCCAGTCCGAGCTCACGCCAGCGTTCGGTCATGCTGTGCGCCAGTTGTCGATCATCTTCGGATTCGCCCGCGACGTGCCCATAGTCGGCG
>Ga0307475_10002423_pt1 | contig 11253 bp, 5 predicted proteins | sample atmos_gasesECM1C_FD_203317 | JGI IMG/M metagenome (GOLD analysis project Ga0307475, IMG submission 203317) | Hardwood forest soil microbial communities from Morgan-Monroe State Forest, Indiana, United States - atmos_gasesECM1C_515 | ecosystem: Environmental > Terrestrial > Soil > Temperate...
GAAAAGGATTCGTCACCATTCCCTGCAGCATGCTCACCCGCGACCAGTCGTATGCCTTTTGAAGCTGTTCTTCCGGCAAATCCAGGCTGACCGTCTGCGCAAGATAATTTCGGTAATACTCCGCGGATTCCTTGAGCAAATCCGCGTAGTCCGCCGTCAGGTGGCGATAAGTTTTCTCCGCCGCGGCGCGGCCCTCGATCGACCCGGCAATGACAATGGCCTTCCGTTCTTTGCCTTTCGCCGTCGCGCCCAGTCGAAACGAGCTTTCGTGCGCTTCCGAATAGTTCGTCTGATATTCCTGCTGTGGCTCGGTGGCAGTTGGTGAGCCGACGAACGCTGCAAATTTTCTCTGCTCTTCTCCGAAATAAAAAACGTGCTGCTCCGCTTCCCAATTCAAATACGTCGCGCCCAACGCTGCCGGCCATTCCAACTGAAAGTCGCGATGAAACACCGCCTCGATTTCGAACGGCTGCTCCGTCTCCACATCCAGGAGAATCACGGCGCCTTGCTCGTGCACCGGAACAAAAAAAGTTTCCCGCACTTTGAACGTGTCGCCCGCGTATAGAATGGTGCTCGCTTCCGGCCGCACCGTAATCGTGCGCGCCAAAGCTTCGGCGGGGAGTGTGCGCCCTTCCGCGTGAAATTTGAGATGAAACTCCCGCAGAACTTTTAGCGGATACACCCACGCTTCCATCCGCCCGGACTCATCGCCCAGCAACCCCGCGCGCATTCCGGTCACAGGCAAGAATTCCCACGGCCGCACCGCGCGCGAAAGCTCCAGCGCTTTCGGGCCGTCCTGCTTTTGCTGTCCATAGGCAGAGAAAGCGAAAGTGCCGATGATCAGTGCCATGAACAAACACCTGCGAAATAAACTGAGCCGCTTCCATTCGAATGGATTCAGAAAACCATCGGGAGTTTCTGGCGTGGTATGCATTTGAGTGGCCGCCGCTGCGCTGTGAACTTGCATTGCTTCGTTGGCCTTACTATAAAGGAGAGCGCCGGATTCTAGCACGGGCTTCTCCAGGAAAGGTACCGCTACTTTTGGCTTCCACGCGCCGCAAATTTCTCCTCTCGCTCTGCCGTTCCGCGCTGGTGCTCCCTTTTGAAAAAGTTCTCGCCCTCGCGCTCCCGTTTCAAACGCGCCGCCTTTCGGATGCCCCCGCGCATACGCCCGCCGCGCCAGCACAAACGCCCGCATCTCCTGCAAGCGATCTCGGCGTCACTTTCCTCAACGTCGCGCGCGAATCCGGCCTCAACGCCAAAACGATTTTCGGCGGAGAACACAAAAATAAATATCTTCTTGAGACCACCGGGTGCGGCGTGGCGTTCTACGATTGTGACAACGACGGCTGGCTGGATATTTTTCTGGTAAACGGATGGCGCCTGGAAGGATTTCCCGCGGGACAAGAACCCACTTCTCATCTGTTCAAAAATAATCGCGACGGAACATTCACCGATATTACATCAAAAGCAGGCCTGGCTCATTCCGGCTGGGGTCAGGGCGTGTGCGTCGGCGACTACGACAACGACGGGTTCGACGATCTCTTCGTCACCTACTTCGGAAAGAATGTTCTCTACCACAACAACGGCAACGGCACGTTTACGGATGTCAGCGAAAAATCCGGCGTCGCCGGCTTCGGCAAGCGCTGGAACACCGGCTGCGCTTTCGTCGATTACGACCGCGACGGGCGCCTCGATCTTTTTGTCGCGAATTACATCGACCTCGATCTCAAGACCGCGCCCGTGCCGGAGTCCGGCCCGTGCCTTTACAAAGGCGTGATGGTGGCGTGTGGGCCGCCGGGATTAAACGGCGGAAAAAATGTTTTATATCACAACAACGGCGACGGCACGTTCACGGACGTCAGCGAGAAATCCGGCATCCTGAAAGCTAATGGCACCTACGGGCTCGGCGTGCTCACCGCCGATCTCGACAACGACGGCTGGCCCGACATTTACGTCGCGAATGATTCGACGGCGAGTGCGCTCTATCAAAACAAAAAAAATGGCACGTTCACCGACATCGCGCTCGAAGCGGGGTGCGCGCTCAGCGCCGACGGCAAGCCGCAAGCCGGAATGGGGATCTCCGCCGCCGATTACGATCTCGACGGGAATTTCGATCTCGTGAAAACCAATTTCGCCGGCGACACGCCCTCGCTCTATCACAACCTGGGCGGCGCAAATTTCGAGGACGCTACATTTCTGGGCGGCCTCGGCAAGCACACGCAATATCTCGGCTGGGGCTGCGGCTTTTTCGACTTTGACAATGACGGCTGGGCCGACATTCTCATTTGCAACGGGCACGTTTATCCCGAAGTCGAACAACTCAAAACCGAGGCTGGGTACCCGCAGCGCAAACTGCTTTACAAAAATTTGCGCAACGGAAAGTTCGCCGATGTTTCCTTCGATGCCGGGCCGGGCATTTCCACTCCCGTCGCGGCGCGCGGGTGCGCGTTCGGCGATTTCGACAACGACGGCGACATCGACATGGTGGTCAACACGGTTAATGATTTTCCGCAGCTTTTGCGGTGCGATTCACGCACCGGCAACAACTGGATCAAGATCAAAACCATCGGCACAAAATCGAATCGCAGCGGCATCGGCGCGCGCATCAAGTGCGTGACGCACCTGCCGGGCGAAAAAAATCCGCATCCGCAGATTGATGAAGTGCGCAGCGGCGGCGGCTATTTTTCGCAGAATGATCTCCGCGTGCACTTCGGCATCGGCAAAGCGGAAAAAGTCGAGCTGCTCGAAATTCGCTGGCCCAGCGGCCTGGTGGAAACGTTGAAGGACATCAAGCCGAACCAGGTCATCTACGTCAAGGAAGGCGAGGGTATCGTGCGCACAATGGAATTCGACGCTGCCAAAAAAGCCAAACCAGCGAAGTAAGGATTCTTTTATAGCGTTCGTTGGCAACGGGTCATTGGCGCCTCTCGAGAATACGCCCGAGTCAAGGGGGGTTGGCCGACAATACGCTCGGAATGCGCCGGGGCCGAACCCGTCAGTGAACACGTGCTTGCTTGACTCGAACACGCCGGGCGCCTAGGTCAAGGCCAGCTCCGGCCGTGCTCGGGCTGCCGCCGCAGGGTGATCACCAGACCTCCGTGAGATTAGCGAGCGCTATCTCCGGGTGGACCCTCAACGCCAAGCGGTCTTTTCGTTTTGGGAGTACAAGCCGCTAGCAAGGAATTTGGCTTCTCATGAGTGTCTCCGAGGGTCGGGAAAGAAGTCCCACGTGCCGTATGCGTTCGAAGCTCTTGGCAACTGAGCCTCCCGCTTGTGAGCCGGCAATCGGCAATCAGCCCCTCTTTTGTCGGGGGATAAGTTTGGTCGAATACGTGATTTCCGAGCGAGAAAAAGACGGGATGCCCCTCGACGCACTCAGATGGTTGAACAACGTGAGGATGGTGGCCAACGATCAAATCCGCTCCCTTTTGAATCAGCCAATGGGCTTGTGCGCGCTGCGCTGCATCCACGAGTTTCTGATACTCGTGGCCCCAGTGAATCGAAACCACAACCAGGTCCGCCAGTTGACGTGCCTTCCACAGTTTTTCGGAGATTTCGTCTGACGGTATTTTCTGAACGCGTCCATCGGCGGCTGGAATCAGCGTAATGGAGATCAGCGCGATCTTTGCGTCACCTGCTTCAACGACGAATGGAGAATTCTCAAAATCGATGGCCGCCAGCGATTCTTCCCGCAGCAATTTGCGAGTGCGCTCCCGCCCAGCACTTCCCAGATCCCCCGCGTGATTGTTCTCCAGCGTCAGCCCGCGGAACCAAGCCAATTTCAATAACTGTGCTGCAGTATCCGGGGTCGCAAAGCAGGGTCGTGCGGATTCGATGCATGCGGATGGTGAGCCCAGCGCGCCTTCCAAATTTCCACTCACCCACTCGGAATCGTTGAAAAGGCGCGCGAACGGAGTCCATGGGGAAATTCTTCGATGTTGCAGTTCCTCTGCGACGTGGCGTGAAACCAGGATATCGCCGGTAAACACCAAGCGCGTGCCACGCGGCTGCGTTCTCACGCTGGCCGCATAGATACTAGCAGTCAAAAGTACAAGAAGCGCGTTCAAGCGAATCGCAATCACGGCAATTACCAGCGAACCAGGTTCGCGTCCTGCTCAAATATACGGTCATTTGAAGCGATGAGTGGAATTCGGTCCTTTGTTGGCTAATGGCACTTACGAAAGTGCGCGGCCTTTGCAGAAAAGAAGTCTCGAGCCGCCCCTATACTGGATTTACCGCTGACCTCAAAGTGAGAGGTACTCCATGAGACGGAGCCAATACGTCGTCGCATTCGCTGCAGTCATTCTTATTCTGGCCGCCACTGGCGCCTTCCTCTTCTCAAAAAAGAAGTCGGCCTCCGCGTCACCTACAAGCACGGCTACTCCGTCCTTCCCCGGCACGCAAACCGCTAAGCCCGCGCCCCAGGAAACGGCGCAAGACAAGCAGGGCATGTACATGCCAGACGACACCACAGCGAATTTTCTGGGCGCCTTGGCCCCGGGCGGCACGCCAGAATCCGCGGGGCGTGAGCGGAATTACATCGTCACCTATCAAGTGGTTTTCCTTCGGAACTCACCCGTCGAAAAATTGCCGGAAGAAAATATGAAGTACAGCGAGTTACAGCAACGAGATCCTCACAGTTTCGCGCATAGCTATTTCTTCTACGGCGAAGTTGTCAGTGGAACATACGATCCTGCAAGCCCAGACGCCATCGCTGTTCGCGCCAAACTCGACAAAAAAGAAGTCCGTGGCTTTATTGACGCCAAAAAGTTATGGCTTGAGCCCGCCATTTCTCACCTAGAAACTCCGCGCTATATGGCGCTCAAGGATGCCACTGCCATTCACGTCGTGCCGGACCCGGGAAGTCCCACCGTCCTGGGGCTTGTACAAGGAGAAGTGGTCGAGGCCCTTGGAAAACTCAATTTTCAAGGAGCGCAATGGATTAAGGCCCATTTCAATGGAGACGAGAAGCCTCGCTATGGCTTCATTCTGGCAAGCGACCTTCTCGCACTGACTCCGGCCGCCACGAACCAGTCCGCGATCGCCGCCGCGGAAATTCCCCGGCAGATCCGCTATTCAAAAGTTTCGCTCGCGGAGCCCGATCGGCAAAAACTCTCTCAAAACGGTTTTTACGTCGAGAGCGTGCCGCCTTTGAGGTACATCTATGTCGACGACATGGCGGACTCTTACCACGATGGCAGTGACGGGCGCCAATACTTCATTACTTCAGATCTATTTCTCCATGCCTATCACTTAATCTTCGATCGCATGCTCCAGGATGTCGAAGAGAATAAGCTCTCGCCGTCGGTCGCGGCCCTCGCTGCCGACCTTGCGAAAGCCACCGAAAACGAAATCAAGACTCTCCCTGCCACTGCGCCCGCCGATGTCCGCGACGCACTGATGTATGACCTCTTCTACTTCTCCGTTGCCACAAAGCTGTTTAACCCTAGCTTCGCGGTTGTAGATCCAGTGCGCAAGGACGCCGAGGCATTTGTCTCCAGGATTCAGAGAGGCGGAGGCGAAATCCCTTCCGCCGCATCCAGTCAGTTCGGTGACGAGGACTTCACGCAATACAGAGTGCGCGGACACTACGTGAAGAACGAGAGGCTTCAGCGCTACTTCCGCGGAATGATGTGGTTTGGCCGCCAAAATTTTCTCCTTTCCAACCGGAAGATGACTCTGGCCGCGATTCTCATCCCCGGCCTCCTGGAGAAGGCCCAGGGGACGCGCACGTTTGAATCGCTCGATCATTCGCTCGGCTATGTCGTCGGCCCTCAAGATAAATACACGCTTTTCGGCTATCGCTCGGAATGTAAGAAGGTTCTCGGAACGGAAGCACCCAGCGCGAACCAACTTGCGGTCAAGCTTGACGAAAATCTACAGGCGTTTATCCGCGCTGTCGAAAGCGACCTACCGCCTCCCCAAATCGTCTCTGTGCAGACAGGGGCCGGAAAAAAACAGTCCGAGCGCTTGGACATGGTTCGCGGCTTTAAGTTTCTGGGCCAGCGCTTCACCCTGGACGCCTATTTCCTGAACCAGATGACCTCTCCGAATGTGGGAAGCGATGACAATCCAAGAAATCTTCCCTCCACGCTCGATGTCATGATGCTCTTGGGCTCCAAGGCCGCCGCCGAAGAACAGCAGCAAATCCAGCAGCGCCAAAAGTGGCCCAACTACGAATCGCAAGCCAAAAAGCTCGAAGGCGTGGAGCAAGAACATCTGGCCAAGCAATTAACGTTTTATGACGAATGGCTGAACGCATTGAATTCCTTGTTTTTGCCCACTGCCAGCAAACAATTGTTCGCCGTGGGAAAGCCCTGGCAGTACAAGAACCTGAACGCGGGCGCGGCAAGTTGGACCGAGCTGAAGCACGACACCATTCTCTACTCGGAGCAATCGGCTGCTGAAATGGGCGAAGGCGACGAATTTGAAATTCCGCCGTTCTCTCCACCTCCTCCCAAAGGCTACGTCGAGCCCAACCCGTTGTTCTTCCAACGCTTGGGGCAATCCATTGACCAAATGTTGGGCCGCATGAAAGATTCCGGTTTCATCACCGACGAGTATCTCGATAAGTTCACCGCGTTCCGCGAGCTTGCTCGCAGGGCGGAGGCCATCGCTCAAAAAGAAGTGTCCGGAGAATTGATAACCGCGGAAGATTTCCAATGGATCGAAAGTCTTGAAGATCAATTTGGCAGGCCGTTGCTTCTGCCTCGCGGCGTGGACCAGATCGATCCTTCCGAGTTGCAAATGGCATTGATTGCAGACGTTGCGACGGATGCCGTCGAGGGCCGCGTCCTGGAAGTCGCGACTGGCACACCCCAGCGCATCATCGTGGCGGTGAAGGATGCCTACGGGGGCACGCGCCTGACCGTTGGATATGTCTACTCGTGGTTCGAGTTTCCGTCCAACAAGCGCTGGGCCGACTCCGAATGGAAGAAAATCATTTACGCTGAGGACTCTGCGGCGAAGATTCAAAGCGGTGTCGTTCCTCCACCCTGGTATTCAATGTTCATGAAGAATTCTGGTGGTCGAAACTGATGCGGCGGTACTGCCGTGTCATCCTCCTCGGCCTGTTGCTGGCCTCGCCGGATTCCTGGTCGCGAGACTTCCATTTTTCGAATTGGAGCGACAATCCTTGGCCCTTTCTCGACGCCCTCCAGAAGTCGGCATCATCATCCCTGCCGGCGCTGCCAGCGGATCAAAGAGTCTGCGGCGGAATCGTGACTCATCATTTCCTTGCGAGCGGATTGATGGTTCGGTTTTTTGATGGATTGCGTAGCCAATCTTCACCCGAAACGATCGTCTTGCTAGGCCCCAACCATTTTCATCAAGGCCTGGCCAATATCAGCATATCTTCTCTACCGTGGAAGACTCCTTTCGGTGTTCTTCCGGCGGACGCGCATCTGGTCCAAAAGATCGGAGCGGCCATCCGGCTTCCCGAAGATCCGGAAGCTTTTTCCGGGGAGCACTCCGTCGGAGTGCTCATTCCATTCTTGAAATATTATTTTCCGCGCAGCAAGGTTGTGCCTATCCTGATTGACGTAAACGCCCGGGCATCCCGTTTGGAGGATCTTCGTGAGGTGCTTTCGCACGTGCTGAAAAATCCCCAGACGCTCGTTCTCCTGAGCATGGATTTTTCCCATGATTCGATTGCCGCCATCGCGGATACAAGGGATCGCACGGCGGAACAGGTTATTTCCGCCATGGACGCAAGAAAAACGCACGAACTGAACGTGGATTGCCGCAAGGGCCTGCGGCTCCTGCTCGAATCGCTGAGCCGCGCTGGATGCGACCGCGTGCAGTTCAACGAGCACACCAACTCCGCCCGGCTGGCGGGAAAGCCGGATCAACCCGACGTGACCAGCTACTTCACGATCTATTTCCTCAACCCACCGCCTACGCCGTCCTAGTCCCTTGTTCCCGGATACCAGCAGAACGACTCATCGCCGAACGCGGTACTCGCAGCTATAAGTCCCGCGAAGCGGGGCAGAAGTCCAGTCGGGGGAAATGCGGTACTACGGAGTGCTGCTCGAGGTCCGATCTTCTCGAACGCCGTTTCTGGCCGACTTCCGAGTCGCCGACGATTCGCCCCGAATCTCATCTTTCACTTCCCACAACCCCGCTTCTTGACAGTTTCCAGATTGCGACGATTCGTCCAGAATCGGCCGTCTTGTCAGCGCCGGTCCACGTGCCAGTCCTGACTGCTTTCCTTGACAACTTAGGAGAGTGTGTTGTAGCCTCCTAATCTTCTTAGGAGAACACGTGACTGGCCAGGCTCAGCTTCTTCCCGGCACTCTCGATCTCCTCATTCTGAAGGCCGTCTCCCTCGGCCCTCTCCATGGCTATGGTGTTCTTCTGCGCATCGAGCAAATTTCTCGCGGAGCTTTGCTTGTTGAACAGGGCGCGCTCTATCCCGCCTTGTATCGCCTGGTACGCCAGGGTCTTCTCAAAGCAAGCTGGGGCACATCCGACAACAACCGCCGGGCCAAGTTCTACGAGCTCACTGCTGCGGGCCGCAAGCGTTTGCGCCAGGAAGCTGACGGCTGGAATCGCCTCGTCGCCGCAATCGCCTCTGCTCTCGGCGCCCAGCCGGAGGAAATATGAGACTCTTGGCCTTCCTTCGTTCAATTGCTTCCGCTCTTTTTCATCGCTCGAGAATCGAGGGCGAGATGGACGAGGAGCTCCGCTCTCACATCCAGAGTCGCGCAGACGATCTGGAACGGTCGGGGGTGTCCCGCACCGAAGCCAAGAGCCTCGCCCAACTCGAATTCGGCGGTTATCAGAAATTCAAGGAGGAATGCCGCGAGGAGTGCGGTGGCTTCTGGATCGAGACGGTATGGACGGACGTTCGATTTGCGTTGCGCATGCTGCGCAGATCCCCGGGCTTCACAGCGGTTGCGATCCTGACGCTAGCGCTCGGCATTGGCGCAAACACCGCAATCTTCAGCGTGGTGAACGCGGTGCTCCTCCGGCCGCTTCCGTATCCAAATGCAAAGCGTCTGGCCATGATCTGGTCGACATGGGGGAATGAGGCGCGCGGGCCAGCTTCCGGTCCGGAGCTGATTGAGCTGCGCAAGCGTACCCGCGCATTTGAGGAAATTGGCGGAATATGGGTAACCAGCGGCACGATCACAGGAACTGCCGAGCCAGAGCAAGTGCGATTGGCTCTTACGACTGCGAATTTTTTGCCGTTGCTGGCCGAAAAACCGCAACTCGGACGTTTCTTTGCGCCCGGCGAAGACCCGAGAGGCGCGGCTCCGCTCATGATCTTGACGGACGGGCTATGGCGCCGGCAATTCGGCGCGAATCCGGGCATCGTTGGACAAACCGCGCGGTTGAACGGGAACAACTTCACGATTGTTGGCGTGCTGCCCCGAGATTTCAAGCTGCTATTTCCCGATAGCAGGATGGCAGACGTGCAGGTTTTCATTCCATTTTTGAACGACCTCGAGAAACAGAGCCGCGACACAGCCTACATAAGAATGGTTGGCAGGCTGCGCCGGGGCCTCACGGTGGCCCAAGCGCAAAGTGAAGCGGAATCTGTCGCCTCGCAGCTTCGGGGTGAGGCAAAGGAATACGCAGAGCAGTCGCTGCACTTGAGTGTATTGTCGCTTCAAGAGGATGACGTAAGGTCAGTACAGCCCGCGCTGGTTTCGCTGTTCGCCGCCGTTGTGCTGGTGTTGCTCGTTACTTGCGCGAACCTCGCTAATTTATTGCTGTCGCGCTCGACAGGTAGAAGGCACGAAACTGCTCTACGCGCGGCGATGGGCGCGGAGCGAAGGCGCATTATCCGTCAGCTTCTGACAGAAAATATATTCCTTGGATGTCTTGGAGGAATCGCCGCGCTGGGGATTGGATGGGTGGCTCTGAAATGGATTCTCTCCCTTCAGCCGGAAGGAATTTACCTGCTGATCGCGGCGAAATTGGACGGTTGGGTCCTAGCGTTCACGCTCCTGCTTTCGATCTTGACGGGCGTTCTGTTTGGCCTGGCGCCCGCGTTGTCGGTCGCTCGTGGGGACTTGCTTGAAATTTTGAAGGAAAGCGGTAAAGCCACAGCAACAGGAAAATCGTGGCTGCGCCAGTTGCTGATTGTAAGCGAAGTGAGCCTCGGCTGCATTCTTTTGGTGGGAACCGGCCTGATGATCCGAACGTTTACGAGCCTGCTGCGCGTAGATCCAGGCTTTCATCCGGAGAACGTCTTAACGTTTCAACTTTCCTTCCCAGGGTCGCGCTACGGCACCGTCGAGTCCTTAACTAATTTTCTCAAGGAGTTGCGAACAAATCTTTCCGCAATGCCTGGCACGCAATCTGTTAGCGGCGTTTCCCATCTCCCGCTAGATGAAGGACTCGGAAATTGGTATAGCTACTATTGGGCCGAAGGCGCGCCCGTCCAGCAGCAAAACACGGTGATGGCGGACCATCGGTCCACCCTGCCGGGCTATTTTCGAACCATTGGCGCGACGCTGCTGGCGGGCCGGGAATTTGAGGACGCCGACGACGCGGTTCACACGCACGTTGCCATCGTGGACGACACGGTGGCCGAACAGATTTGGCCCGGCCAGGACGCCATCGGCAAAAAGCTGAGCATCGAAGATTCGCCCGCTGGTGCCTTCCAGTTTGTTCGCGAGTCTGTCGTCGTGATTGGCGTGGTGAAGCACATCCAGGCGCACTCCTTGACGAGCAGGGGGCGGGGACAGATCTATTTGCCTGTACCGCTGGCGCCGCGGCCCGTGTATTCGCTCGTCGTTCGAACTATCGCGCCGATGCAGACGCTTGCCGCCTACGTGCAGCAGGCCGTGAAGAAGCTCGACAAGGACATGCCGGTCTCGAATCTGCGCCCGCAGATGGAGTACGTCGAAAAGGCCCGCGCGCAAACGCGATTCGTCACCGTGCTTGCAGGAGCGCTGGCGGCGCTGGCTCTTTTCCTAGCCTGCATCGGCATTTACGGTGTGACATCCTATTCCGTAGCCCAGCGGAACCGGGAGATCGCGATTCGCATGGTTGTCGGTGCGAACTCGGCTGACGTGGGCAGGATGGTATTGCGCCAGAGCGGCCTGCCGGTAGTTGTGGGCGTGGTAGCGGGCTTGGCGATGGCTGCGGTTCTAACGCCGCTGCTGTCAGGGCTGCTTTTCGGCGTACGTCCAAGCGATCCGCTGACCTACGCTGCGATCTCTCTTGTTGTGGTTGCCGTCGGCGGCCTTGCGTGCTACATCCCCGCGCACCGCGCCACCAAAGTCGATCCCATGACCG
>Ga0307475_10002425_pt1 | contig 11234 bp, 13 predicted proteins | sample atmos_gasesECM1C_FD_203317 | JGI IMG/M metagenome (GOLD analysis project Ga0307475, IMG submission 203317) | Hardwood forest soil microbial communities from Morgan-Monroe State Forest, Indiana, United States - atmos_gasesECM1C_515 | ecosystem: Environmental > Terrestrial > Soil > Temperate...
GAGGCCAGGACCGAGTCGAGTAGTCCCGGAAACCTCGCATCCAGATCTGCTCGCCGGAGTCGATTCATGAGCGCGGTACCGTCTTTGCGAGCCGTCACCACACCGGCAGTCCGTAAGACTCGGAAGTGATGGGACAAGCTTGACTTCGGCATATCGATATCAAAATAGCCACATGCGATCTCGTCAGTCTGGTCAAGGCGCTGCACTATGTGCAAGCGAATCTCGTCGCTCAGCGCATATAGAACCGCCGTCAATTGGAGATCAGCTGCTTTTGGTTCATTCTGAAGTTTTGCCATCTTAATGTCTCAGAGGTCCGCCGATTTTCTAGTCTCTAGCGTGCCATCCCCCTGCAGGAACTAACTATCCAAGTTGTTCGTATATTCTCGAACAACCGTTCGATGCTGCCATACTTCGTGAAGATTCGAACAATGAACATTTAAAGCCATGTGAGGCCAAATGATGAACTCTTCCGCCAAGCCCAACATTTTCATCACGGGTGGCACCGGATACATTGCCGGTTCCTTCCTTCACCTGACGATCTTGCGCAACTATCCTCGCGAGTTCAGAATCTCCATTCTCGTTCGGCGCTCTGGAGGATGCAGAAAAAATGCGGAACCTAGGAATCGAGCCCGTCATGGGTTCGCTAGACGATTAAGAACTGATTAGGAAGGAGGTGGCGCATGCAGACGTGGTCTTCAATACAGCGAACTGCGATCGCCCGGACAGCGCCAGAGCCGCGTTCTCTCAGAGCGATCAAAGGAGACCAGCCGTCGTCCGATTCTCATCCACACTTCCGGAGCAGGGTTGCTTTCCACAAGTTCAGTGGTTTTGGCCCCGAAGCCTCAGGGCGGATTGTCGGCAAACCGGAAATTACCGCCAGAACCAGCCGCGAGGGTCAGCTCTATGCGATGTGCCTAAGCTATAGCTTGTGGAGCTAAGCCCCACCTACTCATTCGAACTCAACGCACATTTAATGGACCACTGTTTGCGTGATGCTCTACCCATTCGCGCAGTTTGCGTAGACTTCCGAGCGACTACAACCGTTGTCAATTCTCATCACAATCAGCCGTGTCCACCGTCACATACACCCAGCTTGTCCAAATGGGAGAATGATTGCTGATAGGCCAGTGCCGAGGTGCGCCGGTCTGGTAGGCGCTCTTTGACAAATCGAAAATCAGGCGCTGAGCGGCGTGTGGCCGAGCGCAATCGAAGGGGTAAGGTCCGCTTCCGAAGTCTCGAGGAAACCGGCGATTCTTGGGAGTTTGAGACATTCGGATGTCTCCATTCGGCCCCCCTCACAACCCCGCGCCAATCGAAGCATTTCGAAGCTAAGTCCTTACATATGTGGAGCATGGAGTTAAGTCATTATTCTTTAACATGTTAGCGCGAATTGTGGGGGGAGTACAAGACCAATTAGTGACTGCTGTCGAAGCGGCTATGAGGGTTTGCGTCACTGGCCTCCAGTCACGAAGATGAAAGCGTCCGCGTCACACCATTCGCGCCGTACTTCACTTCCGGATAGACCCGGTCAAACAAGACCCAAAGCGCTACGATCACCCCGAATACGAGGTAGCTTCCCTCCGGCCCAACCGAGCCGCCCGTGAGCCAATCGGGACCGTGCAAGCTGGAGCTGATCAGATGCCCAGGCAGAACCGCCCCGCTGTCGGGAACGGAGTACAGATAGCTTTCGCCCCAATCCCAGGCCATGTGAAAGCCGACAGCCCACCACAAGTCGCCCGTCCGCCGCAGCGTGAGACATAAAAAGAAGCCAATCAATCCCGCCGCCACGAGGCCAGTCTTCGCTTCGCCCGGATTGCCGCCGTGGACGGCGCCGAACGAAATCGAAAGCAGTGCCGCCGCTGGCCAGAAACCCATTCCCTTCGAGAGTACCCACTGTGAATATCCGCGCAGCAGAAACTCTTCAAAGAATCCGGTCAGCAGAAAAAGCATCGCGTAATACAGCGCGAACTTGACGATGCGTGCCCCGTGCAGATCGAGCGACCCGAAGGAGAAAGCCCCGGCCGCGCGCAGCACGAGCATCAGAACCGTCAGCGACGTGATTCCCCACAGCGTTCCCACCCAGAAGTTACGGCCAAATGCCCCGCGCGCCGGAAGGCCAAAGTCGCCGAACGGCCGGTCTTCGATCCGCGCCATGACAAGACCCGGCAAGATCGCGGCCAGCATCATGCCAGCTTCCACTACCATGCCCCACCCCACAGGGCCTCCGGCATGAGGATGGGCAAAGTGCATGAGCGCACCTTCCATCAACAGCACGATGCCGCCCATCGCCAGATAAATCAGCCAGCGGGTTCCCGCATACATGCCGTCGGGTCCGATTAAAACTTCGCGAAACGGCGATTCTCGTCGACCTTCTATGGCCATCGATGGTGCCGGAGAAGCGAGCGGCGGGGTGTCGGCCGTGGCCGGCGCCGGGGACACTTCGACAGAGGGCGGAAGCGGATTGGTATCCATCGGTGTCTGGAACATGGTAAAACACTCGGTCCCGCTTCGTCGCGTCAATGTTGCGCCGATTTCTTCATTCCGATGCTTTCCGCGCACCGCAATTTGCCGCGGCCGCGATGCTGCTGGTCTATCTTTTGCAGTGCGTCTGGCTGGTGCGCGTGCAAACGTTGCACGCCTCGGGACCGGACTCTGACCAAGCGCTGCGTATTTACCAGGGCCTCGAACAGTGGAAGGGTGGCGCGATCGCGGGGACTCCCGAATCATTGCGCTCGGAAGCCGCCACCGGCCTGCCTTCTGCCGGCCGCGCTGGCCATCTTCGTGTTCGCGACGGTTACGATCAGGACCGCTCGCCGCTTTATTACCTCGTCGCTGCAGCGCCGCTTTTGGTACGCCCCCGTTTGTGGATACCGGTATCGCTCCAGCCGTTGCTGGCTGCGTCGCCAAATCTCTTCTTCGGCGTGATGCTCGGAGGCTCGCTCTGGTACGTTGCACGTCGTCTATACGGAAACGCTGGCGGATACATCGCGCTCGCCCTCTACTGCTTTTCGCCGGCCATGATCATGAACGTGGCCGGCACGCAGAGTCTGGGTGAAATGGGCGCCGTGTGGGGAGCGTTCGGAACCGTCTTCACCGCCATCGCCGTGGCGCACACGCTCTATGCTCCCCGCGAAGTTGTGCTCTGGAATTGGCGGCGCATTCTGCTGCTGGGGCTGTCTCTGGTACTGGCGGTGGGCAACCAGTTCTCGCTCGCGATACTGGGGCTGGTAATTTTGCCGCTCATGTTCTGGGTGGCGCCAGTCCGGCAGCGCGCCGTGCTCGCGATCTGGGCCACCGCCATTGCAGTCGCCGTGGTGCTGTTGTTTGCCGGTTACTTCTTTGAGCCTGCATTGTTCTGGCAAGGAATGCTGCACGCGCGCTGGATCGACTTCGAACCGGCGGCGTTTGGGATTTCTGTCTCATATCGCAACGCTTTGCAAACGATTTTCCGCAACAGCCCGCCGCTGACGCTCGCCCTGCCTGTTGCGCTGATCACATACTTCGGATGGAAACGCACCCGCTATTTCGGCAACACCGCTCCGCTGCTGATCGCGGCCCTGATGCTCATCCTGGCCCTGGGCGCTCCCGATTTTCCGGGAGAAGGGTTCCGTCTGACCACGCTCATGTTACTCTTCGTCTTTGTCGCCGGACTATTCGCCGATCTGCTGGAGACTCCACAAAGGCCGCTCGTGACGGCTGCGCTGTGCGGATTGTTAAGCGCCTCCGCCATCTGGAACCTATGGCAGCTAGCGCGCCTAATGTAGCGACCGGCGGTCCCTAACCACATATCACACAGGTTAAAATAACTGCTCACAACCTTGGCAAGGATCAACTTAGCAAGGATCAACCATGAGCTCACTGACCCAAAATCCCATACCGAAGACCATCTACGTAACCCGCACTGGCCTCCCGCTCAGTTTCAAACTCGAGTGGCCTTTCCGTCGGGCCACGTCCGGCGCGGACTTTGACGTCCTGCACACGGTGATCACGCTGGAAAATTCCGAAGGACTGCGCGCGCTCGTGGCCGTGAATCTTTCCGTCACGCTGCGGGAGACGCTGCCTTCGCTGGAACCAAAAGACACGGAAGCTCCCGTCATCAATGCCCTGCGTAAGGAGGTCGATCACAAGCAGACGGAGTTCGCGAAATCCGGCAAGCTTGTGCCGCTGCCCTTGTCCAGCCGTCACTACAGTTTCAAACTCAAGCAGTGGGTTTTCGGGAAGGCCACCGACGAAGAAGTCGCCCGCATGATCGAGCGCAAAGTGTATTGGCAGACGCGTCTGGTCGGTGGAGACGTGTGGCTGGGCGACCCGACCGAGGCTCTCTACGTCGAGACCACCATCGATCACATTGCTGAAATCGCTGCGGGACTTGCACAGCAGGGACTCTTCACGCTGGCGCGGCGTCACGCGACGGCGCTTCCCTCCCTGATGGATCAAAAAGACCGCTTCGAATCTGAGATGGCCGCGGCGCTCCAGCAGTTAGAAGAAAAACACGCCTTCGAGCGCGGATAGGATTCGAGGTCTCGGCCCCTAAAGGGGCGTCGGAGTTCGAAGAATTGTTGGCGTCGCTAAAGCGATGCCCTGATACGGACCGGAATTCCGCTGTGCGCATAGAAGTACCACAGGCGTCTTGTCCGCAGCCCTGCGACGCTATTTACCACACCCGGCACGCGTTCTCCCGCACCATGGGCTGCCCCGGCTTGCAGTGGAACGCGGCACGAAATTCCGTCATGTTCGCGGCGACGCCATTTGCCCGGTACTTCTCTGGCGAGTGCGGATCCACCGTCGCCCGCAGCCGCTTATTCTCTTCGCGCTCATTGGTGCACCAGCTCTGCCCGTAGGCGACGAAGAAGCGCTGCTCCGGAGTCAGCCCATCGAGTGGCTCCAGTTTTTGATCCTTCGTGTCTGCCTTCCACGCCAGATAGGCCAACAGCGTCCCGCCCAGATCCGCAAGATCCTCGCCGTTCGTGAGTTTGCCGTTAATCTTGATGTCGTCGATGATCGTGTATCCGGAATATTGATCAACCACGCATTGGGCGCGCTGCTCAAATTCCTTGCGGTCGGCATCCGTCCACCAGTTGCGCAAGTTTCCCTGCGCGTCGAACTGACTGCCCTCGTCGTCAAACGCATGGGTTAGTTCATGGCCCATGGTGGCGCCGGTGTCACCGTAGTTGGGCGCAGCGTCCGAGAGCGCGCTGAACAGTGGGGGCTGCAGCACTCCCGCTGGGAAATTGATATCGTTTTTCTGTGGATCATAGTACGCATTGACTGTGGGCGGCGACATGCCCCACTCCTTGCGGTCGACCGGCTTGCCGATTTTCGCGAGCCAGCGTCGAAACTCGAACCAGGACGCCCGTTCCGAGTTTCCGATTTCGTCTCCGCGCACTATTTCCAGGGCGCTGTAGTCGCGCCAGGTGTCGGGATAACCGATCTTGTTCGCGATCGTGTGTAGCTTGGTGAGCGCTTGCTCCTTCGTCGCCGCCCCCATCCACGGCAACGCCTGGATCTCGCTCTGCATGGCCGCTTCGATCTCTCTCACAATCTTCAACGCTGCCTGTTTCGCTTCCGGACTGAAATACTTTGCTACGTACGCTTGGCCCAGCGCTTCTCCCAGATCGTTGTCCACGTCATTCGTGCAGCGCTTCCAGCGTGGCGGCAGTTCCTCCCGTCCCCGCAAAGTCTTCCCGTAGAAACTAAAATCCTCTTTCACGAACGAAGCGGAAAGGTCGCTGGCCGCATTGTGCGTGGCGTGCCAGCGCAAGTATGTTTTCCAGTCTGCCAAGGTTTCCCTTTCGATTTCTTCACTCATGACATGGAAGTAGTCCGGCGTGACTACGTTCAACGCCCCAAGCGATCCCACTCCGGTTTTTGCGAAATAGGTGTTCCAGACGAAAGCCGGCGCCAGCTTTTGTAATTCTTCCACGCTCATCTTGTGATAAAGCTTGGGAGGATCCCGCCGCTCGACACGAGTCAGCTGGCCCTTGGCTAGCGCCGTTTCGATGCGCATTACGGTCGCAGCTTCTGTGGCCGCATCGGCGGGCTTGTCTCCCAGCAACTCGAACATCTTTGCGACGTGCGACAGATAAGCCTTGCGCAGTTCTTCGGATTTGGCGTCGTCCTTCAAATAGTAGTCCCGATCCGGCAGGCCGAGTCCGCCCTGATCGGCCTCGGCGATCACTTCTGTCGAATCTTTGAAGTCCTGATTCGAGCGAAATGTGAACAGTGTGCCTCCGCCGTAGAGCGAGGGCGGAAACTGCGCAGTCGCGACATACTCCGCCAGATCCTGCTTTGACTTCAGACCCGCGATGCGCTCAAGTTCCGGCAACAGGGGCTTGGCACCGAGCTTCTCAATGGCCGCTTCATCGATGCATGACGCGTAGTAATCGCCGATCTTTTGCGTGACATCGTGGGTGACGTCGTGCTTCACAGCATCCCGCGCGCCCTTCGTTTTTCCCGCCTCTTCCAGAATCGTCCTCAACTGTGCGCGGTTATCGTCTTCGAGCTTGCCGTATGTGCCCCAGCTCGCCTGATCGGGCGGGATGGGATTCTTTTTGATCCAACCGCCGCAGGAGTACGTATAGAAATCTACGCACGGGTCAATGGTTCTATCCATGGCGGAAACATCGAGCACGGGTTCGGAGGAGGTGTGTTGGGCGAAGGCGGCCACGGCGGCCGAGAGCGCCACTAGAAGCAGAACGGAAATTTTCCAGGTCATAAGGTTTTAATCCGCGAAATTGCTCTCTGAGACTATCGCTTCGCTCTAAACTTATCCAGCGGTCACCGATCTGTCGCTGGTCTGTGCATACGTCCACCAAGGCAGTTAGACGCGAGAACTGCGCTTTCGTTAGGGAAGCTCCGGAAATAATCGGCAGGTATAGCGGCGCCCTACGGGCATTTCGCGCGTCTAAAGAAATGTGAGATTAGCGCCATCACAAACGGCCTGGAATATTCCTGATCAGTGACACGCTCTCGTAGATCTTCCCGCTCTGAATGCTCTTCTGTACAATACAAATAGTCAGCCAACGATCTACATTAGTACACTCCGCCTTGGTATCCCCTCTATATATCACATTCCACTTATTAACCACCACTTACGCACTACGTTTCGATTCCCACGTGGCACACGCGGCCAACGATATAGTCTCCTGGCTTCTGGCCGTGTTCCAGGGTTATTACCTCAATCGGGTAGGAGGGATTGTGCGGACGCAGGATCAAGTGACCATCTGCGGTTTCGACATACTTAATTATGCAGGTCTCATCCTTACATACGGCGTATATGTTACTTTCGCCCCTGCGGTAGGGAGTTAGCGAATTATAGTGGCGGTCGAGCAGCAGGGCGGCGCCGGGCATCGTGCGGGGATACATGCTCATGCCCCCCTGCGCATCTGCCTTGATGATAACAAAGCGTTCCCAGCCCTTGCGGTCGCCTTCCACCTCCTCCCTCAAACGCTTCAGGAAGCTCTTCTTAAACTTCAGGATCTCCTTAACGTGCATGCTCATAATCAGCGCTTCAGAGGCTGCGATATGCGGGTCTACGACCACGACGTTGTCAAAGTCGTCCTCGCCCGGCGGCAGGATCGAGGCGCGCTTGTTGACTTCGACTGGATCGATAAGATCCAGCACCGAAAGATGTTGCACGTTCAGAACTCTGTCCATGCCTTCCAAGCTAAGTCCACGCTTGCGGTTCAGGAAGTTGGAGATGTGGGCTTGCTTGTAACCGGTCTGTTCCGCCAGACGCACGCCGGTAAGTTCCCCTGCGTCGATGTATTCCCACAAGATCTTGCGAAGATTTTCTTGAAGCATGCGGAATTTCATCGCGGGAGTATAACACGGTGCAATAGCCGGGGGCTATTGTCAACATAAGTATAACATCCGGAAGGGAATAAAGTTCTTGACTTAGCCGCTTGTGAGCTATAGGATAATTTAGTTATATGTCTCATAGTGCACTTATACTGCAGGGGAAGGTTGTCAGCCATGATAGAAGTACAATTCCATGAAAACGAAGAAAGAAGCTTCGGGGAGTTTCGCCGGAAGGTGCGGTCAGCGGAAGTGCTCTCAGCGGCCATGCAGCGGTTGTTGCAGTCCATTCATTTCAACGGACGTCTAAGCGTGATTGTGCAGAACGGGCAGGTACTAAAATCCGGCTACGAGGAGGGTTACTTCCGACAATCGGAGACGGGAATAACCGCCAGGCTGCAGTAACTGCTCCTTAGCTAAATAAATAGCATCACAGGTCATCGTAAGAGAAACGAGCCCTGGGCCGAGAAATCGGTGCCGGGGTTTTTTATTGGGTTGAATTGTTTTTCATTTTATACGGAGAGAGGCAATCATGGACTTCATAGGCACTATAGAAGGCTCAGAGATCCAGGTCGAACTGAAGTATTGCGAGCGGTGCGGCGGATTGTGGCTGCGTGCGCAGGGAACAAGCGGAGTGTATTGCGCCAGTTGCCATATGTGTTTGGCAGCAATGCCTAACCCTGGGGAGGCGCCGCCCCGCAAAGCGCGCTCCCGCCGCAAAGCGCGCGCAACGGACGTTCAGAGAGAAGACCTTCAGAGCCGGGCCGAGATTGAATGTCTGCAGGGCGTGGCAGCAATGGAGGTGTGGGCATGAAAAGTGCACAAACGAGCACACAAGCATGGAGTTTGATGGGGCAAGCGGAACCACCACCGTCGGTGCTGTTTGGCGAAACGGAGATGGACCTGTGGCCCTACCGCAGGCGCACGGTAGCGCTGCTACGGCGGTACGCCCGGGCCTCGGTCGAGGTGGGGAGGCTGCCGTCGCTGCTGGGACGGGAGTTCTTCCGGTCGCGGGTCACGTCGTACACAATGAGGAACTTTGAAGACGTCGTAATCTTTGTGGCCGACATGGAGCAGGCGATCGAGAAGTTGAACGCGATCGAAAAAAAGTTGCTGGCCATGAATGTTCTGGAGGAATACACAATACCCGAGGTCGCGCGACTGCTATGTTGTACCCAGAGAACGGTCGAGCGATTCCTCCAGGATGCGCTGGACCAACTCTCGCGGATCCTGCTTGCGGGTGGTTTGATGGAAAAATTACCCTGTGTTGCGGGAGGGTCAAAAACTTGTCAAGAGGGTAAGAATTACAATTTCGATGTAAGTGGCTCAAACGAAGGTAAAAAGAAATATCGAAAAGTTGGCGGTACACCCCCCTCCGATTTGATATCCTAAACTTAAGAGTCGAAAAAAGAGAAAAACTCTGAAGGGCGCGACGCAAATCGCGCCCTTTTTCTATTTGGGGGCGGTCGGATGGCGAAAGCAAACAAGAATAGCTCAAAGTCACGGACTCCGAAGAGTGCGCATGGAGTGACTGCGGCCCCCCCAAATCCTGAGGAACGGCAGGACGCGCGAAACCGGGTCATCAACGTGATCGTGGATTCATCCGTCGATATGACCAAGCCAGTGGTGCGGTCGGTGAATGAAAAATGCGATGCTTCGGCACTACGCATTCTTTGGGAAGTTTCTCGAATGTTTCCGATGTCTGCATCGGACGATGTCGAAGAGGAAGAGCAGGAGTCGCTTGCAAAGTCGCTCATCGAGAAACTGGGGCTGTACGAAGAGTTCCCCACCATCCATGGCAGCGAGGGCGACGGGAAAGGTGACGTAGAATCAGAATAATCGTACGACGAAGATTGAGGATTGGGCGGGGAAGTCGAACGGAACGCAGCATGGACATGACCTGGGTCACGGAACGAGTTGCGCTGGGCGGTGGGATATGGAATGCCCGGAACATGGAAGAACTGGCGCAAGCCGGTGTGACCCACGTGCTCAACATGCAGATCGAGTTCGATGACTGGCCGCTCGCGGAGCCACACGGGATCCGTGTGCTGTGGAATCCGACCGACGACGATTTTTTGCCGAAGTCTCCGGAACTGCTGAAACGCGGCGTCGATTTTGCGCTGGAAGCTCTGGATGACCCGAAGGCGCGGATTTACATTCATTGCGCCGCAGGGGTGCACCGAGCGCCAATGATGACGCTGGCGGTATTAAGTGCGATGGAGTGGGAAATAGAAGCGGCCATGGTGCTGATCGAAACGCGAAGGCCGGTGGTTGATTTCGCGGATGTGTATGTAGAGAGCGTGCGGCGATTTCTGGAGTCGCGAGTTGAGAGCGAGCCGCGGAGTTCAGACTGACAATCGGAATTGCGTTGGGAGGAAGTATGCGAAAGGGGCGCCGCTCGGCAGAGCGGCTTTATTATTGGCCCGAGTTGGGGTCGCGTGCGCTCACGAGGAGAGAACAAGAGATGCCGAGATCGTTCGCGGTGAATGACAAGAGTTTTCCGATGGTGGCGCAAGTGGTGATTTCGCTGACGCTGGTTCTGGTGATGGCGTTGACGCTGTCGACCAGGTTGCAGGCGCAAGGCCCAGCGCTCACAACAATCAGCGGCACGGTGTATCGAGCTGACGGAACCGCCGCATCGGGTACGGTATTGGTTTCATGGCCGTCGTTCCAGACCGCAGAGGGAGATGCGGTGGCGGCCGGCAATCTGAGTGTGACGATAGGACCGCTCGGTGCGTTTACCGCGCATCTGGTCCCCAACGTAGGCGCGTCTCCGGCTGGAACTTACTATGTTGTGGTTTTCCAACTGAATGACGGAACGGTACGGACGGAATATTGGGCGGTTCCGGCGACATCGCCGACTACCATCGCTGCGGTACTAACGACACCGGGCACAGGGCTAGGAAACCTCGCCGCGACGCAGCAGTACGTGAATACGGCAGTGGCGACTCGCGCGCTGGACGCAACGGTAGTGCACTTGTCTGGAACGGAAACGATCACCGGCGCGAAACAGTTTGCTTTGCCTCCGGCGCTCCCGACGCCGTCCGGAGTCAATGACGCTGCGAACAAGGGCTATGTGGATGCTGCGGTGGCGAATGTTGGCGGGGGATCGTTTGTGTCCAAGGCGGGCGACACGATGAGTGGTCCATTAACCCTGCCCGCAGATCCGGCGGCACCTAACCAAGCCGCGGATCGTCACTATGTGGACAGCGGGCTTTTGGTGAAGGCGGACCGGGTAAATGGGATTGTCCCGTCCGGCGAATTGGGAGCGGGAGTCGCCAGTGCGGCTACTTGTTTAAACGGTAATTCAACGTGGGGATCCTGCGGTGGCGGCGCACCGGCGGGCATTACTTATGCCACAACAGCGCTGAATTGGACACAGACCATGTCCAGTTCATTAATAGGCGGGTCGCCCGCAACCGTTATCCTTACGCCTT
>Ga0307475_10002426_pt1 | contig 11233 bp, 7 predicted proteins | sample atmos_gasesECM1C_FD_203317 | JGI IMG/M metagenome (GOLD analysis project Ga0307475, IMG submission 203317) | Hardwood forest soil microbial communities from Morgan-Monroe State Forest, Indiana, United States - atmos_gasesECM1C_515 | ecosystem: Environmental > Terrestrial > Soil > Temperate...
GGTGCGGCAATTCCTTACCGAAAGTCTCGTTCTCGCGCTATTTGGGGGCCTTGCCGGAAGTTTGCTGGCCTGGTGGGCCAGCGGAATTCTAAGTTCCCTGCCGCTGCAAACCGACCTGCCGATCAGGTTGGATTTCAGTCCCGATGCAAGGGTGCTCGTCTATGCATTTGCGATGATTCTGGCGACAGGCCTGATTGTCGGAGTGATTCCCGCGCTGCGGGCTGCGCGCACCAATGTGAGCATGGTGCTTCATGAGGGCGGCCGCTCGTCGTCGGAAGGTCCACGCCGTAATTTCGCGCGGAATTCCCTGGTAGTCGGACAAGTGGCGGGATCACTTCTTCTGCTGATCGTGGCGGGATTGTTCGCGCGCAGTCTGGGCAGGGCCCAGCGTCTGAATTTGGGTTTCAATCCCGACCACATCCTCAATCTGATGATGGACGCGGAGGAGGCAGGCTACGACGAAGCGCGCGCGAAGGAATTCTATCGCCAGGCGGACGAGCGGCTGCGCGCCCTTCCCGGCGTGGTAACCGTCACGCAGGCTGTCTCCGTTCCCATGGGTTATATCAGCGAAGACTGGCCCGTCTATGTCCAGAGTCACCCGGTCGAGGCCGGACAACATCCCCCGCAAATTCTCTGCGACACCGTTGAGCCGAATTATCTGGATACGTTGCGCGTGCCACTACTGCACGGTCGAGGCTTCACCGAGGCAGATTCGGATAAGGCCCCTCTGGTCGCCATCGTCAATCAGACCATGGCCAATCAGTTGTGGCCGCATGAGGATCCCATCGGCCAGCGGTTCAGTATCAAGAGTCAAACGGGGCCGTTTATGGAAATCGTGGGCGTGGTGAAAGACGGAAAGTATCGCTCACCGAATGAGGATCCGCAGCCATTCTTTTTCTTGCCGTTCGCTCAGAACTACAACTCATTCCGGACGGTTCAAATTCGCACCTCCGTGCCACCGGAGTCGTTGGCCGTGCCCGCGCAACAGGCCATTCATGCGCTGGCCCCGAATATGTCGGTGTTTGACGTCCAATCCATGACGGAATCCCTGAACGGCGGCAACGGTTTCTTCCTCTTCCGCTTTGGGGCGCAAATCACGACCGCCTTGGGTCTTCTCGGCCTGGCCCTGGCTATCGTGGGGGTTTATGGCGTGGTTTCCTACACCGCGGCGCAGCGGACGCATGAGATTGGAATTCGGATGGCGCTCGGGGCAGAGAGAGGGGATATTCTGACCCTGGTTTTACGGGAGGGCTTGGCTGTCGTAGGCGTGGGTATTTTGCTCGGATTGCTGGCTGCCTTTGCCGGCACGCGCGCGCTGGCAAGTATGTTCGTAGGCACCAGCCCGACCGATCCGCTCACTTTTGCAGGCGTGGGGATTGTTCTTACGGGTGTGGCACTGCTGGCATGCTGGATTCCGGCGCGCCGCGCCACGCGCGTGGATCCTCTGATTTCGCTGCGCTACGAATAGGCAGTTGGGCAGATCCGACTGCGTCCACGACGTTTGCTGGGTCGTGAGGCAAGCGCACATCACACCATTGGTTCGCCGGGCGCCGGCCGGCGATTCGCACCTTCAAATAATTTCCCGTCAACGCCTCGGTCCAATCATCGCAGCCGCGCGCCAGTGTGAGTGCGCGCAGGGCGCGGCCCGCTTGGGACGTGCGGAAGGCAGCGGATTTTTTCTCCGCCAGCGCCCGCAGAGCTATCGCGCGGGTTTGAATTACTCGATGCTCCACGCGCTCTGAAAGTTTTGCTGCTTCCGTTCCGGGTCGCTCAGAAAAAGAGAATACGTGCAGGTAGGTGAACGGCAGCCGCTCAATGAACTCGAGAGTGGCCTGAAAATCTGCTTCCGTCTCGCCGGGAAATCCAACAATCACGTCGGCGCCGATCGCTGCGCCGGGCAAGTAGCGCCGGATGATGCGCAGGCGCTCGGCGTAGTGCTCCGCTCGATACCATCGGTGCATCGCGCGCAAGATACGGTTCGAGCCCGATTGCAGCGGGATGTGAAAATGCTGCGCAATCCGCTCGGAAGACGCCAGCAGCGCAACAAAATCTTCGGTGACGTCGTGTGGCTCAATCGAACTGAAGCGCAGGCGTTCAAGCGGTGTCTCATTTAGAATGCACTCGACGACAGCCGCTAGTTCCACTCGCGGTGTCAAATCGCGGCCGTACGCACCGAGATTGATCCCGCTCAGAACAATTTCTCTCGCGCCTCGAGCAACGAGCTTCCGTACTTCTTCAATCACAAGCCCGGGCTCGAGGCTGCGGCTTCGCCCGCGCACAAATGGAATCACGCAGTAGGAGCAGCGATTGTTGCACCCGTCCTGAATCTTCAGGATGGGGCGCGTGCGGTCGCCGCCAATGAGAGCGGCCGGGGCAACTTGCACAGTGGATTGCGCGAAAATATCACCGGTCAGAATTTGTGCCGGGCCGCGCTCGAGCGACATAGCTTCGCCGCCGAGACGCGCAAGCGGCACGAAATCTCCTGCTGTGGGATTTGCACCAGCAGCCGAAGGCGAAAGCCAATCACAGAGTACCGCCGGAATCTGTGTCTGGTGCGAATTGCCGATCACCCAGGCAACGCCTTCGAGCGCCGCCAACTCCTCCGGCGCGCGCTGGGCGTAACAGCCAGTGACCACGATGCGCGCCGCGGGATTCGCGCGGTGAATTTTCCGCACCGCTTCACGCGTCTGCGAATCGGCCGCAGCGGTAACCGTGCAAGTGTTCAACACCACCACATCGGCCCGCGCGTGCTCTCCCACAATCTGGAAGCCACTCTCGAGCAATTCCGCGCGCAGCGCTGCGGCATCTGCGTCCGTCGCGCGACACCCAAAGTTCTCAATGGAGAAAGTAGCCATACCTGATTTCGGTAATCCTCACGCAAAATTTCAAGGGGGGATTATAGCAGTCTATCGCCGGGCGCCTTCAGCTCGAAGTGCCGGTTCGCAGCGCGGGAGATGCGTTGAATGGGCCGACCTCGCGGAGTCAAGTCCCCGCGCCGCGGCGCTGGTAGCAAAGGAGAATCAAATCAGCCCGCCGGCGCACTCCGAATTTAGCCAGCAGATTCGAAACGTGGAATTTCACGGTGCGCTCGGAAATATGCAGCCGGTCGGCCACTTCCTTGTTCGCCAGGTTCTCCAGCAAGCCGTTGAGGACTTCCTGTTCGCGGCGGCTCAGCTCCGCAGGAGAATCCCCACGCATGCGGCGCCCCTGTGCGGTGCTCAAGATCGAGTCCACAAACCGTGAGAGCACTGGGCGCGGCACCCAGAAGCCGCCCGCAGCTACCAGCGGGAGCGCCCGGGGAAGTTGCTCGCGCGCCTCATCGTAATTGAGGATGCCCTTCACGCCCTGGCGCAGCAGTGCGTAGCTGTCGGTCTCCTTAAACTTGTCTCCCACGACAATCAGCCGCGCCCCGGCGTAATGGTCAAGGATGTTTCCAAGCAGCGCCCCCGTGGCTTGCCGCGCCGCATGCGCATCCACAACGTACACCGTGGCGCGCGGCACCTCCAGATTCCGAAGATCGGGTGCAAGCATGGATTCAAGCTGCCGGGACACGATCTGGTAGCCTGAATCCGACAAAAGCCGGTCGAACTCGTCCAGCACCATCGGGTGCGGCGAAAGCAGACAAACTCTGAGATGCGGTTTTCCCGAGTTTTTTGCCATCCTAATTTAGGCTAGCGGAATTAGCAGGCGGGAGCAAGAAAGACCGCAGGGATGATTTCATACCAGACACGGGTGGGAGCCGCGGCGCGGTCTCCCAAAAAGGAGCCCAAAAACAGGAGGCTGGCGGCGGTTCAGTCAGCTGGAGGTGCGGGGCGCGAAGGCGTGCCCGGCCGCCCTTCCATCCTTCTCTGTGGACGTTTCGCGGGAAGACCTGCCTGGCGCACTTTATAGAGCAACGCGCGGTAGCTTATCTTCAAAACTTCAGCAGCGCGGCGGCGGTTCCAATGATTGGCCTGCAGCACTTTGAGGATCAAGTCGTGTTCCATCCGCCGCGTCACTTGCTGCGCGATGCGTTTCAGCGGAATGTTGCCGTCTTCGGAAATTTCATAGCCGAAATTCAGAGGTTTCTTTTCCTCGGTGCGCTCCGAATGAAATGCCTCTTCGGATCCCAGGACAACGTAGCGCGCGATGCAATTCTCAAGCTCGCGTATATTCCCCGGCCATTCGCGCTCCTGCAGCAGGTGATTTACTTCCCGAGTGAGCGGCCCAGCCTCGCGGACGAAACGGCGGTTAAATTGCTGCCGTAGGTAATCGGCCAGGTACGGGATGTCGTCGCGGCGCTCGCGCAGCGGCGGCAGCGTAATGCTGATCACATTGATGCGATAGAACAAGTCTGCCCGGAATCCGCCCTGCGTGACTTCCTGCTGCAATTTGCGATTCGTCGCGCAAATCACGCGCGCGTCCACGGCTTTCTCTTCATGGTCACCCAGCCGCGTGAAATGCCCGTCCTGGAGAACGTGCAGCAATTTTGCTTGCAGGCTGGCTTCGAGTTCCGCAATTTCGTCCATGAACAGCGTCCCGCCCTGCGCCAGCTCCATGCGGCCCGGTTTCGACGCATTCGCGCCGGTAAAAGAACCTTTCTGAAATCCAAACAGCTCGCTTTCGAGCAGCGTCCCGGGAATTGCCGGGCAATTCACTTTGACGAATGGCCCTTCTCGCCACGGCGAGCGGCCGTGAATGAATCGCGCGAGCACCTCCTTCCCCGTCCCGCTTTCTCCAAGTATGAGGATGGGAACATTCAGCGCTGCGGCGCGGTCCATTCGCTGGCGGACCGTCCGCATTATCTCCGAGGGGCCAAAATACACGCTCTCTGGAGGCAGCTCGCCGGCCTGGGTTATGGGCGTAAGTTTTGCTTCAGCAGGGGAAGCCATATTGGTGCTGGGTCACCGGATCATCAGCCTACAAGACATGTTGCACATGGAACGCCATACGGTTATGTGACTATGATTTACATCGGCCTTCCAAAGATGTGCGGGCAACTCCTCAACTCACCTGTTTTCAATTGACTATGGCTCAGGAATAGTACTGTCTCCAATGAGGACTCATCTTGAACCCGCAAGCATTCCGATCGACCGTCCAGAAAAACGTTGTCACTTTCGGGAAGGAAGGTTCCTCCTCCCTCTAAATGGGCGCTGGACGCGGATGCCAATTTTTACTCACATGGATCGGATGCAGCTTGTGGAAAAGCGAGGAATCCCCGTACCGGATTACATACCTTAGCGAGATTAGAACAATCAATTGAGGCGGCGTGTTCAGATCTTTCGCTGCGCCGATGAGTTTGTTAAAACACTGAAATCGCGCGACGCAAGAACTCGAGCCACCCTAGCGCTGAGGAAAAATCAGCGCCTCGAGCATGTCCGCGCGCGCCTTGTGGTCTGAAGCGATCAACTGCAGCAGATCCGTAACCGATATCATCCCGCGGTATCCCTTTTCCGTGTCCAACACCACCAGGTGATAAATCCCGTGTTGCTCCATCAATCGCAGACAATCTTCCAGCGAGGTCTCCGGCGTTGCAGTCACCAGTTGCCGCGTCATGATTTCAGAAACGTGCATCCACGCAGGACATTTGTTCTCCGCCGCCACCTTGTCCGAAACGTCGCTTTGCGACACCACGCCGAGTAGCACGCCCTGCTTGTCGCAAACGCCCACCGACCGCACCTGCCGATCGCGCAAATATCGCGCGGCGTCGTGCACAGTAGTCTCTTCAGTAATGGAATACACTTCCCGCCGGGAAGCAATCAGGTCCGCAACTTTCATCGGTGACTCCTGAAACAGATAGAGGAGCACATGCTAGGACGGTTGCGCCGCCAAGCGCAACCAAAAACTCCACACGAGACTTTTGGAGGAGACCGCAAGGGTCGAGCCGGTTGAAATCTCGCCGGTTCAAAGCTGTCTCGCAAGCGGCCAATTGGGGGTCGGAGCTTTAGTTCACCCTGAGCGTCATGAAAGGCTCCGACATCACCGGCAAAAAATCAGTGGGGCTTCAGCCCTGAGGACAAAATCCTCCTGGCATTTTTTTCTGCGGCGGCCCGCTAGATGCGAGCCCCTTCGCCGCGAATAATGTCGTACCGTTCGATCACCGCTGCAACGCCGATCGTTTCGTGCTCATCATCGCGGCGCTTGTCCACCCGAACCACTCGTCCGTGTGCGCGCACAAACACTTCCGTTCCGCGCGTGATTTCCGCCGGTAGTGTCAGCGTGAAATCCACTTCCATTCCAGGTGCGAGTTCTTTCGGCATCGTGAAATAGACGCCGCGTGTTGAGATGTCTCGAGTTTGGCCGTTATGCGATCCCGGCTCTCGGTTGATTGGCAGGCGTACATTCACCGGTAGCGACAGATCGTACCGGCGGGCCATGCGACGCTCCGTCATTCCCGCTGTCCCCCCACGCCAAGATTGAAGTGCACAGGATCCCCCCTGTGGTAGTAGCAATCCCTATTCCAAAGGTCGGCGGCTGTTTGGCACCCGGAAGACTGTCCCGCCAACGGGCACATCCACCCCATCCCTCAGTGCCACATTTTGGCGTGCCAAACAAACCCTTTGAAACCAGTAACAACCGTTTCACTGAGCTCTCAGCTGGGGGTGAGAGCTCAATCCCACACGCCGCGGAAACCGTCGTGTGGTTCATTTCGGTTCCGAATACTAGTCTAAGCGATTATAGAAAGGTAGTGGTATTTCTCTGCGTGTGCTCTAGTTATGCAATAGTTTGCACCGGCATAGGACTACGCCCCCGCCCACGACTTGCGCTCTATCTCGCGCTGATTTTGTAAAGTAGCGCGGCCGTGAAGTGAACTATGAACAGTAATTCGCCTCGTGTGCGTTCCGACTTTTCGTGCCGGACGGGTCGTTTTGACTTGATGCGAGTTCAGCGCGTTGACTTGTCCAACAACACAACCTAAGATGACCGACCAAGGGTGTCTGCCTCCTCATGATCGGCCAGACAATCTCTCACTATCGCATCCTTGAGAGGCTGGGCGGCGGAGGCATGGGGGTAGTTTACAAAGCCGAAGATCTGAGCCTGGGCCGCAACGTCGCTCTCAAATTCCTTCCCGATCTCCTCGCTAGCGATCCCCAGGCGTTAGAACGCCTTCAGCGGGAAGCTCGCGCTGCCTCTGCGTTGAACCATCCCAACATCTGCACCATTTACGAGGTCGGCCAGCAGAACGGTCATCACTTCATTGCCATGGAGTTTCTAGATGGCCAGACGCTGAAGCATCGGATCGCCGGCAAGCCCATGAGCAATGAGCAGCTGATTGATTTGGGGATTCAGATTGCCGATGCACTGGACGCGGCCCACTCGCAAGGGATCATTCATCGGGACGTCAAGCCGGCAAATATTTTTGTCACTAAGCGCGGGCAAGCGAAGGTACTCGATTTTGGTCTGGCGAAGCTCGTTCCGGAACGGCACCGCGTCGCCGAAACTGTCGGTGTGTCTGCAGCGCCTACGGTCAATGCGGAAGAATTGCTGACGAGTCCCGGCTCGACTGTCGGGACTGTTGCTTATATGTCGCCCGAGCAGGTGCGCGGCGAAGGATTGGACGCGCGCACCGATCTGTTTTCGTTCGGCGTGGTGCTCTACGAAATGGCTACCAGCCAGCAGGCGTTCTCCGGGAATACTGCCGGGGTGATTTTCCACGCCATATTAGAACGCACCCCGACCCCTCCACGGAACTTGAACCCTGGTCTTCCTGCCAAGCTGAAAGAAATCATCAGCAAGGCATTGGAGAAAGACCGCGAGTTGCGCTACCAAACCGCCGCTGAACTGCGCACCGACCTAAAGCGCTTCAAGCGCGATACTGATTCAGTTCGAGCAGCAGCCATGAGCGGAGCTGGCCTCGAGGAGCAACCGCCAATAGCGCCGCCGGTCTTGGCTCCGGTGCGGCTGAGACGCCGTCTGCTGCCCATCGTCACTGGGATCGCTCTCTTGGTCGCACTGGCCGCGGGCATGTATGTAGGCGAGCACCGAGCGAAGGCGCAGCCCCCAACTTTTCATCGGCTCACCTTCCAACGAGGCTCAATATACTCCGCCAGATTTGCGCCTGATGGACGCACCGTCATTTACGGCGCGTCTTGGGAAGGCAATCCGATTCAGCTTCTATCGACACGCTCGGATTTCCCCGATTCCCATCTTCTGAATCTCCAAGCGGCACATCTGCTTGCGATCTCTCGGTCAGGCGAGATGGCGCTTGCTTTGAACGCTCGTTCAGGTGCTCATTCGGTGTTTGTCGGCGGGACGCTCGCGCGCGCTCCCCTGGCCGGCGGCGCTCCCCGGGAGATGCTAGAAGATGTGCGCTGGGCGGACTGGGACCCGAATGGCATTCTCGCGGTGGCCCACCAAGTGGCGGGGCGAAGCCGTCTAGAGTATCCGCCCGGGAAGGTGCTATACGAAACGCCGGGTTGGGTCAGTCATATGCGCTTTTCTCCAAAGGGGGACAGGATCGCCTTCCTTGATCATCCTCGCTGGCCGGACGATCGGGGCTCTGTTGCCGTCGTTAATCTAGCAGGCACTAAACAGATGCTATCTGGTGAGTGGGATTCCCTAGCGGGCTTAACCTGGTCGCCTCGGGGCGATGAAGTCTGGTTCACCGCAGCTGCGACTGGAAATGCACGCACTCTATACGCCGTAACTCAGTCCGGGCGGCCACGGACAGTGTTAGCCGGGCCGGGCGGACTTACTCTACACGATATCTCCAAAGACGGCCGAGTGCTGCTCACTTTCGACAACACACGTCTTGTTATGAAGGGCCTGGGCGCAGGGGAGACAAAAGAACGAGACCTTTCGTGGTTCGATTGGACGATTGGGAAAGATATCTCGTCCGATGGAAAGTGGGTTCTGTTTGACGAAGACAGTGAAGCGGCGGGTGCAAACTATGCCGTTGCATTAAGAAGGATGGATGGCTCGCCTCCCGTACGCCTCGGAGAAGGGTACTCAGGTGGATTGTCACAAGATGGAAAATGGGCCATTGCCAATTTTCCAGGCACTCCCGGGCGGGTTACCTTGTTGCCTACTGGTCTGGGTGAACCGAAGGAAATTCAAGTGCCCGGCCTCTATCATTACTTCGCGTATCGATTTCTGCCAGATGGGCAACATCTGGTCTTAACCGGTGCTGAGCAAGGCCACGCCGACCGAACATATCTCGCAGATTTACACGGCGGCAAACCCAGGCCGATCACACCAGAAGGCGTTGTCGCCAGAAACCTCTCCCCGGATGGTAAGTACGTAGCCGGGCTGGGTGCGGAGAATAAACTGACGATCTACCCTGTCGAGGGTGGCGAGCCTCGCGTCGTCCCAAATTCCCCACAGGATTTACACCCGATCCAATGGAGCGGGGATAATCTCTCGCTGTTCGTATCTCGCGAATTTGATCTGCCAGTCAGGATTGATCGCGTCGACATTGCGACCGGACATCGGCAACTCGCAAGAGAGCTGATGCCGCCCGACCCGGTTGGCATTGTGACCATCCGTTTCATCCAGTTGACGCCGGATGCCAAATCCTACGTCTACAGCATTGAGCGGACTCTCTCGGAGCTATACGTCGTGGACGGCTTGAATTAAAGGCACGACCTTCGTCTACGGTGTTGGTGACAGATCCCAATGTAAAAGATTCCATGGGGGGCGAGCATTTCGTATCCGTGTCTCCCCGCAATTGACCCCAACCCGTGAAGATGCCACCACTGCGGCATTTCCACATATGTTTGATACGTCTTTGGTTTTGGGTTTGAACTTCCGGATGCTGCACTCTTTGCGCCGTCGGCACAGAATGCGGATTCTGACGCCGTTCAAGCGGAATCAATTCTCCTCCGCGCCAACGAAGTTGTTTCGTTCGTCCTTCGAATCTCCCCTTGTACCTCTAGCATCCACAGTCGCGATCCCTTGCGCTCTGCGTCCCTTCGTGCCACGCTAACTGTGGGGAATTCTCCGATGGTGAACGACAACAAATTAGGGGAGCAGCAGCCTAACAACTCACAGCTCTCGCGGCCGCGTGTGCGCGACGATCCAAGATGGGGTTGTGACGGGGACCAGCATCCAGGTTCCGGGTTTGAGCTGCGAGCCCGCATTTTCCAAGAGGCGAAGAAAAGGCTAATCGCAACACACCCGAAATTAGAAATCGCGCTAACCCCCTTACGAAACTTGAACTTAGTATTCTCTAACGAGATTATATACTTGACACAAAATCCGTCTCCTGCTATGCTTTCTTCATGCTTTTCCTGCCATGCCGAGCGACGTGCTTGATGTGCTTGACCACCTTCGGGTGGAACAGGTGCTTCATTAGCTCGTCGCTGGTCATGTCCTTCGGATGCTTTTTCTTTTTCATGGTGACCCGATGAATACCCCCAATATCAATTTGGCCCAGTTGATGGAAAACTTCGGCACGGACGAAAAGTGCCGCAAGGCGCTAGAGCAACTGCGCTGGAAGAACGGCGCGAAGTGCCCACGCTGCCAGTCTGACGCGACTGCCATAGCAAACCGTTTCCAGTATGACTGCGATTCATGCCATTACCAGTTCAGCGTCACGGCTGGAACAATCTTCCATGATTCGCACCTCTCCCTTTGGAAGTGGTTCGTCACCGTCGCGTTGCTTTGCGAGGCGAAGAAAGGCATGTCGGCCTGCCAAGTCCAGCGCACTGTCGGCATGAGTTACAAAACCGCATGGTATCTCTGTCACCGTATCCGTGCAGCAATGGTTGAAGCGGATAGACCGAAGCTCGGCGGCCAGATCGAAATGGACGAAACCTATGTCGGTGGCAAGGGGTTCGGTATCCAGCATCGCGGGCGCGGAACCAAAAAGCGTCCGGTTATCGGTATTCGGCAACGTAACGGCGAACTCCGGCTGTTCCATGCCAAGGAAGTCACTGGGCGAGTCCTTGAGAAGTTTCTCCGCGATAATGTTGGTGAGGATGTGGACGTGTTCTTTACCGACGAACTCAACGCCTATCGCGGAGTGGCACGGAGAATGGGACTCACCAAAAAGCACCAGATGGTTCAGCACGGCATCAAGGAGTACGTGCGCGGGCAAGCCCACACCAATACCATCGAATCGGCCTTCTCTCTGTTCAAGCGCGGGCTGCGCGGTAGCTGGCATAAGCTCAGTTCCAAACATCTTCAAGCCTATCTAGAAGAAATGTGCTTCCGCTTTAATAACCGCCAAAATCCATATCTTTTCCGCGATACAATTCTCAGATTAATCGTCACTCCTAACATTGAATACAAAATACTCACCGCAGAAGCTAAA
>Ga0307475_10002428_pt1 | contig 11231 bp, 7 predicted proteins | sample atmos_gasesECM1C_FD_203317 | JGI IMG/M metagenome (GOLD analysis project Ga0307475, IMG submission 203317) | Hardwood forest soil microbial communities from Morgan-Monroe State Forest, Indiana, United States - atmos_gasesECM1C_515 | ecosystem: Environmental > Terrestrial > Soil > Temperate...
AACGAGGCCATCATCACGCTCGTCGAAGCGTGCAGAAAAATCGCACCCTCATGATTCGCTGTTTTATAAAACTCGTCATACAGCGGCATGGGCGGGATGATCCAGGTGAGAATCTCAGCCACCGCCATTCCGACCACTCCGCCCACGAAAGTGAGCACCAGCGCTTCCAGCAGGAACTGCGCCAGAATGTGCCGTGGCCGCGCTCCAATCGCCTTGCGCAGGCCGATCTCCCGGGTTCGCTCCGTCACCGATACCAGCATGATATTCATCACGCCAATGCCGCCCACTGCCAGCGTGATCACGCCGATCAGTCCCAGGACCGCCTGCAACCCCAGCGAAAAGGCATTGATCATCGCCCGGTCTTCGATCGTGTCCCAGGCGGGCGTGGCTTTGTCGTCTCTCGGATCGAAGTGATGCCGCCGCCCAATCACTTCCCGCACCGCGGAAAGAGCTTTCTTGTTCAGCTCGGCGGCGGTCGGCTCAAAGATGATTTCATCGGGATCGCGTAGGTTCTTCAGATCTCGCATCAGTCCGAACGGGATGAATCCATTGCTGTTGTCGGGGCCGTTGTACATCGAGTCCTGAATCTTGTTGCGCAACGTTCCAATGACTTCAAAATCCAGCCCCCCGATGCTGACGTGCTGACCCACGGCCGGCGCACCCTGAAAAACCTTCTTCGCCGCCTCATAGCCCAGTATCACCACCCGGCGGTGATCGGAGAAATCTCCGTCTTCGAAATAGCGGCCGTCTTCGAGAATCAGTTTGCGCATCTGCCCATATGGCATCTCGACTCCGCGCACTTGAATGCTCACCACCCGGGTGCCAAGCTTGAATCCAAAATCCCGATCCGTCTCTGCACTCACGGCGCGCACCAGCGGCACCTCATCGCGAATCGCTTCCACGTCCTCGTATTCGTAACTGACCTTCTTGCCCGCGCGCTGGCCGCCGGCCTGCATGCTGGTCTGCCCCGGCCACAGCACGATGACGTCATTGCCCATGTTGAGGAAAGCGTGCAGCACGCTTCCGCCGAGGCCCTGGCCATACGCCAGCAGCAATACCACCGAAGCCAGTCCCCAAACGATGCCGAGCATGGTCAGCATCGAGCGCATGCGGTTGCGCATGAGCGACTGCCAGCCTTGCGAAATGAGTTCTCTCAGATACATGATCGTCGAATTTCGCTGCGTTACTTTCCACCACGGAGGCACGGAGTCACGGAGAAGATCAGAAATCCTCCGTGTCTCCGTGACTCCGCGGTGAGTTCCTCTCTTAATCTATTGAATGTGAATGTCGCCCGATCCCGTACGCAAGGTGAGCAGCGGTCCTCCGCCACGCACTTTCCCGATGATCGATTTGCGCGTCTCCTGGATCCGGCCCTGCACGGTCATCGTGATCGGCGCATCCACGTCGAGCGTGCCCGAACTGGTGGAGATATTGGCGTCAAAAGCGGCGTTCGCGGGCAACCGGACGCGCACGTTCCCTGATCCTGTGCGGATCTCCCACCCGCCTGTCTGAGTGCCCTCGGCCGTGATATCGCCGCTGCCCGCTTCGGCGCGAAAGGCGCCTTGAATGCCGCGGGCCGTAATGTTGCCCGAACCGGTGTGCAAGTCGACATCGCCTTTTCCGGTCTCTTCCAGTTCGATGTCGCCACTGCCCGCGCCTCCGCGCACGGGACCTGAGATCTCTCTCGCTCGCACATTGCCTGATCCGGTTTGCAGACGAATCTCTCCCGCAAGCCGTGAGAGTTTCATGTCTCCCGATCCAGTCTGCAAATCCGCGTTCCCATGCGTGCCCTCAATGGTCTGATTACCCGAGCCGCTGTGACTGCGGATCGCTGTGTCTTCGGGCACGGTGATTTCGTAGTCGACAGAGATGTCGCGGACGTTCACGTAATCGATGCGGATGCTGTTGCCATCCTGCCGCAGCGGGGGATGCTGTTCAATGTCGGAAACGTCGGTGTGCCGGCCTCCGAACAGCCAGTGATCGCCAACATAGATCTTTCCGCGAATCGAGACCGAACCCGGCGGTCCGCTCCGCACGATAATGTCGCCGGAGCGGGTTTGCACTTCCAGATCCACGGGCCCGGTGACCTGGAACGTTTTTTCGAAGTGTCCCTGCGGCGAGGAAGCGGCCGCGAAAGTGGAAGCAAGGATTACAACGAGCCCCATCAACAGCAATATGGATTGAGCCGGAACAGAAGTTGAGATGTTTGAGATACGTTGTTTATTCATGTCGTAGCGACTCCACAGGTGTCATTTCCGCGGCACGCTGGGCCGGATACATGCCCGCAGTCACGGTGATTAAAGATAGCGTCAGGATCGAAGCAACAATGGAAATCGTAGAAACGATCGGATGGGGAACGAAATCGGGCAACGGCAATGCGCGCGCTGCCCAGCACGTTCCCACGCCGAAGCTCAGCCCGAGAACTCCACTGACCACCGTCAGCATGGCCGATTCCGCAAAGAACTGCCGGAGGATGTCGCGGTGGGTTGCGCCCAGGGCTTTACGAGTACCAATCTCCTGCGTGCGCTCGGTCACCGAAACCAGCATGATATTCATCACTCCAATGCCCCCCAGGCAAAGGGTTACGACCGCCACACAGCCGAAGAAGATCGTAACCACACCGAAAATTTTATCCAGCAGTTTGGCGCCTTCCATCGTGTCCCAAATAAACACGGCATCTTTGTCGGAGGGATCGAAATGGTGCACGCGGGCCAGCGCATTGCGCACCTGCGCGACCGCAGCTTCGTGCTCCTCGGGATCGGCGACTTCGAAAACGATGTCATCCAGCCAGCCACGAGTGATTCCCGCACCCTTCTTCTCCGGCGGCGGAAAATCCCGCGCCACCGCCGAATATGGCGCGAATAGGTAGTCGTTATCCGGGCCGTCGTAATTCGCGTTCTGCTTTTTCTCCGCCAGCACGCCAATCACGGTGTAAGGCACGCTCTTGACCAGCAGGGCAGCGCCAATCGAAGGCTGTCCGGGAAACAGTTGCCGGTTGGCCGCGAATCCCAGCACCACCACGCGCCGGCCGTTGTGCTCGTCCTCTTCCGTGACCAGCCGGCCCTCGCTAAGCTTGAGGGAGCGAAAATCCTGATAGGACGGCCACATTCCCACAACTCCTCGATTGGCCGAGTTGAACTGGCTTACCTCTGGGATCGTGCGCCGCAATTCCGGGCTCACATTCTTTACGGAGTAGCACTCTTTGTGAATCAGCTCGGCGTCATCTACATTCAGTTGGATTTCACGCCCTGCCGCGCGTCCGCCCACCTGCGAACTGGTGCGGCCTCCCCAGGCAATGACCAGGTCTTTGCCCAGCGTCTCCATATGCTTCTTTTGGTCGACGCTGAAACCGCGGCCCAGCCCTACCAGAAGGATCACCGACGCGATGCCCCAAACGATTCCGAACATTGTGAGGAATGTCCGCAGTTTATGGGCTCGGAATGTGGCTAAGGCCTGGCGCAGGATTTCGAGTAGTGTCATGGAGAGCTCCGCCGGGTCTCCGGTGTTAGGTCTCAGGTGCCAGGACGGAATGTCTAAGATCGATGACCTGAGACCCAAACCGCAGTCCCTACTGCAGCACTACCTGATCGCCTTCCTTCAGTCCGTTGAGCACTTCCGTCTTCGCGCCGTTCGAAATCCCTATGTTCACCGCGATCTTGTCTTTGCCGTCCTTGCCCTTGGGATTGGGAATCTCCACCGAGGCTTTCTTGTCCTTGTCGTAAAGGATAGCGCCCTCCGGGATCTGCAGCACGTTCTTGTGTTCTTCGAGGATGATCTCGGCGTTGGCGGTCATCTCAGCCTTGAGTTCGCCGCCCGGATTCTGGATCGAAACCCGCACTTCAAACGTGGTGACGTTGTCCTTCTCCACGCCCATCGGAGAAATCTTAGTGACCTTGCCGGTAAAAGTCTTGTCCTTGAACGATTCCACCTTGATTCGCGCCGGCTGGCCCAGATACACCTTGCCAATATCGCTCTCGTCCACTTTACCCTTGACATAGACTTCGCTGGTATCGCCCAGCGTCATCACCAGCGTCGCCGAAGAACCCAGCACCAGAATCGAGCTTACTGCGTCGCCCATCTCCACATCACGCGACAGCACGATGCCATCGATCGGAGAAACAATGTCGGTATAGCTAAGTTGCTCTTCCAATTGCTTTAGGTTCGCCTGATCCTGCGCCACCTGCGCCTTCGATTGCGCGATCTTCGCTTTGAGCACAATCATCTGGGCCTTGGCAACGTTCTGCTTGTTCAACGCCAACTCATAATTCTTTTCGGCGTCATCAAGTGCGGAGGCCGACACTACGCCATCCTTGGCCATCCCCACGGCGCGATCATAGGCGCGTTTCAGTAGCGGCACGTCGGGACCTTCCGCGTCCACCTTGGAGCGCTCGTAGTCGGCCTGCGAACTGTTAAGGTTGGCCTCGGCCGCATCCAAAGCCGCGCGCGACTGCGCCACCTGCGCCTCGATTTCCACCTTGTCGAGCTGCGCCAGCAGTTGGCCTTTCTTCACCCGGTCGCCGTACTCCACCAGCAGCTTCTTCACAATGCCGCTGGCCTTCGACTTCACTTCGACCTTGGTGATGGGAGTCACCTTGCCGGTCGCCACCACGCTCTTCGCCAAGTCACCCTTTTCCACCTTCGCAAGCTTCGAAGGATCAATTTTCGTTCCGCCACGCGTGGCTGCGAACACGCCGCCCGCAATCAGCAGAACCAGCGCCAGCCCAGTACCGCCCCAGATGAACAGTTTGCGACGCTTCTTCTTATTATTTCCGTTTCCGTTCACAACCACCTCCTGGATACCTGCTGAAATGCTCGTCACCTGTGTCATCCTAAGGTCCGCGTTTTTTGCGGGCCGAAGGACCTATGCACTCTCTTGTACGCAGACCAGCTTGCCTTAGTTCCAGAGATTTTGTGCCTGGCCAGAATGAGATGTGGCACCCTCAACGACCTGCCACTTGCCCGTTAGACCATCCCGATAGAAAAAAGGTTAGCCCCTCCCATTCAAAAGTTCTACCTTGTGTTTCTCTGCGCCCATTGTGTTGAAGATTTAAGACTCTATCTCCCCCAGCCCCCAGCCCCTTTGGAATGTTAGAATTGCCCCATCCATGATCGCCTTTGTACTGCTCCGGGTGCTCCTGATTCTTCTCCTGGTGGCGGCAAATGCGTTTTTCGCGGCTGCGGAGTTCGCCCTGGTCAGCGTTCGCGACACCCGCATCCAGCAGCTCATCGCAGCGGGCCGCATCGGTGCCCGCACCGTCCAGCGCCTCCATCAGCATCTTGACGAAGTCGTCAACGGCGTTCAACTCGGCATCACCATGGTCAGCCTGACCTTGGGCTGGATCGGTGAACCCATGGTCGCCCGCCTCGTCGAGGCGCTTCGTTTCGTTCACGAAGTGCCGCACGCCGCCGTCTATGCCCACGGCATCGCCATTGTCATTGCCTTTACCCTGATCACCTACCTCCACGTTCTTCTTGGCGAACTTGTTCCCAAGACTCTGGCTCTCCAGCGGGCCGAGCAAATTGCCCTGGCCGTTGCCGGACCCATGGAAGCGTTCCTAACACTAACCCGCCCTGTGCTCTTTTTTATGCGCCAGTCCGGCGGCCTGGTGCTGCGGCTTTTCGGCGCCCGCGAAACTCGCCGCGGCGGCGCCGTCCACTCTCCCGACGAACTCAAGCTTATCGTCACCGCCAGCCGCCAGTTCGGCCAGATTCCCGAGTCGCAGGAGGAGATGATCCACAATGCCATTGAACTCGACAGCACTACGGTTCGCGAAGTCATGGTGGCGCGCCCGGACATTTTTTCTTTGCCGTCGGATCTAATGCTCGACGAAGCCCTCAACCGGGTAGTCGAAGGCCAGCACTCTCGCATCCCCGTCTACGACCCGCAACGCGGCAAGGAGCACATCGTCGGCGTCCTTTACTACAAAGAACTCGTCCGCTGGGTGCGGCTGCGTTTAGTCAATCTTGGCCAGCCACTCGCCTCCCGCATTGCGCGCACCCAGATCGGCCAGATCATGCACGATGTGCTCGTCGTTCCCGAGACGAAAGTTCTTGCTGAGCTGCTCACCGAATTCAAAGAACGTCGCCGCCATCTCGCCGTCGTGGTCGACGAATTCGGTTCTACTGCCGGCGTAATCACGGTCGAAGATATTCTCGAGCAACTAGTCGGCGACATCGAGGACGAATTCGACGTCTCCCCGCCCGAGCCCGAGTTGAAAGACGAATCTGTGCTAATCCTCGAAGGCGCAGTCAACATCCGCGACTTGGAAGCCCAGCACGGGTTAGTCCTGCCGCGCGATGCCGGCTTCGAAACCCTGGCGGGATTTGTTCTAGCTCGCCTGCAACGCATCCCCTATCTCGGAGAATCTTTCGAATACGAAGGCCACCGCTACACCGTCGAAGAAATGGAAGGCCACCGCATCGCCAGAGTCAAGATCGAAAAAGTGGACGGCGTCGAGAGCAAAGCCGAAAGCGCGAAGCACGCCGGAGATTGAAAATGCAAACTCCTGTCGTCCTGTGCGAAGCAGATGGATCGCGAAGCGAACCATCTGCGAAGCCGAAGGACCCCATACCCTCCGGCGCCCCAACTATCTCCGCAAGGAATTTCTACCTCGGCCCCGCATCTGACTCTGACCACTGGCCACTGATCACTGCCCACTGACTCGTGAAACTCCTCCTCCAACGCGTCCTTTACACCCTCCCAGTAATCTGGCTCGTCGTCAGCCTGGTGTTCTTACTAATCCATCTGGTCCCTGGAGATCCCATCCAGCAAATGCTCGGCGAAGGCACGCCCCCAGCCGACATCGCAGCCACCCGCCACACCTACGGCCTCGACGCCCCGCTCGGCGAGCAATACCTCCACTACTGGCGCGGGGTCCTCCACGGCGACCTGGGCCCCTCATTCCGCTACAACCAAAGCGTCACGCGCCTGCTGACCCAGCGCTATCCGTACACGCTGCAACTAACGCTGGCATCGCTGTTCGTTGCCATCGTCCTGTCGATCCCCGCAGGCGTGCGCTCCGCCCAGCGTCGCAACCGCTGGGACGACCGCCTCCTCAGCGTAGTCAGCCTCTTCGGCCTCTCGTTCCCCAACTTCGCGCTAGGCCCAATCCTGATTCTTCTCTTCGCCATCAAGCTGGGATGGCTCCCCGTCTCCGGCGCCGGCTCTTTCGCCAACCTCATCCTGCCCGCCATCACCATGGGCAGCGCGCTGGCCGCCATCCTCACCCGCATGGTGCGCACTTCCATGCTCGAAGAGCTCAGCCAGGACTACATCCGCACCGCCCGCGCCAAAGGCCTCCCCGAGCGCACCGTCGTCTACCGCCACGCCCTGCGCAACGCCATGATCCCCATCATCACCGTTCTCGGACTGCAATTCGGCGCGCTGCTGGCCGGCGCAATTGTGACCGAAACCATCTTCTCCTGGCCCGGCATCGGCCGCCTCACCATCCAAGCCATCTCGAACCGCGATTATTATCTGGTGCAAGGCTGCATCCTGGCGATTGGACTGACCTACGTCGCCGTGAATTTCTTGACGGATGTGTTGTATTCGGTAGCGAACCCGAGGATCAGGCAGTAAGTGTCGCCGTATACCCCGGCCTCTGAAACCGCAGGGATTGGACGCAGAAGGGAGTGAAAATGACCTATGAGCTTGCAAATGAGGGCCTTGAGACAGCCGATCGAGCCTTCGGACGAATCGAGGCATATTTGAGTTCTCCGTGGGACGGGAGGGATATCCGACCGCGCACGTAGTCCGACCAACTCAATCGCCGCCCGCCGCTCCACCGGAGCCGCCGCCCGTTTACAAAACTTGACAGAGCACGGCCGATTGCGCCCCTGATCCAGTGTGCAAGATGCTGCATCTTGACAGGCGGTGCATATGGCACTACAGTCGCTGACCGCGGTACTTCCCTAGGATTGAAGGGCACCCTGCACCCAGACAAAAAAGAACCGGCCAAGCCAAGGAGGCTTCCATTGAAAAGAACATCACGCATCTTCGCTCTCCCACTCGTCACACTGCTGATACTCTCGATGGGAATTTTCGTGAGCGCTCAGTCAAACTCACCTTTAGAAAATTCGCCAATATCGACTAGCGTACTCATGTCCCGCGCAATTCGCGCTGGCCGGGTACACATAAGCGGATCGGGTTTCGAAAACAACATTATCCCCAATCTCACTTGCAGTCCGGCACCCTGCGTTTTTCCGAATGTAAACGCTTCGCAGAGTCCAGTATTGGCGAACGAGACTCCGGTCGTCGTAAATCCCCACAACTCTCAACAGATCCTGACCGGCGCTAACGATTACAACTGTGCCAACATTCAGGGCTTCTACTCTTCCGGCGATGGTGGCACCACCTGGGCGCGTACTTGCCTCAACTCAATTTCAGGCGACTTTGGAGAAGGCGATCCCGGTGTTGGCTATGATCTCAACGGCAACTCCTACATCAGCGGAATCGATGCCAGTCACGGGATTGTGTTCGAAAAATCCTCGAACAACGGGGCGACCTGGAGCGCCGTAGCGGTGGCGGTTCCACCGCTGTTCTCAGGAGGCCTGGCAGACAAGCCGTGGTTGCAAATCGATACCAATGCGGGGAGTCCGCACGCCAATGCGCTGTACATCTCTGTGACTCAGTTTGATTCGAGTTCGAACTCGGAGATTTCGGTCTCGCACTCAAATGACGGCGGCACCACCTGGACAAGGGTGGGCATCGACACGAAGCAAATCTTCCCCAACGTGGACCAGTTCAGCGACATCACCGTTGGGAAAGACGGCACCGTTTATGCCACCTGGATGCGCTGCAGCGCCACCGGCTCCAGCGGTGATTGCGGCGGCACCACTGCATCCCTGATGCTCTCGAAGTCTACGGACGGCGGGAACACCTGGAGCGCAGCCGCTGTCATGTTCACCGCCAAGCTGGCGCCCGATCCGGGCTTTTGCTGCTTCTACGGGTCTCTGCCGAACACCTCAGAACGCGTAAGCGAAATCCCCGTGATCGCAATCGACAACAGCACTGGCCCTCATCACGGCAACCTATACGTGGCCTACTACAACTGGACAGGGACGTACATGCAGGTGCTGCTCGCGACGTCGACCAATGGCGGAGCCACCTGGACGAGCAAGGCGGTCGCACCGGCGACCGATACGCATGACCAGTTCTTCCCATGGGTCAACGTGAACCGTTCCGGAGTTGTGGGCGTGAGCTGGGATGACCGGCGCAACGATCCCTCCAACATCAACTACGAAATGTTCGCCACATTTTCCGGAAATGGCGGCAGTTCGTTCATCAAGAATTTTGATCTGTCAGCAGCGCCGTCTAATCCGTTTAACGATGGCTTCGGCGGATTCTTCATTGGTGACTACACGGGGAATGCCTGGGCAGGGGCCAAGACATTCTACGTAACCTACACCGACACCACGACTGGCATCGATCAGGATTTCCTCGTTGGAGTTCTCCTCTGAGGACTCTCCGGGTCGCAGCGTGACTAAGCCCGTTGGCGAAAGCCAACGGGCTTACTCTATGCAGCCCTTGCGCTAGCGGCTGTCGTGAGATCAGAAGGCGGTTGAACCACAAGAGGCGGGACTTGGCTTTCCCGCCCGTCTTCGATCCATCTACGCTGCCTGCATTACTTTCTTCATCCGTTCTTTCATCTCTTGCGGCGAGACATCTTCTATATGAGTGGCGACGCCCCACAGATGTCCGAAGGGATCTTGAATGAAGCCAGAGCGGTCTCCGTAGAATTGGTCCTGCACCGGCTTCAGGATTTTCGCGCCCTCGGTCGCCGCCTTCTCGATCACGCGATCGACGTCGGGAAGATACACGTAGAGGCTCACCGGGCTCGCACCAATCGTGGCCGCGCTGGTGTGTCCTAGCCCCATGCTGGGATTTTCGTCGGCCAGCATGATGTGCGAGTCGCCGATCTTCAACTCGGCGTGACCCACCTTGCCGTCCGGGCCGTTCATGCGAACGGTTTCAGTCGCGCCAAACACTTTCTTGTAGTACTCGATGGCCTGGGCAGCGCCTCTAATGATTAGATACGGTGTGATGGTGTTGTAGTCCTTGGGAATATACGAAACTTTACTCATGATTTTCCTCCTGTCAGTGTGGGCTAAGGTTGGAGGTTTGTGGCGCAAATAGGAACCGGCGATGCGGTTCCCGCACCCTTTTATGAGAACACAATCTGCGAGCCAGATCAAGACCGCTCAAAGCCCACACTTCGGGTTTTATGAATACGCGCAGAGATTCACAGGCCGGAATTTCCTGTCTCGTCTCCCTAGCCAACTCCGGCATCAGGCAGTAGACTAAGACGCGTTCGGTCTTGCTTGGTTCAAGGCGACGGTCGCTATCCGTTGGAGGTTCCAATGTATCGCAGAGATTTTCTGGTGCGCACCGGGCAGGTGATCGGAGCGGTAGCACTCACATCCGCGCTCCGCACCGCGGAGGCTCTCGCCACGAAACGCCAGTCTTCCGAGTCTCCCACCTGGGAAGATGTGCGCGCCAACTTTAATCTGGCGCCCGATCTCATCCACATGGCGGGATTTTTTCTCGCCTCGCATCCCAAGCCAGTGCGCGATGCCATCGAATCTTACCGGCGCGCCTTGGACGCCAATCCCATAGAGTATTGGTCCGCCAACATCATGAAGTCGGAAGCTGCCGTGGCGGCCGCGGCTGCGCATTATCTCGGCGTCGATCCCGGCGACATTGCGCTGACCGACAGCACCACCATGGGCCTCGGCCTTCTTTACAGCGGCCTGAAGTTGCGCGCGAATCAAGAAATCCTCACCACCAGGCACGATCATTACTCCACCGAGACGTCTCTTCGGCTGCGGGCCGAGCGCACCGGCGCATCGGTGCGCCGAATTTCTTTGTATCGCGACGCAGCAGCGAAGTCGGTTGGCGAAATTGTGGATAACATCACTAAGGGCGTCACGCCGCAGACTCGCGTGCTGGCTGTGACGTGGGTCCATTCCTGCACTGGAGTGAAATTGCCAATTCGCGCCATCGCCGATGCACTCAAGCCCATCAACGCCGGTCGCGATGAGCAGGATCGAGTGTTGCTGTGTGTGGACGGAGTGCACGGACTTGGAGTGGACGGAACCGAACTCCCGGAACTGGGCTGCGACTTCTTCGTCGCCGGATGTCACAAGTGGATGTTCGGGCCGCGCGGCACAGGATTGGTGTGGGGCAAACCGACAGCGTGGTCCGCAGCCACGGCCACAATCCCCACCTTCGA
>Ga0307475_10002429_pt1 | contig 11228 bp, 11 predicted proteins | sample atmos_gasesECM1C_FD_203317 | JGI IMG/M metagenome (GOLD analysis project Ga0307475, IMG submission 203317) | Hardwood forest soil microbial communities from Morgan-Monroe State Forest, Indiana, United States - atmos_gasesECM1C_515 | ecosystem: Environmental > Terrestrial > Soil > Temperate...
TTTCAAGAAACCGGGCGAGACCGCCGGAGCGCGGCGCGCAATTTCAGAAATCATCAAGTGGATGAATTACGTCACCGAAGGACGATTCTTCACGGTTGCCGCCGACCTTTCGGAGTCGATCAACGTGGAGCACGGCAGCTTGTGGGGACACTACAGTCCCAGGAACAATCCGCTGGGCACACGCTTGAAAGCGCCGATTCAGGAAGCGGGCAACGTTTCCACCGCCATCGGGCTGGTGAGTCAAAGCGCCTCCGTCGATCCCGAAAAATTTGCCGGCGTTTGGGCTTTGAGCGGCACCTACGGAGCCTTCACCCCCTTGATGTACACTCCGGCGCGCGTCTGGAGTCAACAAAATCAGGACAGTAAGTTCCGGGTCGGCGTGCTGCATATTCTGGCCGCGCACTCCGGCCCCGAAACCGCAGCCGACGCGCGCACACACTTCGGCATCTTCGCGCCGCAGGTGTGGAAGCTGTTCCCACGCGGTCAAGCGATTAATCTGAGCTTTTGGGATTACAACGACGTGGCGCCCGGCTATTTTGCGGCGGCGGAAATTGCTGCGCGCGATCGGCACGTGGGCATAATCACGCTGGAAGTGGCGCGTCCCGACTTCCCGGTCGCGGACCGCAGCCCGTTCGCCGACACCGATCTGCGCGCTGCGGCAAAAGGCCTGTACGTGATCCGCGATTTCGCAGGGGATAAAGATAAGCCGCGTCATGGTTACGTCGTCGCGCAGGGGTCGAGTTCGACTGTGAATCTAGTGAAAGTGCTGCCGAAACTCGAAGCCGCCGGCGTGAACGTGAAGGTGATCGCGGCGATCAGCGAGGAGTTGTTCGATCGCCAGCCACAAGCGTATCGCGATTCCGTGCTGCCACTCGAAGCCCGCTACGATTTAATGGTGGTGTCGACCGGCACGCGACGCATGTGGCCGCTGCGCAACCTCGGTCCGTTGACGGATGAGTATTCACTCACCTCCGACTTCGACAATTCCTGGAGGAGCGGCGGCCTCGAAGCGGAGGTGATCGCGGAGGCGCATCTCGATCCCGATTCGATCTTCGCGGGCGTGGAGCGATTCGCAAACGAACGCGAGCGCCGCATCGGCGATCAACGCAAAATGATCGGTTAGTCCCTCTCCGAATCTGAGGATCCGACGCTAGAGCGACTTCTTGGCCCATCGCCCAACTCGATCGAGGGCCATCTCGATGTTCTCAATGGAATTTGCGATGCTGAAACGGATGTAGCCTTCGCCGAAGGCGCCGAAGGCAGTACCGGAAAGGCAGGCTACGCCGGCGTCTTCCAGCAAGGCATCGGCGAGCTTCTTCGAGGTCCACCCTGTACCCGAGATGTTGGGAAACACATAGAACGCTCCGCGCGGCTTCAGGCAATGAAAGCCTTTAATGCTATTAAGTCCATTCACCATCACTTCGCGTCGCCGACGGAACTCTGCCAGCATGTGAGCGACTGACGATTGATCTCCATGCAAAGCTTCGACGCCTGCCATCTGGGTGAAACTGGCGGTGCACGAATTGGAGTTGGTCATCAAGCGCGAGACTTGCGCGGCCAAATCGGGACGCATGACTCCGTAGCCAAGACGCCACCCCGTCATCGCATACGTCTTGGAAAAGCCATCGAGCAGAATGGTGCGGTCGCGGAATTCCGGAATCGACATGAGAGAAAAGTGCTCGCCCTCAAAGATCAACCGGCTGTAAATCTCGTCGGAAAGCACCATCACCTCGCGATCGGCAATCACGCGACCGATTTCGCGAACCTGTTTCTCGTCGAGCACGCCTCCCGTGGGGTTGTGTGGAGAGTTCAGGATGATGAGCTTGGTGCGCTGCGTGAGTTTGCCGGCCAACTCGTTTATGTCGAAGCCGAAATCTCGCTCTTCACGCAACTGCAGCGGAACCGCCTTGCCGCCCGAAAATTCGATCATCGATTCATAAATGGGAAATCCCGGATTGGGATAGACCACTTCATCTCCTTCTTCAATCAGAGCAAGAATTACGAAGAAGATGATTGGCTTCCCCCCTGGAACGACTACTACTTCTTCCGTGGCTATCTTTATGTGGCGAAATTGTCCGGCGTACTCGGCGATTGCCTCGCGCAAAGCGGGCAAGCCTGCGGACGGCCCATAGTGGGTCCACCCGGTCTTAAGTGCGTGGACTCCCGCATCGACAACATTGCTGGGCGTATCGAAATCCGGTTCGCCGATCTCCAGATGCACAATGTCCTTGCCTTGCGCTTCCAGAGCTCGGGCTCGCACAAGCACCTCGAAGGCTGTTTCCGTGCCCAGGCGTTGCATGCGTTGCGCAAGTTTTAGAGGGTGGGTGGTGAGGATTGGGGCCATGTAGCTGTTTTCCCGCAAAAAGCAAACCGCTGATTATAGACCTGATTTGATGGAACGAAGCTGGTCCGAAAAAAGTAACGCCGGAGGCCGGAGCCTCGGCCTTGAGTTTGAAATGCGATCGAGCAAGCAAAATGATCGCTGCCGATAGATAGTCATTCGCGCAACTGTGCTTGCAAGGTTGCCGTTGCTTGTTTTTGCATTAAGCCCTTATTCGAGAATCCGAGGAACATCACCGCGAGTTGCACCGCATATGCCACTAAGCTCGCGAAAGCAGCTCCGATAATTCCGAACTTAGGTAGCAGTAGGAGCAGCAGCAACACCATCGGTCCAGACCCTATCAGTTCTGCTTTGCTTCCCAACCACGAGTCTCCAAAGGCCTCGGCCGCTGACGTAAGCAGACTCTTTGCTGTGTAAAAAACTTGAGCGATCAGCAGAATCTCGGCGGGAAGAATGCTGCCGCGAAATGCCTTGCCATAAAAGAATGGAATCAACACCGGCAGCAGCAGTGCCAGGAGCATGGTCCCACCCACCAGAATCGGCCAAAAGCGCGCCAATATGCGGCGCAATTCTGCGGTCTTCTTGCTGAGCTCCGACTGCCGGGCAATTCGCGCGGACGCCACGGTGCGAAAAGCGAAGCCAATGGTATCGGCAGCGCTCGCTGCACTCACCGCAACGGAGTAGAGTCCCAGTTGTTCTGCCGGGAACCAGGCCGCGAGCAGCGTCTGATCAAAGCGCTGATTCACCGTGCCAGTAAGAGTGCCCATGTAGGCCTTGGTCCCAAAACCAAGCAGACGCCCTGCCAGCCTGATTTCAAAATGGGCAGGTGAAAAGTGAATTTGGTCCCGAATCAGCATGAGATATCCGATGATCAACGTCAGGTAACTGAGCGCCAACTGCACCAAGATGACGTTCAAGACCGTTAATCGGTGCGCAAGCGTGAGACATGTGATACCACCGACGTAGCCGAGAGGCGTAATCATCCGGACGAAATTCAGTTTCAGGAAACTGGAATGGCCCTGAAGAGTTGCCACAATGAAGAGTGAGAGCATGCCCGCAGGAATCATCGGCAGAAAGACGCGGCCTGCGCGAACAACCTCGCTAGTCTGGCTGCGCAAAAGAATGGGGATAAGAAAGGCTCCAACACAGACAGCAGCGGCACTCAAGCCGAGGCCGAGACACGTCGCCGTAGAAAACACGATCGAAATGCGTTCTTTGCTTTCGCCGGCGGCGAAGACCGCTACGGCTTGCGACAAGCCAAGGCCAGCGAGATAAACAAGCAGGCCGGGCCAAAGCAACGCGGCAGCGATTTCTCCGCGACCCTGGGGCCCCAACACTCGAGCCAACTGGACTCCGCTGATTACACCGAAGGCCACGATCAAGAGCGTTGTGGCGAATGTGTGAGTCACCGGCGAGCGCAGCCCCGCGCCAAAATTGACGGCGAGACTGGTAGAAGAATTTGCCTGTTTGGGCGGCGCATTCATAGAATTTGCAGATTTCACGGATTCAGGGTTGCGTCGGGACCTCCGCTCGCATTCGCCACTGCCGCTTGGCGTCCTGCTCGACAATGAGAAGCAGTTTGTCGCTTTTTCCGGCTTGCACCGCCGGCCCTTTTTGCCGGAAGGTCTTGCCATTATCCATCTCAAAACTCACCGAGATTTCGCCGTCACCCGATGGCTTGATGTGATACCAGTAAGATTTTCCAGGAGAAATGACCGGTGCGCCAAATGCCGCCCCCGGATAATCGATTTCCACGTTCCGAATTGGAACCGGCGCGTTGTTCTGAATCGTTACATCGATTCCTTTGGAGCGGCAGGCATTCAAGGCAAAACAAGTCGTGAGCAGCCCAACAAAGGTTCTTGCCTTTAGTCTCATTTGGGGAGTCGTGGGGAACTTGAATCAGGCGCTGGTTGGATCCGGCATCTTCACTGGATCCTTGCGTTCGAGAATGCGCGCGCTAACCACCACGCCGTTGCGATTGTCGTGCAGCTTGAGTGAGAACACCAGCACATTCCACACATACCGCGGACTCTTTTTGGGGAGAGGCAGACCGCGAAAAGTGCGGTCAATATAAGTTTCTCGGGTGTCGGCAACAGTGCGAATGATTTCCTGCCACTCTTCTCCGAGTTCGGGAAATTCCTGGAAGAGGTTCTTTCCTAAAAACCAGGAACGCTTTTTCTCCAGCAGCTTGGCCAGAGTCTCATTCACGTACTGCCAGTTACCATCGCGGTCCATGATCTCCAGCACTACGTCGTCGCCCATCGCCATGTTGATGCGCGAATAGTAGAAGTCGCGAGCATCCACGACGACCGGCTTCCCCCGGCGTTTGGCCTCAAACGAGCGCAGAGCGGCGAGCAGATCGTCCACCGAGCTGTAACCTTTGAGAAGATGCATGTCCTCCACCCCGCCAAACCTTCGCTCCAGCGTCGCCGACAGAATAATGATCGGCACCTGGGGACGCTTCTCTCGCAAGGTGTTGGCGACCTCTGTGCCAAACTTCCCCGCTCCCAAGTGATAGTCGAGTACGGCAATATCCGCGTCCTGAAGATGCGCTTCCGCTTCTTCAATCGTGGAAGCGCTGATCGCCTGGTACCCATGCTTGCGGAGGATGGCGGAGCGAAGAACCAGGTTGTCGAGGTGATCGTCGAGCAGCAGCACCCGGATTGGAGGCGTCGCCGTCAGCGGCTTCTTTTCGTCCAACGTGGTGGAAGAGTCTCCCGGCCGATCCATGTACGGATGCTCACCTCAGTTCCTTGGATGCGAGTCGCGTCTCTACGAGTCTATTCGATGGCCGCACCTTCGCGACCGGGAACTTTCCTTGATGCGCGCAGACTTCGTGCCAGTTCGGGCAGCCTGCTGAAGACCGCGACCGCCCGCAACCATTGACGGTTTTCGATCGCAGGGTATCCGCTGACCACTTTGCCATCGGCAACATCGTTGGGAATGCCGGTTTGCGCCGTGGCAATCACTCCATTGCCTATCGAGCAATGGCCGGCAACGCCGACTTGGCCAGCCAGAATTACGTCGTTGCCCACGTGCGTGGACCCTGCCAGTCCTACCTGTGCGCACAGGAGGGTCCGTTCACCTACTTTCGACCCGTGTCCTACTTGCACCAGGTTATCGACTTTCGACCCGCGTCCAACGCGCGTTTCGCCGACGCTGGCGCGATCGATGCAGGCATTGGCCTGGACTTCTACGTCGTTTTCGAGAACTGCGGGGCCGGATTGAAGGATCTTGTGCCATTCGCCCTTTTCGTCTTTGGCGAACCCAAAGCCATCGGATCCGACTACCGCTCCGTTCTGGAGGATCACGTTGTCGCCCAGCACGCAATTCTCGCGAACCACAGCGTGTGCGTGAGCAAAAAAATTCTTGCCAATCCGCGCGCCCGGATAAATCACGGCATGCGCCAGCAGAGTGCAGTTATCGCCAATTTCGACATCTTCATCGATGACGACATAAGGACCAATGAAGGCTGCTTTTCCAATCTTCGCCGAGGGATCGATCACAGCCGTTTTGTGTACGCCGGGACGGCGCTCCGGCTTGCGATGAAACATTTCAATTGCGCGGGCAAATGCCAGATAGGGGTTGCCATGCCGCAGCATGGGTCGATCAACCGTCGGAAAGTCCGTTCCAACGATCACCGCTGAGGCTCTCGTCGATCGTGCGGCCGCCGCATATTTGGGATTAGCAACGAAGGTAACTTGCCCCGCTGAGGCTTCTTCGATGCCGGCAACGCCGGTAATCTCGGCATTCTCGGCAGCGTTTTCCAATTCCCCGCCAAGGCGCTGGGCTAATTCGCGAAGTTTCATGGGAAGATTCTAGTGGGCGCCGCAGAAAAGCAAAATCTAATGAGGTAGCACTAGTGGCTGTCGTTGTGAAAAACTGCCAATTCGCGGACGGGAGTGTGCCATGCCAACGCAAACCGAGAAAGGAAAAAGGTTTCGGGCCCTGCACCAGGGTGCTCGGGCTTTCATCATTCCCAATCCATGGGACATTGGCACAGCACGATTGCTGCAATCTCTCGGATTCGAGGCACTCGCCACCACCAGCTCCGGCTTTGCTTTTTCCATCGGAAAGCACGATGGCGAAGTGGGCCTTGAGGCGATGCTGGAGCATGCCGCTGCGCTCGCAGCGGCATGCGATCTGCCTGTCAGCGCCGATCTGGAGAATGGCTACGTGGACGATCCCGTCGGCGTGGCTGAAACCGTTCACCGCGCCGCACAGGTGGGGCTAGCCGGTTGCTCGATCGAGGATGTGCCTCAGGGCGGAGAACGAATGCCCTATGAACTGTCGCTGGCGGCCGAGCGCGTGCGGGCGGCAGCCGAGGCCGCACATTCGCACCCATTTCCGTTTACTCTGACGGCGCGCGCGGAAAACTTCGTCGTCGGACGGCCGGATTTGCGCGACACCATTGCGCGTCTTCAGGCCTTTCAGGAAGCTGGCGCGGATGTCCTATTCGCGCCCGGTCTGAGAAGCAAACACGACATCGCTAGCGTGGTTCAGTCCGTCGAGCGGCCGGTGAATGTCCTTATGGGATTCGAAGGAGCGACCATTAGCGTGGCTGAGCTGTCACAAATAGGAGTAAAGCGAGTGAGCGTAGGCGGCGCACTGGCTCGTGCGGCGCTAGGGGCGGTGGTTCGCGCGGCGGAAGAGATGCGGACGAAGGGTACATTTACCTTCGTCGGACATGGCGTGAAGTCGTTCAGTGCTCTCGCCGTTTAATATCACTTCCAGACATTCAGCAGCAGTCAGCCAAGACCAAGACAACACCAAACGAACTCGGCTGCACGGGAACGGCGAGACACGCCGAAATGGGAATGCGGAGCGATGGATCGGCACGTACTGGCGGCAATCAGTATCGCGGGAACATCATGCGACCTGCTCGGCGGAATGTACCTGGCTTACGATCTGCTCGGTGGCAAACATGGTCCGCTGCGCACCCTCACTCGAGGAGTAACCTACTCCGCCATTTACGCCATCCTCTATGGCATTCCTCTGGGTTGGCGCTTTGGCTTGGCTGCCGGATTGACGCACGGATTCACGCTTGCCCTTGAATTTTCTCATGCCGCGCGACAGCAGCCGGCGTATGGATTGGGCTCCGATGCGATCTTCAGTTTCATTCGCGGTGTGGGATTCGGTTTGGGCCTGTATCACGATTTCGGCAGGAAGTTTGCACTCATATTCGCGGCGCTGAGCACCGTTGGACAGGTGTTCGCCTATGGCCGCGGTGTTCGCCCTGGCAGAGATTACTTCGCAGAGGCCCGTCCACGTGTGGCGCGCTGGCAATTACTGGCTGCGCTGAATCGCGCCATCGGATACGTCATAACCGCTCTGATTTGCGGCGTTCTTGCGCAGGGTTCTCATGCGCTGGCGTTCCCTCTGAAGGTGGGTCTTTCAATTGGAATCGCAACCGCAATCGGAACCTTCATCACGCCCTACGTCGAATGGATCTCCGAAAATCTTCCTGAACGCCGCCTGGGCGTCTTCGGAATCTGCCTGATTCTTACTGGCTTTACCTTGCAGTCGCTGCAGTACTGGACCACCCTGCTGGATATCCCGGTGAAATAGCGGCGTGAGATTCCGTGGAACTGGGCGCCCTCGCCCGGGTGTTCGCGGAAAGACTCGCAACTGATGAGGGATTAACGCTTGCTTCGTGAAGATGCAGTGGGGCTAGAGAGGCTGCGGAAAAACTCTTGTGGAAATTGAATGGAGGCGAAACCTGCTCATTTAGGAGGTCAGCGCACGGTAAGGTCCGGGATTCCCTGTTATTTCGCTGCTAGTGGTAGTCAGACTCGAGGGAAAGTACTTGTAACTCTAATCTCGCCGGAGAGTTAGCGCGAAATTCCCTGGAATCCCTGCTATGTTCCCTGAGTGCGGAGCTAATTTCGCGGATTTTGGGCATAATTTGAGGTTTTCGGGCTTCATGCGCGAAAAATTCGCTGCAAAAATTCGCTGCAGCAGGGAATTTGAAGCTACAGGACGTTTCACAATTTCTCACGTCGTCACTACGCGCAGCGGCCTTGACATCGATCGTTTTCCACAGCATTTTTCCGCAGGCTGTAGGGCAGAGTCAGAGTGTTCACCCGAACCTCAACACCCGGCCAGGGCGGCGGATTCCACGGAATTCTCTTAGCGCTTGTGTTGCGAGAGTGAAAGCACGTTGCCATCGGGATCATTGAACCAGGCCACGCGATCTCCCGTAGGAAAAGTGCAGATTGCAAGCTCATCTTGCGTCATGCCAGGATAACGCTGGAACGTGACTCCCCTTGCTTCCAGATCCTTGACTGCGCGAGCAATGTCATCGACTTCCCATCCCAGGATGGTATGCGCTGCCGGGGTAAATTCCTTCGCTTTGCCCACGCGCAGCATAGTCCCATGAGCGTCGAAGACAAGAGCAAACCCATCGTCTTTCATAAAACGGAAGCCCAGAGTCTGTCCGTAAAATTCTTTCGCCTGCTCCGGTTTGGTCGTCATGGTGAAGCCTACGAAGTGAGCCAAACGCGGCGTCGAGCCGGTGTAGGTCTTGGCGCTTGACATAGGAACTCTCCTTTACCGAACTAGCCCATTAGCAAACCGCCGTTTACGTTCAAAACATGGCCGGTGATGTATCCCGAATCGGGAGAAGCGAGAAAGCAAACGGCGTGCGCTACTTCCTGGTCGGTGCCCGCTCGTCCAAGCGGGACCGCCTTGGCCATGGTTTCGCGAAGCTCCGGGCTCAGCACTTCGGTCATTGCGGTATCGATCCACCCCGGAGCGACGGCGTTTACCGTAATGTTGCGCGACGCGACTTCCCGCGCGACTGCCATGGTAAGGCCGATGAGTCCGGCCTTAGAAGCCGCATAGTTCGCCTGTCCCGTCTGTCCCATCTGTCCAAAGATGCTGGTGATATTGATGATGCGTCCCCAACGCTGTTTCAGCATGGAACTGATGACCGCCTGAATGCAGAGATAAGAACCGGTGAGATTGGTGTCGAGCACGGCATTCCAATCGGCGCGCTTCATGCGCATGACGAGCTGGTCGCGAGTGATGCCGGCGTTGTTTACCAGAATATCGATCTTCCCGAAGCGCTCCTGCGCAGCCTTGACCCCAGATTTGATTTGTTCTTCCTGAGCAACGTCCATGGCGAAGCTGGCGGCTTGTCCACCGGCAGAGGCGATCTCCGCTTCCACCTGGTGGAGTTTTTCTACGTTGCGCGCTGCGAGCGCAACCGTCGCCCCCTGCGCGGCCAGACGCAGCGCGCAGGCGCGACCGATTCCCTGCGATGCTCCAGTGATGAGTGCGACATGACCTTCGAGTGGCTTCATAGGAATCATTCGTGAAGGGCAAATTATAGAGGAGGGACCATGAGGATTCCGACGCTAGCGAATCTGAGTAAATCTGCCACCTCGCCAACCGAAATAACGGATCTTGAGAGGATGTTCCACAGTCGGCTGAAGTTCTTCGTAAGCAATCGTCCATGTTCCGCACCTTCGAATTGTTCGGATGGACCAGCCACTCCATTCGCCCACTTGAACATAGGAATTACCGCGTGGCCTATACACTCTAGCTTCTTGTGATTTGGCGCCCACCTGTGTGACCACAAACATGTCAGATGTTTTTGATTTCGTAAGCGCAAGCAGTCCACTGTAGCGCGTTATGACGTAGCGTCCATCTTGACAAACGCAAAACAACCGTCCCGAACTCTGGTGCACGCAAGCGCCTGCCTGGAGCTCTTCGCATTTGTGGTATGGCAAAAGCCTCTGTGACACTGCTGTTTCGGAAAAAAGGAACGCACCTGAGAGAGCGAGAAGTAGTCGCAACATCGCTCTGTCTTTCAGCCTACCGACTCCGAAACCTCTCGCGGCTTCCATGTGCGCGCTGCCTTGACGAACTCACGAAAGATAGCCTTCGACGGTTCGTCGATCGCGTATGTGCGTTCCGGATGCCACTGTACTGCAATCACAAAATGATCAGGTGCCGTGCCCTCCAGCGCTTCGATGATTCCGTCTTCGGGACACTTTGCCACAACCCGCAGCCCATCTCCTGGCAGTTCGGCGGACTGATGGTGACTGGAGTTCACTCGCACTCGGCTTAGACCAAGAAGATGCGCAAGATTCGATCCCGGCGCGACATCGATCTCGTGTGCGAACTCCACTTTTCTTCCGGCCTCATGATTGATGCTGGTGTTCTCGATATGCTGACGCAGCGTTCCCGTTCGCCACACGTTCAGCGATTGCAGGCCATAGCAGATTCCCAAGACCGGTTTGTGCAGGTTGTGCGCATCCTGCAACAGTAACTCATCGACGTTGTCCCGGCCAGGATCGGCGGGCGCCGTCTTTGGATGTCGCTCTGCGCCGAACTTTTGCGGATCCACGTCGGCCGGACTTCCCGGGAGTAGCACACCTTCACAGTTTGTGACGAGTCCTGCGATTTCATGAGGCGTGCCGTGCGCTGGAATCACTACCGCTTCCGCCCCCTCGGACTCGATGGCATTCACATATTGCGGAAGAGCGCGCTGATTGTATTCGGGATTGCCAGATGTAGGCTCGGGAATGGCGATACGAGGCTTCATGGATGAGATAAGTTTACAGAAGAGCTGCGACGCTTCGAAGCCGCGCGGCCATGAATCCAGACAATTCCAACGTTTACTTGCACGCGGTAAAGACGCAGCATGCTGCGTCTCGCTACCACACGCTGTGGGTTGAAGGTACTTAGCTCCCTACCTGCAACGGGATGAGCTGAGTTTTGGGGGTGGAGTTATCTCGGCCTTTGCGTTTGCTGAAGGCGAGACGGTAGACCGCATCGTATTGTGCGCCGATGATCTCCGCACTGCGCGTGGCCAAGCAATGTTCGCGAGCAGCGGAGGCGAGAGCGCGCCGGAATTGAGGATTCCCGGCCAGAAAACTGG
>Ga0307475_10002430_pt1 | contig 11222 bp, 6 predicted proteins | sample atmos_gasesECM1C_FD_203317 | JGI IMG/M metagenome (GOLD analysis project Ga0307475, IMG submission 203317) | Hardwood forest soil microbial communities from Morgan-Monroe State Forest, Indiana, United States - atmos_gasesECM1C_515 | ecosystem: Environmental > Terrestrial > Soil > Temperate...
CATGAAATCCCATTCCTTTTTCGTCGATCTGCATGGCCTGAAGTCGAGGCGTCAGCCAACGTTGCTGAAGGCCGTTGTACAAGTAAGGTGTGCCGTTTCGGGTCGCGAACAGCAATCCATTCTTGCTCTTGATAAATACTCGCAGGTACTCTGCGACTTGAGACGACAAATCAACTTCTCGGGAGCCGGCATCTGTTTTGAGATATTCCACGATGCGCGGTTTGTCCCGGTCAACCTGTTGACAGACTTGGATCGTTCGGCCGCCGTTAATGAAATGCTTTGTCTCCAAAGCCAAGGCCTCGGAGATTCGCATCCCGGTAGCGGCGAGCAGGACATAGAGTGCTTGCTCCTGCGCGTTGCTTTGCGACACAAGCGTGTTAACTGCGTCCAGCCGTAATGCAGGTCGGCGTTGTTTTCTCGGATTGACGATCGGAAGATCCATTACTGAGCTATCCCACTTGCGGGGATGGATCGGTTCTCCGGTTCTACCATCCTTCAGTGAAGCCACCACCTGGCCGATATATTCCACATATTTATTAACCGTTCGAGCCGACAGCGAGCGTTTCATCGAATTCACTAACGGCTTCACGGTAATATTGTGGACATTCCGCAAGGGCAAATCACCCACCTCGGGCAGAATCCACTTATTGAGGGCCGCTTCAAGGCTTGAAGTGTCCTTGAGAGGCTCCCTATCGCGGGTTCTAACCCAGTAAAGGTAATTCTCCGCCTGATTTCGGAAGGTGATCTCACCGAGCACGATACGGTTAAAATGTTCTTCCGAGTTTGCCCCTGATTTTTCGACAATGTCACGGGCCTTCGCAACACATCCATTGATGGCGGCTTAGGGTTACCGTTTTTGTCAAAAACCGCGGGTGCAACTTTCTCGTTCATGTTGATGCGTTTTTCCTGACCTTCGACATCTAGACGCCATCGGACCCGATACCAACTTCCTGAGATGACGACGGTGCCGTTTTGACCTTTGCGACGATTCATGGACTTTCGTCCTTTCCGTCGTCGCTTCGGTTGCGCTTCGGCGATGATGCCAGATTGATCGTCTGATTGGAACGCCGAAGAGAGCATGATTGCCGTCGTTTTCTTTCCACCTAAAAAGTACTAAAAAGATGGCTGGTCGGAGTCGGTGCGGATGAACGCCGCATTTTTCTTGACGGCCACGCGATTGGCTCCTGCAGCTCGTATTCGCGTTTCACCATCGCCGGCCATCTTGTTAATGATCGACATGAGTTCTTTTTCTTTCTTCTCCTCTTTGGCCTCACTCGACACGGGCAAACACATGGTGCACAGAGTCTTTTCCTGTTCACTGGGCTGGAGCGACCGCCACGGTTTCCGTGGCAACGAAGTGGGGTCGCTCCAGCCCATTCCGGTGTTTTGCCCGCGTCCAAAGCAATCGTCGTGTCATGTGCAACCTCTACGCTTCCAACACCTTCGCGTCACCCTGGGGGTGACGCGAACCGTGACGGTACCGGTGATTTGTGTCTTTCACGCATCCGTCACCCCGTCGAGTCACTTCAGCGAGCGGTGAACCGTGCGAATGAACTAGAAATGTATTGAAGAAGACCGCCCGTCCAGGATTGACTTGTGAAAACTCCAGTCGAACGTCAGGCTCAGTGATTTGTCCTGTCTTCCATGCCTCGAATAGTCGGTCGAACGGTTCGCCCCGAAAGCGCCATCGCGCTTCGTTCAGGAATTCCAAGTCCTCAGTAATCGGCACGACATACTCGTGGCGCTCCCACTTAGCCCGGATATGGAAGTAACGAAGGATTTCGCCGGAGACGTCGGACTCGAGCGGCCTTTTTACAAGTGAACGAAATCGCTCCTCGGCCCCTTGAAAATATGCGTTCTTTGCGGCGATGTAGAGAAACCGGAACGATTTCAGCTCCCGGAACAGGGCGTTATATGCCGCAAGATGAGCAACGAAATGGGACGAGGTTTCAAAGCCGGAGTCCACGTAGCTGAAGGTGACCACAGGCGGAGCGCCCGAGAATGGCGAAGCCAGAAACAACGGAAACTTGTCGACGAAATAACGAAGAGTTGGCTTCCCATCGATGCCGCCTTCATACACTTTGGCGGGGAGAGACTCTTTGGGGATCGCCAGGTCGTTGCAAAAGAAATGGACTTTTTCCTGCTCGGTTTCGAAATAGTTCAAATCCTGGTTAGCCAGAATGAAGTCCAGGAGCACGAGTCGGCCACGCATGAAATCGAATGAATGTCGTTTGCGGTTGCGTAGGTTGTCTTTATCGACGTGGCCGTAAAGGGTGCGAGAAAACAGATGGAAGATCGAGCCCCGGCGCATGTAGTCCCGGACACTGGCATGCCCGTGCTTGATCACTTTCTGGGCAAACGATGTGGGACGCTTTCCATACGCGGTCTTCGTGAAGGCCCGAAACTGACCGAGAGTGAAGTATCCAGAATGTACGGCCACGATGTAGAGAAAGCGGGCTTCCGCTTCTGTGTACCCAAGTTCCTTGATCCGTTCGACTTGTTCCTGGGGCATTTTCATAACGATAAAATCTCCGGTGTCAATTCACGCTCAAAAATCCTCCTGAGCTTTGACACATCATCCGCGGGAGCGCAGAGCGAGAATCCTGCGCGTACTTTTTCGGTGAGATTTCGATAGCGGTCGTGACCGGTGGAAAGCTCAAGGTCCACGCGACCCCGTTCTGCATCGCGAGTTTCAATTCGATTCGAACGTCGGGCACTGGAACCTTTCCTTTAACGACCTAGAGACCGTACCGTCGGCAATGGCATGTTTGCCGTAGGCGGAATTGGGGCCCTTGCCTAGCTTGCAAAATCACGATAGAGATGTGTCTTGAGTTCGTAATCGAGAACGACCCGAAAGTTTCGGGCTCTTTGAGCTTCCATTTTGGAGTCGTTTTTTGATACAGCCGGTGGAGGTCGGCGTCGTGATGGGCTTCGCGTGCTTCGAAAAAGCCTTGGTATAGAACCTGCCCCTTAGCAGCGCTTTGCGTGCGGGTGAGAAAGCTATGGTCGTTGTTGGTAAGTGTGAGCACTTGGCGAGAACCGGTTCCGCGTGAGAATGGATTTGAATTCAATAAGGCCCTGACTAACCAGGTATTCCACGCCGCGTTTCATACGGATCGGCGTAACCACCAAATTCCGTCAGATCTTTCTAGGTTACGGCACGGAGTTCCGGCTACACTCGGGGCCGCAGTTGAAGCTTCAGCCCCACGAAGAGCGTTATTCCGCGATCGCGTTGGTCCTCGCCGCGGACCGTGCGTGATGCAGAGCGTCGGATCGGACGACCCCGTGTTGCCCTGCTCGCAAGGAATCCGTGGCGAGAACTCCCCTACTTACTAGGGAACATTGAACTGAGAAAAAGTAAGAACGATTTTTTTACGATGGGTAGTAGTGCTCCGTATTATTGACGGAACGCGTACCCCGATGGCAAGCTTTCTGCCTCAGGTCGAAACAAGCGCTCGCATACCCAAGGGACAGGGACCCAATGGATAAACTGGACCCGTATGGCGATTGGGTGCTATTGGGGACCACAGAGGGACCTACCGGATCGGCAGTCGCAATCGATAAGGAACTGTTGGCTGCGGCACGAGAAGCTTGGCCGCACGTTCTAGCCCATGTCCGGGGCGAATTGTTCGACAAAGCATTAGGCGCAGAGAGGACGGTGTTGGCAGCCGATATCTGGGACCAAGTGCTGCTCTCAGTTGCGAAAACCCGCCAACGGAATCAGGGCCACCGACCTCCTATTTCCAATCTGGAATCCTACTTAATTGGAATTTTCCACCACCGCTTCAATAGGTTCCTCAAGAAAGAACAGAACAGGGCCGAAACTGTCGAGTTGGTTTCATCAGCCATGGACCTTGAACGTTTTGAAGCTGCCGTGGATTCGGATTGGGCTGAACAACTTGAACGCGCCATTGCGGTTAGGCAAATAACAGACCGTATGGATGGCTGGACGAGGAAAGTTTGGGAGGCGAGACAATATGGCTTTTCATGGAAAGAAATCTCGGGATGGCTTGGCATCACGGAACAACAAGCCAAAATGAAATTCCAGTACAACTTGGAGAAGATCCGGCAGAACATTCTTCGGATGGTGAAGCGCCCACGTCCATAAGCCGTGGAACCGCATAGGAGTGAAATTGAGGTCGCTTAGATTAGCAGCGAGGAGAAAAGGTTGAACGCAAACGGATATTCTGCGAGAGAAGAACAGCGGCTTTTGGACGCACTTGGCCGTGGTCTGCTCAAGGAGTTTCCGAATCCCGAGCGTAGCGGGTGCCCAGGCGTGGACGTTTTGAAGAGAATTGCGTCTCGAACGATGCCGCTCAATGAAGCGGGCAGGTGGCTCGATCACCTCGGTTCCTGTAGTCCCTGCTATACAGACTTCTCTGAATTCCGTAGAATTTACGAATCTCGGCGGAAGCGCAAACTGCTTGCAATCGCTGCAAGCATCCTGGTTGCTGCTTGTATCGGTGGTTGGTTCTTGTTGCAAAGACATAACGAAGGCCTGGTGGTTCAAACTGCGTTGTTGGATTTAAGGAATCGCTCTCTAACACGCGGCACAGAACCGAACTCTCCCTACCCGCCACTAGTCGTGAATAGCGCGGCTAGACACTGGAATATTTACCTACCGCTGGGAAGCACGGAAGGTACATACGAAATCAGGCTAGTTACGGATTCGGGAGGCCTGCTCCTGACTGCTACAGGTGAAGCGACACTGGTGTCTGGGATAGCTTCGTTACCCGTAGACGTGAATCTTGGGTCAAAAAACCTCGGTCGATGCAATCTTGAAATTCGAAAGAATACGGGTCAATGGAATTCCTTTCCCCTAGTCCTGCGTTGACATCATGAGCGTCTGCTCAATGAGAAGACGCGCGTTCCAGCGATTTGTCGTTCCCAAACAGGGGATCTGGGCGTGGAATCAGTCATAGGTGTTCTCTAGAGAGAGGAAATGAAAATTCAACACCCGGTTCGGACTACGTTGGCAAGCCTCTCATCGATCAGAAGGAGCCCGGGTGTATGAGTGCGAGTGTGTGAAACTCTCGAGATCATTGGTACAAAATTAGGCCTTCGCAACCAAAGTCTGTTCTCTTTCAATCACTTTCCGCAAACCCTTGCAACCATCCGAATGTGTATGCTGCAGCAGAGATTCGATACTCTGCCTAGATCTCACGATGGGCATGCCTATAGACCTATAGATACATCGCACACCTTTCCAGACATCACCTGTCTAGGCTTTCGAAGCAAAAACATGCACGGCTCCAACTAAGGATACAGACGCCACCCAAAACACTTGGCAGAAAACTAATTTTGCGCTCGACAACGACAGGAGGAGAGGACGCGATTGTAGAGGGCAAAATTCAGCGGTTGCAGCGTTTCGTGAAGCTCGCGGAATTAGATGACCGCTATCGCGCAAAAGCGGATGTCCGTCCGCTGCTCGCTGAGAAGCTCAGCGCTTTGAACGAGGGACGAACGGATGCGCGTGGCACTCTAACGCTTGCGCTTTTCGTCGCGGAGTTTTACGAGCCATACGCTCGCGAGAATCTCAAACCCTCAACGGTGAATGGCTACACAAAACTGTGGGATGTACTCGCCCGCGTGTTGGCGAGATTCGGCTTCGAGACTTCAAAACAGTGGATGCTGCGAACTTGCTTACAGCCCTCGCTGCGAAAAGTCTTCGACGCCGTTCACTCCAACACGCAAAGTCCTTGCTGAGTGTAAGCCGAAGCGAAATACTTTGTCTTCGCCGCCAGGTGCGGTCCATTTGCAACCGCGTTTCCACGAGGCTTCTCAGCAGACATATCGCTCAGAGCGACGGACGAGTTAAGAGCCTAGTCTCAAAAAACTTTACGGACTCTGACGTCTATGGAATATCCGCCGTTCTGGTCTCGTAACACAGATACAGACATATTGCGCTTGACTTGATACTCCAACTGGGTCGCCTCGTTCTGCGTGGAAGTAACATCAGTACTGAAGGTTAGTAGTAAATTTCCAGAGACGCGCTGCTGGATGCTGATCTGCGACCCGGGGTCATTAGGATTCGTGCCCGCCAATGGATCGATCGATAATTGCGAAATGCCCCCGAGTTTTTCGAGACGTCCGCTGACTTGCCCGCTGATACCCTGAGCAAGCACTGATTCGGCCCCGACGCTCGTCGGTGTACTTGCCGAAGAGGCCGAGGCTTCCGCGGTTTTGCCGAAAGCTATCAAATTAATGATGTCTGAGGGCGGCAGCGACGGGTCCGACGTATAATTCGTTCGCAAGCGGTCAATCGGTCCCACAAAATTCAGGGTGATATTGTATTGCTGCACCGTGGTAGTCACGTAGATATTCAGAGTCGGTTCAGCCCTGACAGGATTGGTAAACTCGATGGTGCCACTCTGCACCTGGTATCGCTTGCCCAGGAAAAAGATGTCTCCGCCGGTAAGCGTGGTTCTTCCGAGAACCACCGGATTGGCAGCGGTCCCGCCAACCGTGAAGTTAGCGGCTCCCTCAATACTTAATTTGCTGCTTACCGCATTCAGGTTGCTTGCCGTTTGAATCGCGATGTTGAGCTTCATATTCTCTGCCAAAGCGGATGGCGCCTCTGCTGGCGTGTCGCCTGAAAACTGGCCCATAAAACTGGCCAAGTCAAAGTCTTTCGTGAAGGAGAGGCGATCAATCACAATTCGGCCGCTTAAGGTTGAGGCTGCTGGCGACCCGTTCATCTGTAGGCTTCCGCCTGCAATCGATCGAACACCGTCGGGATAACGCACACGAACATTTTTCGCGTCCAAATTGAGTGAGAAAGCGGTTGTGTCCCCGTAGGTGAGAAAACCCCTAGCCGCAACATTTCCTCCGCCGGCGTTTCCAGAGAAATTGTTAATCTTTACCCGGTTTCCGCTGACGTCGAACGAGGCATTAATATTTTCAAATCCAATCGGAATCTCGCCGGAAACCACAGCCGCGTTCACAATTTTGGCCTGGCCGCGCACTCGCGGATTGGAGAACGTGCCGCCGGCCGTGAGGTCAACGTTAACGCTGCCCGAAGTATCGAGTTCCTGCTGAAATCCTTTGAGAATCGCCAAGTCCAGGTTTCCGTTCAGCTTCACATTCATCGCACCAGCGCGGCTGGTCGGAATCGAGCCGGTTAATTTCACGTCCGTGCCGTTGCCTTTCATCTCTGCGTCCTCGATTTTGATGAGGTTATTTGCGTAGCTGATATGTATCGGTCGCGCGTTGGCAATCTGCTGTGTCTTGTACCCCACGCTAAGGGTTGGAATTTCTAGATGCGCCTGCATCCGCGAAGGATCGCGTTCAGGACCATTCAACGTGGCATGCAGTTCCGTTTGACCTGTGACATCGCTGCCAACACTTGGCATGTAGCTCGCCAAAAGAAAACCGATCCGCATTGATCCCGTATCCACGCGTACATTCGCAACGCGCTCGCCCGTCAGATCGATATCGCCCTTAGCGTCAACCCTGCTCTGCTCCACTCTTGCATGGACGGTCCCATTCGCATGCCGATTCACTATATCCAGCTGCGCTTGGATTTCGGGAATCGATTGATCGTGAACCTTCAGGTTCGCAATGCTGACGGTAGCATCCAGCGTCGGATTCTGAATCGTGCCGTGGCCCTTAGCGTTAACTGCGAGCACACCGGCGATTCCCGCGTTCTGCGCCTGAATAGCACTAACTCTTTCCAGCCGGAGGCCAGAACCGGTAATGTCCGCATCATATTGTTTCGTTTTTGGTGCGTATGTCAGGGTCCCCGTTGCGCTGCCGGCGGAGATCTGCAATTTGCTCTTTAAGCGAACGGACTGGCCGTCTCCATTAAATTCGACAGTTAAAGTCTTGATCGCTTCATTCCACGCCGTGGCCTGACCAAGCGTAAGCGATCCCCGTCCATTTAGATTGTTTTCTGATCCGTTGACGGATATTGTGCCACCGAGCATTCCGGTGACCGGATAATGTTGCCCTGCGAGAAGCTGGATATCCGCAAGCGAAAGTTTGGTTGCCGTAATTTGCAAACGGATTGGACTGTCGTTTTTGAACGACCACTTCGTCAGTCCGACGCGAACGGTGCCCGCCAATTCTCCCTGCTTGCCCTGCAAGCTCGCGTTCAGTAGCGCGGCTCCTGAGCTACTGAGGTCCACTCCGCTTTCAAGTGTTCGCCAATGGCTGCCGTTGAAATCCAGATTGTTCACGGACAATTGTCCGGTGATCCTGGGATCGTGCAGCGATCCTGACACATCACCGCGAAAACGAGCCGCACCGCCGAGATTCTTGCTATCGAACACGGGTCCATTGTTTGAATTCGCGGGCTGCAGGCTTTGCACGAGCGAGCCGATTTCATGCAAGTCAGACGCGATCATTTCCATGTGAAGATTCGAGCGGTCGCTAAGCGTGCCCGAAAGCGCCAGTTGTGTGGCCGCACTGCGAAGATACGAGTCCGAAACCGTAAGCGTGGAGTTGCTTCCTCGATAAGCGACGTTTATTTTTCCTTCCAGCGGCGTGCCAGACGTCTGCTGCCCTGCACTGGCAGTGCTGATGGTTGCCTTGGCGTTGCCCGATCCGCGTCGGATGTTATCGGTCCAGGCTGCTTGGACTTTTAAATTCGCCTTCGCGGCAAGCGCGATTTGCGGTGTCGCTCCGCTTGCGAACGCTTCCGTGACCGCACGGAAGGAAATACCTTGCGCGGTTGCGCCGAGGCGGGATGCGGGCTTGGCATCCAGATGGTCAATCTGATAGCTGGCGGAAATATGCCCACCTAAAGTTTCCGCTTGCACGTTGCTCACCAACAAATTTCCCTTCGACAATTGATATTTAGCGCGAATTGTTCTCAATTCGCCGTGAGCCGATGGTGTGCGAAGTGACAGAAGCGCACTGTCCAGCGCGCCGTCCACGGACAACCCATGGATGAAAGGTGTATTGCCGGCCTGCCGGTAATTTATTCTTCCGCGCAGCTGAAGCTGACCTGAGGGGGTCGTCGCTGCGTTCAAAATTGCCGCTGCCTCGGCAGTGTCGATTTGGATTACGTACGAGCCGTCCAGTAACGGGTTTGCATAGTTACTCAATTCTCCGTTGATCTCGATTCTGGATTTGTCGGTCGTTGCGACCATTTCGTCGATGCTCACGCCCGAACGCGTGGCGGTTACACGCAGATTCACGCTGTGCGGTATGTGCTTCAAATCCTGATACGTGAGCATTCCTTGATCGTAGGCTGCCGAAACTTTGTATTGCTGCGCCAGGGTGCTGAAGGTGCTCTCGGCATGAAAATTATGCACATCAGCCGAGAGGGGCACTTCTCGATCGTTGTAATAAATTTCTCCCGATCGAACGCTTACGTGTTGAATAGCCAAATCAAAAATGCTGCTACTGGAGTTTGCGTCCGCAGCCTTTCTGGCCGGCGAAGCCGGCAAGTTATTACGACCTGCCGCATCGATCTGTAAATTTGCTACCGGATGATCCAGAATTATTTCGTTTAGATCGACTTGCCGCTTCCGTACCGAGAGAATCTTCACCCCTACTGCCAGGTGGTCCGCAGCGAAGAAAGGACGCTGCGATGCGGATTCCGTACCGAGCAGGGCAACGTTGTAGAAATCGATGCGCAGCGCTCGCCAACTGAACGCAAAATTGCCAATCTCGACACGACCCCCGGTTGCGGCTTCCAACTTTTGTATGACCTTGGCGAGGACGAACTGGTGAAACGCGGCTGTGCGCACCACGATGACAACAGTTGCGACCAGTGCCAGTATAGCGGCGGCAATCGTTATGGCCACTCTTGCTAACTTGCGCCTATTCATGTTTCACCGTGTCGCCCATGAAAAAACTCACCAGCCTGCTCATCAGAAGGACTGCCCCAGCGTGACGAAATATTGCGTAGCTTTCACCCCTGGAACGGACGTAATCCGATAGCCGATGTCGAAGCGCACTGGACCCACCGGGGTGTCATATCTAAATCCGATGCCAACAGAATTCGTGTAGTTGTTGGTGAATTGCCTGAAATTTATGTTGGTGTAGACGTTTCCGCCATCGTAAAAGATCACGCCGCCCAGCCCCGATTTCAGCGGGATGGGAAAGCGGCCTTCGGAATTGAGCACAAACAGCATGTCTCCGCCGACCGGGACGCTGATCAAAGTACACGTGGCTGGGTCGCTCGGATTGCTGCACACCTGCACCGGGCGTTGCGGACCGGCGCCATTGATGGGGAAACCGCGCAGCGAATCCGCTCCACCGGAGAAAAAGCGCTCGCTGAGGGGCACGTCGCTGCCCGCGAACGGCACCGCGAAGCCCAAACGCACGTTGTTCGCAAAAACGAGCCACGGTTTCACTTGCCTGTAAATGGCGGTTTGCCCCAGCATGCGCACAAAGTCTGCGCTCGAACCCAGCGCGCTCGGCGTGACGCCGAAAACAAAAGTCTGATAAATACCGCGGTGCGCGTCGAGAGGCTTGTCACGCGTATCGCGCAGATACTCCGCCGAAAAAGTGGAAAGTCGCACGCGCTGGTCCTGCGGGAGCACCAAATCCGGAATGGTAATGTTCAAAAGATTAGTGCGCTGGAAGCTGTAACGAAAAATTACCTTCTTGGTTTTTTTCGCGTCCAACGCTTTCTGGACCTGGAACGAAGCCTGTCCTAACTCCGCTGTGTAGATTGAATTTTCCGTGGTGCGCTCGGCCGAAACAGTAAAAAGGGAACTCCACGATGAACCGACAAAATGTGGGTCCGTGTAGTTAAGCGACGCACGCTGATCCAATCGCGATGCCACTACGGCAATAGAAGCCGTTTCCGCGCGGCCGCGCACGTTGTGCCGGTCAAACTCAAATGAGCCGCGCGGGCCGAAGAAACTCTGCTGGCTGGTCGTGAATTTGGTTCCCAGCCCGATCGGCGGGAGACCGGGGATGGCAACTGTTCCCTCGGGAATGTTACCGCTTCGCGGAATCACCTCGAGGCCACCGCCCAAGACCACGGTGTTTCGTTTTGCTTCGTGAACCTTGACCAGCATCTCTTCTTCGGTTTGCGTGCTGATGGGCCGAAGGGGCCGCACGCTGGCCCAATCAAAGATTCCCAGCCCATAAAGATCGCTGTCGGCGGTTAGCATTTTACCCTCGCCAATCGGAGCGCCCTCATTGACGTTGGGTGTGATTACATTGTGAATGAGATCTGCTTGGGTTTTTACATTACCGAGGAGGACAACATTTTTGGTGTGCGCTTGCGGACCTGCGTCGATGGTATACACCACATCAAACGC
>Ga0307475_10002431_pt1 | contig 11219 bp, 13 predicted proteins | sample atmos_gasesECM1C_FD_203317 | JGI IMG/M metagenome (GOLD analysis project Ga0307475, IMG submission 203317) | Hardwood forest soil microbial communities from Morgan-Monroe State Forest, Indiana, United States - atmos_gasesECM1C_515 | ecosystem: Environmental > Terrestrial > Soil > Temperate...
GTCAGTTCCCCCCGGTTACGTCGATCGTGACGCCGCTCACGAAGTCGGCGTCGCTCGATGCCAGAAAGCAGATGACCTTGGCCTGGTCGGCCGCCTCGGCCACCCGGCGCAACGGCGTGCGCGCGATCTCAGCCGCCTGCGCTTCCGCCGTCCGCCTCTCCCAATGGGGGCGAATCCGTTCGGTCAGGGTCAGGCTTGGTGCTATCGCATTGATCGTGACGCCGAAGGGTCCGAGCTCGAACGCCAGCTTGCGCGTGAACGCGATGATCCCGCCCTTCGCGGCGGCATAGGCGCTGCTGCTTGTCGGGCTCAAGCCGCGGCCGGCGATCGAGGCGAGGTTGACGATCTTGCCATGCCGCCGGCGCTTCATGATCGGCACCACCGCATGGGTGAAAAGAAAGGTGCCGTCGAGATTGAAGGCGATCAGGCGCTGCCATTCGGCAAAGGTCAGCTCGTCGACCCCGGCACCGGAGTTGGCGATGATCGTGCTCCCGCCAACAGCGTTGACCAGGATATCGATCCCGCCGAATTCCTTGTCGACCGAGGCCGCTGTCGCTTCGACCTGACCGGCGTCGAGCGCGTCGCAGAGCCGCCCGTGCGCCGTGCCGCCCGCCCTGCGCAATGCCGCCATCGCTTCTTCGAGGCGGCCCGGGTGATTGTCGACGCCGACGACGACAGCACCCTCGCGCGCCATGATCTCGGCGGTGGCACGGCCGATCCCGTTGGCGAAGGCGGTGATTACTGCAACCTTGCCGGTGAACCGCATCCTTCCCCCTTTCCTGTCCGGACGAGCAAATGCATTGTTACCCTTTCGACGGACGCATGCGTCCGCCTGTCGGGTGGCGCATCAATGATGCGCCCAGACGAGCACGGGAGAGTTTGTGATGCAACTCGGAATGCACCTGCCGCATGCGGGATCGCAGGCGACCCCGGCACTGATCAAGCGCCATGCGCAGCGCGCCGAGGCGCTCGGGCTCAGCGACGTGTGGGTCAGCGAGCACATTATCGTGCCGCGAGGGCAGTTTCCGCGCTCGCCTTTGTTCTACGATCCCATTCTGACCCTGACCTGGGTCGCCTCAGTGACCGAGCGGGTGCGGCTTGGCACCAGCGTCATCGTCCTGCCGATGCGCCATCCGTTGCCGCTCGCTAAGGAATTGTCGACCCTGCACAACCTGTCAGGCGGCCGGCTGATCCTCGGTGTTGGCGTCGGCTGGCTCGAGCCGGAATTTGCGGCACTCGGCGTTCCGTTCAACGAACGCGGCCGGCGCATGGACGAAGGCATCGCAATGATGCGTGCGGTGTGGTCGCAGGACCCGGTCAATTTCGCCGCGAAATACATTCCGGCGGTGGTCAAGGACATGACCATGCTGCCACAGCCGGTCAGCCACATCCCGATGTGGCACGGCAGCCGCTCGGAGGCGGCGCACCGCCGCACGGTCCGCATCGGCGACGGCTGGCACGGCAGCCAGGTGACGCCGGAGCAGGCGGGCGAGGTGGTCAAGCGCCTGCGCCGCGACCGGCCCGAGCTGGGGTTCACGATCTCGGTGCGCTCGCACTGGGACGGCAAGGATGTCGGTATGATGCGCGACCGCGTCGCTGCCTACAAAGCCGCCGGCGTACAGCACGTTATGGTGCATCCGCAAGACCGCGAGGTCGACGATTGGGACACTGTCATCGAAGGCGTCGGCCGCGTCGCTGCGGGTTAGGCCGGCAAGCCTCCCTTCAACCGGTTGGCAGCCTCATCCGGTGGCCGAGGGTCCGCGGTAGGATCCCGCGCTCGCGGGGATCATCGAACAACACCGTGCGGCGCGCGTAGACGACGAAGCCAGCCTGCTGATAGACGCGCAGCGCCTTTGGGTGGTCGAAAGTTGAGGTATGCAGCCAAAATCGGTCGATCGGCCGCGACCAAGCGCGGTCGATCGCGGCCTGCAGGAGATAGGGACCGAGCCGGCGCCCGATAAAATCGGGGATGAGCCCGAAATAGCAAAGCTTGGTCTCGCGTGCTGCCGCCGTGTCGAGCTCGAAGAAGCCCGCCGGCACGCCGCGCACGTACAGCACGAAGATTTCGATCGCCGGCCGGTGGATTTGCGCGGCAACCGACGCGTCGTCGATGATCCGCCGCTCGAACCACAGCCAAGGCTCGCCGACAGTGTCGTACAGGTAGCGGTAGAACGAGACCGTACTGACTTCGGCGCGCATCAGCGCGAGCTTGTCGAGCGGTGCCGGCATCCGCCGTCCCACCGGCCGCTCCAGCATTTCGAGATAGGTGATGGTGTCTTCGAGCACGGTCACCGGGCCGGACCCGTCTCGATCGGCGTATCACCCGGCAGGCCCCATTCGGACCACGACCCATCATAAACCGCCGCACCGGGATGTCCGATCAGGTGGAGCGCGAAGGCGAGCGCGCAAGCGGTGACACCCGAGCCGCAGCTCGTGACGATCGGGCGGTCGAGCGTGACACCGGCATCGCGAAACAGCCGGGTCAGCTCTTCGGCGCTTTTCAACTGCCGGGTGCGCGGATCGGTCACGTGCTCATAAGGGACATTACGGCTACCGGGGATATGACCGCTGCGCAGGCCGGGCCGGGCTTCGGGTACGGTGCCGTCAAACCGGCCGGTGGCGCGTGCATCGACGACCTGCTCGCGACGCATCGCGAGGTTCTCAAAGAGGGCACGCTTGTCGCGGACCAGCGCGGGGTCGAACCGCGCCGTGAAGCGGCGCTGCGGCGGGCTCGGCACCACCGTGTCGAGCAGGCGTCCCTCGGCCCGCCACTTCGGCAGCCCACCGTCGAGGAGGACTACGTCATCGTGTCCGAACATGCGCAGCATCCACCAGGCGCGCCCGGCGGAGGACAAGCCGGAGCTGTCAAAGCAGACGACCCGGTCGCCGTCGCCGATGCCGAGCGCCCCGACTTTTTGCGCGAAGCGATCGGGCGTCGGGATCATGTGCGGCAAGCTGGTGCCGGGTTCGCAAATGTCGTCGATGTCGAAGAACATCGCACCCGGGATGTGGGCGCGATCGTAATCCTCGCGCGCGGTCGGGGTGATGCCCGGTAATTTGAAGGACGAATCGACAACCCGCACATCTGGGTCGGATAGGTGCGCGGCTAGCCAGTCGGTACTGACCAACGCTTCGGGACGGGCATAGGGCATCGGATATCACTCCGCGAAAGCGAGGATCACGCGGCGGTTCTGCTTCCCCTTGTTCTCGATCTTCGTCACCGCGACCGGGCCGATCTCGGCGGTGTTGCGGACATGGGTGCCGCCGCAAGGTTGCAGGTCGATCCCGGCGATCTCCATCAGGCGCACGCGGCCCATGCCGCTCGGCGGCTTGACCGACATCGTGCGCACGAGCTCGGGTTTGGCGGCGAGTTCCTCGTCGGTGATCCAGCGCGGCTCGACCGGATGACCCGCGGCGACCAGCGCGTTGAGCCGGCTCGCGATTGCCTCCTTGTCGAGGCTCGATCCGGGTATGTCGAAATCGAGCCGCCCCCTGCCATCCGAGACCTGGCCGCCGGTCACCGCACCAGGGACGATGCTGCATAGCAGGTGCAAGCAGGTGTGCATGCGCATCAGCCGGTAGCGCCGGTCCCAGTCGATCTCGGCGACGAGTTCCGCGCCGGGCTCGGGGAGCGACGAACCCGGTAGCGGGAGATGAATGACCTCGTCGGGCAGTGGTCCCTTGACCGTATCGACGATCGCGATCGACCGGCCCGACGCAAGCCGCAGCGCTCCGGCATCCCCGGGCTGGCCGCCGCCTATCGGATAGAAGACGGTGCGGTCGAGCCAGATGCCGCGCTCATCGGCTTGGGTGACCCGTGCGCTGCAAGTGCTAAGGTAGCCGTCGTCGCGAAACAACAGTTCGGTCATCTTTCCCGCAATCCCCTTATCTGCGCTGTCCTGGCGGAAGCCGGGACCCATCCTTCCGTGCTCACGAGTGCCTGATGCTTATCTCAATATGTTCGAGTAGAGATCCATCCAATGCGGATTGTTCTTTTCGATGAGCTCAATTTTCCAAGCTCGCTTCCAACTCTTGATTCGCTTTTCCCGTTGCATCGCTGCTTCCAATGTGTCGTGACGCTCGAACCACACCAATCGATTGATGCCGTATTTTGCGGTAAATCCGGGGACCGCTTCCACCTTGTGCTCCCATACCCGCCGGACAAGGTCTGAGGTCGACCCGATGTACAGGGTCCCATACGGTTTGCTCGCGAGGAGATAAGCGAAGAACATTGCGCGCGCTTACAAATGGCTCCCGGCTTTCGCCGGGACCGCGATAATTGGGCAATCGCGTGGGCCGGCACCTCATTGCTTTAGAGCCAGGGCGGGGTCGGGAGCTCGCGCGACTTCAGGAATTCGGGGTTGAAGAGCTTTGATTGATAACGAGTACCGGAATCGGCGAGGATCGTTACGATCGTGTGCCCGGGTCCGAGCTCGCGCGCCAAGCGGATCGCACCGCAGACATTGATCCCGGTCGAGCCGCCGAGAACCAGCCCTTCCTCGGTCACGAGGTCGAACAGGACCGGCAGCATTTCGTTATCGGTGATCTGGTACTGCCCGTCCGGCGCAAAGCCCATGAGGTTGCCGGTTTCGTGGTTGTTGCCGATGCCTTCGGTGATCGAGTTGCCTTCGGGCTGCCACTCGTGGCGCGCATACCAGCTGTAAATGCCCGAGCCCATGCAGTCGGACAGATAAATCTGGACCTTGGGATTGCGCTCCTTGAGCGCGATGCCGACGCCGGAAAGCGTGCCGCCAGTGCCAACCGAGCAGGTGAAGCCGTCGACCTTCCCGTCGGTCTCCTCCCATATCTCGGGGCCAGTTGTCTCGTAATGCCCGCGCCGGTTGGCGAGGTTGTCGAATTGATTGGCCCAGATTGCGCCATTGGGTTCGCTCGCGGCGATTTCTTCGGCGAGCCTGCCGGAATAGCGCGCATAGTGCATCGGGTTGGCATATGGGACGGCGGGGACAAGGCGAAGGTCGACGCCGCACAGGCTCAGCATGTCTTTCTTTTCCTGGCTCTGCGTCTCAGGCATGACGATCACGGTCCGATAGCCGCGCGCATTGCCGACGAGCGCCAAGCCGATGCCGGTGTTCCCGGCAGTGCCTTCGATAATGACGCCGCCCCGGTGAAGCTGGCCGCGCTCCTCGGCGTCCTTGATGATGTAGAGCGCTGCGCGGTCCTTGACCGAGCCGCCGGGATTGAGGAACTCGGCCTTGCCGAGGATCGTGCATCCCGTCTCCTCGGAGGCGCGCCGCAACTTGATCAGCGGCGTGTTTCCGACCGTGCCGACAAAGCCGTCGCGGATCTTCATGCCACTCTCCATATCCGAGCTCGCACGCCAAGACTATCGAGGGCGCGCGCGAGGACGCAACACTCCCGGCTGTTTGCGCGACGCGCCTGATAGCTTAGAACCAACCGGGCGATGCGAACGGTAGCTAGCCGAATGCCCGAGCCCGACCAGGACGAGCTGTTCCCCGCCCCGAAGCCGTTGGATCCCGACCGGCAACGCGACCCGACGACCGGTCTGCTGCCGTCGCAGATGCTGCGCGAAGCGGTGGCGCAGGGGCGCGAGATCATGTCCCCTCAACCGATCGGCGATGACCAGATCCAGCCCGCGAGTATCGATTTGCGCCTGGGCGAGGTCGCTTACCGGGTGCGGGCGAGCTTTCTCCCCGGCGCCAGAGCGAGCGTGCGCGACAAGCTCGATCTGCTGTCGATGCATCGGATCGACCTCGCTCCGGGAGCGGTTCTGGAAAAGGACTGCGTCTACATTGTGCCGCTCTTCGAATATGTGGCGTTGCGCAGCCGAACCTCGGGATTCGCCAACCCGAAAAGCTCGATCGGCCGGCTCGATGTTTTCGCCCGGGTCATCACTGACCACGGCAGCGAGTTCGACCGTATCCGAGAGGGCTACAAAGGGCCGCTCTATGCGGAAATCTCACCGCGCTCGTTCAGCATTCTGGTGCGCTCCGGCTCGAGCCTCGTGCAATTGCGTATCCGCCGTGGGTCGCCCGCGTTCAGCGATACCGCGCTCAGGCGGCTGCACCACGAGGTCGGCCTCGTCGAGCCCGCTCCAAGCGCCGCGACTAGCGGCGCGGAGGCGGCAACGCCGGGAAGGCTATCAGCACGCGAGGCGATCCGCGATGGCCTCGCCTTCACCGTCGATGTCGCCGGCGACACTGGGAGCGGCATCGTCGGCTACAAGGCGCGCCGCCACACCGATCTGATCGATGTCGACCGGGTCGATCAGTACGATCCGCGCGACTTCTGGGAGCCGGTCTACGCCCACCGCGGGCCCGGCGGCCCGGGTGGGATCGTCCTCGACCCACACGATTTCTACATTCTCGCTTCTCGCGAGGCGGTCGTCGTACCGGCCGATCACGCGGCCGAAATGCTGCCCTACCACACCTTTGTCGGCGAATTCCGCGTCCATTTCGCCGGTTTCTTCGATCCTGGCTTTGGCACTTCCGAGACCGGTGGTGCCGGCAGCCGTGCCGTGCTCGAAGTACGCTCCCACGAGGTCCCGTTCCTGATCGAGGACGGCCAGATCCTCGGCCGCCTCGTCTACGAGCGCCTGATCGCCCGACCGGACAAGCTCTACGGCCGCGCCATCGGCTCGTCCTATCAGAGCCAGGGGCTGGCGCTGTCGAAACACTTCAAGAAATTCCGGTCAGGCTGAGCTTGCGACGCGAGCTCAACCTGGCGGCCAGAGCCGGCGCAGGTGGTCGCGGTGACGCAAGAGCCAGTAGAGGCCGATCAGGGTGTGACCGCTTTCGATGGCACCCGTATCGAGCAGGAGCTCGACCTCCGTCAGGGTTTTGACGGCGACGCGAATATCTTCGTGCTCTTCGGGCAATCCGTGCACCCCCGCGGCAGCGGTCGAATCGACGCGAGCACAGAACAGAACGACGCTTTCATCGGAGCCACCTGAGGACGGCAGATAGCCCTGAATCCGGATCGGCTCGCCCATCAAAGTGAGGCCGGTTTCCTCGCGGGTCTCGCGGATGGCTACCGCTTCCGGCGTCTCGTCGGTGTCGATCAGTCCGGCGGCCGCCTCGAGCTGCCAGGGCGAGCTACCGGCGAGCAACGCCGGGAGACGGAACTGCTCCACCAGAACGACCCGGTCATGATCGGGATCATAGAGCACGATCGCCACCGCCCGACCGCGCCGCAGCACATCATAGTTTCGCTGGGCGCTCCACGCCCCGGAAAACAGGCGGTTCCTGAACACGAAGGTATCGATTCGCAGATGATGCCCGGAAACCGTCTGGGTGTGCGCGATCTCGACGTCGGGATGGGACGGTTTGATCGCGGGGGGCGGCTTTGCCATCGTCACGCGATCCGCGCATCGATGACGGCTCCCGCCGACGCGTTCTCGATTTCGACCACCCAGAGGTCGGGGTCTCGCCGACGTTGTCGCTCGATATAGGCGTCGGCATCCGCCTCGGCGACGGCCGCGGGGCCAGTCGCCCTCATCCACAGGAGTTCGCCGTCCTTTCCACGGGCCTGGGCGAGCACCACACAGCCGGTGTCGCGACCGTTGAATTTGAGCAGGATCGCGCCGGCATCGTCGTCCCCCCGGGCCAAGACGGCGACCGGGATAGCGGCGAGATCACAACGCCGGATCAGTGCCTTGATCCAAATCCCCGATTTCAGCCGTGCTTCCATTTCGACGGATCGAGGATCCCCGGCTAGCCGCGGCTCGGCGCCAAAGGCAGGCGGACATGCACCGCCAGTCCGCGTGGCCTGCCATTTTCTGCTTCGATGGTCCCACCCATCGCCTCGACATTGCGGCGGGAGATCCACAACCCGATCCCGAAGTAGCTCGAAGGGCTTGCGCTCGTCATCTCGGCGCGGCGCTCAGAATAATATCGGTCAAAGATCCGGTCGAGCTGTCCCGCGGGCACTCCGGGGCCCTGGTCGCAGACCCCGAGATGCGCAAAAGATCCGTCGCGGGTCAAGTGCACCAAGATCTCGCTGCCGCGTGGGGAAAACGAGACGGCGTTGTCGATCAGGTTCTCCACGACGGTCTCAATCATCTCTTCGGTGCCGAGTACGAAGAGACCGGGCAGGAGATCTGCGGTTATTGTCAGGTCGTGGCTGGCAAGAATAATGGTCACGTCACGACTGGCGAGGATTGCGGATCGGATCTGGATCAGCTTACCGACGACGCTCCCGAGATCGACCGGCACTCGCGGCTCGGCGATCAGGTCGGCCGTCGCTTCATCGAGGCTACGCGCCGAGGCGACGAGGCCGTCGAGGCGGTCGAGCGAGTGTTCGACCACACCGATAGCGCGCTGCGCGCGCTGGTTGTCTGAGGGCAGCACACGCCGCAGCGGTTCGATCGACTGGCGAATCACCGCAATCGGGGTCTTGAAGGCGTGCGCGTTGTCTTCTGCGGTGCGCCGGATGTCTGCGGCGGAGCGGTGCAAGGCGTCGACCATCCGGTCGAATTCGGCCGCGACCTCAGCCAGCTCGGGAAGACCCTTGCGGCCGGCGAACGATCCTGCGTCAGGTCCTTGCTCGCGGATCCTGCGTGCGCGCTCGGCGAAGCGGCGCAGTCCGCGGTGAACACTAAGCAAAGTTGCAAAAGTGATCGCCGCCATGGCGAGGTAAATTAACGCTGCGACGATGACAGGCGGAGTCGCCCAGTAAGGCTCACCGAGGTGAGCCGACGGGTAAGCATCAGCCGAAAACGAAGCGATCACCGCCCAGCAGCCGGCTGCGGTCGACAACGGCGTCACCGCCGTGACGATTTCGGCGCCGCCGGTCGGCCGATGATAGATCAGCGAGAACGGCAATTCGTCGCGGCAATTCTGAGCGAGGCGATCGAGTACACCCTGGCGCGCCAGGGTTTCCCGTTCCGCCTCGAGGTTGCTCGGCGCGACTGCGGGCCAGGACGCTACGTAGTAAAATCCATCGCTTCCGGCGCCGGCGTCGGCCGGCGCGAGCAGCACCTTGATCGTCGTTACTTCGCCGGCGAAGCGGGCCAGGTGATGGCCGAGTTCCGGCAGCGAGCCGCGGTCCGCGGTCTCGAGCAGCGGCAGCAAGGACTTGCTGATGACCCGGCCCTCGTCGCGCACGCTGTTCAACAGCAACTCCTGGCTGTCCTGATGGGCCGAACTGAATTGCAGATACAGAAAGACCGGAACGAGCACGAAGATGACAGCGAGGACCGCTGTCTTCGCCGTCAGCGACGACGCCCAGCGCAGACCGCGACGCGCGTCATTCCTAAGCTGTCCAGCGGTACCCGAAGCCGGCGTAGTTCTCGATGTGGTCGAAACCGGGATCGCCATCGCGGAATTTCTTGCGGATACGCTTGATGAAGGTTCGTACATTGGCACGATAACCCTCTGCGCCGTGTCCGGCGACGAAGTCCTTTCCGTGGACGAGATCATATATCTCGCGATAGCCGACGTCCTGCCCCGCCTTCTCGGCTAGCAGCGTGACAATCTTGAATTCTGTCAGAGTGAGGTCGATCGCTCGACCGGCCCACAATGCCCGGTTCACGTCGAAGCGCAGCTCAAGCGGACCGCGGCGGAGCGATGTCCCGCTCCGCGGATCCGGATCGACCGAGGGCCGCACGCCTTCGGCGATCAACTCGAGGCGTCTCAAAAGAATTGGCAGCCGGCGGGATTTGTCGATGAAATCGACCGCACCGCCTTCGAGTGCCGCTTCTTCATAGATGTCGTCGGACAGGACGGTTAAAAAAATCACTGGGATTGTGATTCCGGCGCGCCGCAGGCGGCGCAGCACATCGAGGCCCGTAAGGTTGGGCATTCGCCAGTCGAGCAGCACTACGTCGGCAGCACCGCCGCCCTCGAGGTACGCGAGCGCGTCGCGGCCATTGCCAAGGCTGGTGACCTCATACCCTTCGTCAATCAAGTTCAGACCGAGTGATTCGCGGAACAAATCGTCGTCATCGACAAGAAGGAGATGCGGCATTGGCGAGAGAAATCTAGTGGTATCAACCAAACGGAGGACGCCCGCAGCCTCGTTTTCGTCGCCCCCGCAAGAGCGGAGGCCTAGGAGCATAGGCGCTGTATCCGCCGGTCCGGATGCCCGCTTCCGCGGGCATGACGATGAGGCGGGCGGGTGCCAAACCTCGGAAGCCTGCCACTAGCTACCTCGAGCGGCGACGAGTTCGCCCAGGCAAATCTGGCGCCTGGCCGAATCGGCGGCGTCGCCCTTGAAGGTGTAGTGCAATGTCCGCATCCGGCCGCTGCGCAGATCGAGATAAAAGTACAGGTCGAGCTCGCAGGTCGCAGTCTTGTATCGCCACACCGTAGCGGGTGGCTCCTCGGTGCGCTCCGCCGCGGCCCCCAACAGGCGGGTTGCCCCCATCTGGTCAAGTCCGATCAGCTCTTTTGCTTGCGGGGTCGGGGCGACCGCCGGGGCCGGACCGGGTCCCGCGGGTTTCGGCGCGATCATCGCAAGAGCCTCATCGCTGGCTTCGGGGGCTGGGCCCTCGATCGGCGGATTTTCGGTTGCCGGAGGCGGGGTGGGTTTGCGTGCGGGGCGCGGTACAGCGCGGACGGGCGCTTTAGGTACAGGTAGCTCAGGCGGCTGAACCGCTGCCGTCACCGGAGGCGGTTGGGGTGGTTGCTCGGCGCAACAGGCCAGCATGCTTGCACCGAGGCCCAGCGCAACGGGACGTAGCAACCAAAACCGCCATCTCGGCTTTGCCTCCCGGGCCGCGATCCCCTGCGTGTGCGCGTTAATGTTCACAACCAAAACATAGCAGCGGTCAGCGCCGCGCCAGGCGGTCGATCGCGCCAATGTCGCCGTCGCGATAGATCGCCACGAGCTGACGATCGTTCAGCAGGACGTAGGTTTGATCGCCCCGGTCGCAGTAGAGCCTAGCTACCGGATAGCTCGGCTCAACCAGCAATTCGGACAGTTTCTTGCGCAGGTCCGGCTGTCGGGCGATCAAGTCGGTCAGCGCCTGGCGGCTTTGCGTGTCGTAGCCGAAGCGAAACACGCCGCCGCAAGAGGCCTTATCGAGCGCTGTGCTGTGGCCGTCGGGTTGGGTTTGTACGACCGTGTCCTGGCGGATGGTGACGCTGTCGTTGTCCGGCGTGGCCCAGGTCCCGAGAAACGGGTTCTGGACAGTCGGTTCCGGGGCCACGCAGGCGAGCGGAATTGCCGCCAGGGACAGCACCGCAACGACACGCACAAGGTGCTTTCGATATCCGCTGCTGAGCACCCGCCCCACCCTT
>Ga0307475_10002432_pt1 | contig 11219 bp, 6 predicted proteins | sample atmos_gasesECM1C_FD_203317 | JGI IMG/M metagenome (GOLD analysis project Ga0307475, IMG submission 203317) | Hardwood forest soil microbial communities from Morgan-Monroe State Forest, Indiana, United States - atmos_gasesECM1C_515 | ecosystem: Environmental > Terrestrial > Soil > Temperate...
GGCGATGAATCGTGCGAGGTCATCGATGTGCCCGTGGGTATCGTCGCCCGCGATGCCCCGGTCGAGCCAGACCACCCGGCGGATCCCGAGCACGTCGGCGAACACCCGTTCGATCCCGTTCCGCCCCAGCCCGGGGTTTCGGGCCTGCACTCTCGAGAGCAGGCACTCCTCCGTGGCCATCAGCGTGCCTTCGCCGTCGACATCGATGGCGCCGCCTTCCATGACGACCTCCCGCCCGCCGACGAGGACCCGGTGCTCGGGCAGCCCGAGCGCCTTGGCGATCCGCGGCGCCACCAGGTCGTCGCGCTTGTGGTTCGGATACTTGGCCCAGCCGTTGAATCTCCAATGCGTCGCGATCTTGCCCCCCCGGCCGTTCGTGACGAAGATCGCGCCCGAGTCGCGCGTCCAGACGCGGTCGGTCGGGATGGAGAAGAAGTCGATCTTCTGGAGATCGGCGCCGACCTTGAGGAGGACCGCCCGGGCAGCGGCGCGCGCGGAGGAATTCTGGACGAGGATGCAGACGCGTTCGTGGCGCGAGAGGACGCGGACGATTTCTCCATAGGCCCAGGGGATGGGTTCGAACTTGCCGGGCCAGTCCCCCCGATGATGGGGCCAGGCGATCCAGGTGGCGCGGTGGGGGACCCACTCGGCGGGCATCGCGTAGCCGCCGGGCCCGGGAGGCGCCGTCATCGGTTCTCGAGGCTCCGCTCGGTGATCTGCCCGTAGGCGTCGATCCGGCGGTCGCGGAGGAAGGGCCAGTGCTGCCGCGCGGTCTCGACGACTTTGGGGTCGACCTCGGCGACGAGGACCTCGGCCCGGTTGCGGGAGGCTTCGGCGATCATGCGTCCGTAGGGGTCGCAGATGAAGGAAGCGCCGAAAAACTCGATGCCCGCGCCCTTGGCGCCCTCGTGGCCGATGCGGTTGACGGACGCGACATAGACGCCGTTGGCGATGGCGTGGGAGCGCTGGATCGTCTGCCAGGCCGAAGTCTGCGCTTCGCCCCACTGCTTCTTTTCGCTCGGATGCCAGCCGATCGCGGTGGGGTAGAACAGGACGGAGGCCCCGCGCAAGGCGGTCAGACGCGCGGCTTCGGGATACCACTGATCCCAGCACACCAGCGTGCCGATTCGCCCGTGGGCGGTGTCGAAGGCCTGAAAGCCCAGGTCGCCCGGAGCGAAATAGAACTTCTCGTAGTACAGGGGATCATCCGGGATGTGCATTTTCCGGTAGGTCCCGATGTGCTTCCCGCCTTCATCGAGGAGGACGGCGGTGTTGTGGTAGACTCCGGCGGCGCGGCGTTCGAACAGGGAACCCACGACCACGATCTTGAGCTTCCGGGAGAGCGACCCCAGGGCCCGGGTCGACGGACCCGGGATCGATTCGGCGAGCGCGAAGTTCGCGTGATCCTCGGACTGGCAGAAATAGAGGCTGCGGTAAAGCTCGGGGAGACAGACGACCTTGGCGCCCTTCTTCGCGGCGGCGCGGATGCCTTCCTCCGCGACGGCCTGATTCTCGCGCGCGTCGCTCGTGCAGCGCATCTGGACGAGCCCGATCTTGAATGCCACGGTCGGGAAGATATCGCAAGCGACCGGGGAAGGGCAACGAAATCCTGAAGAGCGGTGGAACGGGAGCCGGGGAGCGCCCCCCCTCCGGTGATCGTGAAAGGAGTTTCGTGAAGATTGTGGAGTGTACTTTGCGCCGTCTGTCGTATAGACTGGAAGGGGGCGAGCCTTCCCATCCCGGGACGAATTGACAGCACTAGAGCGGGTTCTCGGACTCGTGTAGGAGGCGCCCCCATGGTTCACCAACCCTCCACCAGGCTCTTCATCGTCCTGGCGCTCTGCCTTCCCGCGCTCCCCGCCCAGGGCCTCCAGGACGACAAAAAGGCCGCCCAGGAGGAGAAAAAGGCGGCTGAAGACGCCGCGAAAAAGGCCGTCGACGAGTTCAACGACAAGATGAAGGAGGCGAAGGCCCTCCCGGACAAAGCGCTCCTCATCATGAACCTGGGCGACTTCGAGCCCAAGGATAAAGTCCTCGTGCCCGCGCTCGGCAAGTACCTCGGCGCCTTCGCGAACGACATCAACTGCCTTCTGGTGACGTCGGCGGCCGATGCGCTGGGCAAGTTCCGCGGCAGCCCGCAGGCCGCGGCCGTCCTCGCCGGCGCCCTGGCCGGCTACAAGAAGAATCCTTATGTCGCCGGAAGGATCTCCCTGGCCATCGGCAAGGTCGGCCACGAGTCCTCGCTCCCGACCTTCGAAGAGCACCTCAAGGGGACCGACCCGGAGCTCGCCGTCCAGGCAGTCTGGGTGATCGCCGAATTCCCGGGCCAGATCGCGGTCGAGACGTTCTTCAAGGAAAACGAACGCATCGACAAGGAGCGGAAGAAGCAGAACCTGAAGGACGAGAACAAGAAGGTTTATGACCGCGTCCAGCCCGAGCTCCTCAAGGCCATCAAGAAGGTGACCGGACAGCCCTGGCCGACGATCGCGGAACTCACGATCTGGTGGAACAAGCACTCGGCCGCCTTCAAGGAGGAGAGCAAGAAGAAGGAATCCGAGCGGAAGCCCGAGACGCCGGCGACGGCGCGGACCTCGATCCCTCCCGTCCTCCTGGTCGAGCTCCTCTTCAAGGAAAATGCCGGCGTTTCGACGTCGAACAGCGGCTCTTCGAGCGCGAACTTCCCGATGGCGACGTTGACGGAGAAGAAGCCGGCCTGGAGCACCGTGGTGCCTCCGAACGGCGGCGCGGCCTCCCTCGACTTCGACAAGACCGGCGGCGCCTATGCCGTCGATCTGGGCGGCGGTACGGGCATCGACAACATCCGGAATCTGAAGTCCTTCACGATCACCGGCTGGACCCTGTGCTGGGAAATCAAGGAAGGACCCTCGGACAAGATGGCCGGCGGCGGCAACCGGATCGTGAGCTGGTTCAATCCCCTCAAGGTGAACGAAGGCGTCGAGCTGGTCTACCGCACGGACGGCAGCCTCCAGCTGGGCATCGGCCAATGGGCCGACGCGTCGCCCGCGCGCAGCAAGCCGGAGCAGATCCCCGTCTTCGATTCCAAGGTGAAGGACATGTACGCCGAGCACTATGCGAAGTGGCGCTTCTTCGCGGTGACCTACGACTCGGGCCTCGCGAGCAATCACGCGAAGTTCTACATCGGGAGCCGCGCCGCGGACGCGAAGCTGGTCAACGCGGTGGATTACAACCGCGGCCCCTCGGGCTCGAAGATCTCTCCTCAGCTCACGATCGGCAACGTGACGCCGCAGATCCGCCCGATGGCCCCGGAGCGCTCGTACCGCGGGCTCCTGGACGAGATCCGGATCTACGGCAGCACGCTCGACGGCTCGGGGGCCCTTCCGCTCGACGAGCTGATCAAGATCCAGAACCGCATCGTTCCCGAAGGCAAGGGCTAGGCCCGCGGCTTCGGCCCGGGGAGAGAACGGGAAGCCTCGCCGGGGCAGGCGGCGGAACCAGGACCCCCTCCCCCAGGGCACGCCTTCGGGCGTCTCCGGAAGGGAATCCCCGGCGCTCCGGCCGAGGGGGATGTCCCTGGCGGAGGGACCTTTCCCCCCGGTCACCCTCTCCTGTCCCAGCGGTGCGTATAATAGGGACTGGAGCGGGGACTGGAGGGCCTGCCGAGTGCACATCGTCATTGCCGTGCTGTCGTTGGTTCTCCAGCAGCCGGAAGTCCCCAGACCCGCGTCCCTGGACGACCGCCTGGTCGTCGAGCTGGTCGCCGCCGAGCCGGTCCTGAACACGCCCACGGGCATGACCGTCGACGCGCGCGGACGCGCCTGGGTCATCGAATCGAACACCCACTTCCCGCCCAAGAACTACCGGGGGCGGCCCACGGACCGGATCCTGATCTTCGAGGACTTCGCTCCCGACGGCCATGCGCAGAAAGTGACGACCTTCGCGGAGGGCTTCCGCTACGCGATGGGCATCGGATTCGGGAAGACCGGCGACCTCTACCTGGCCACGCGCTGGGAGGTTTATCGCTGGCACGGGAGGCCCGACCTCGAGCAGCGCCGGGACTCCCTCGTCAAGCTCGATACGAAGGGGAACTACCCGCACAACGGCCTTTCGGGGTTCGCGTTCGACCCCGAGGGGAATGTCTACTTCGGCATGGGCGAGAACCTCGGCGCGCCCTACAGCCTGGTGGGGGTCGACGGCACGACCATCAAGGACACCGAGGGCGGGAAGATCTTCCGCTGCAAACCCGACGGGACGGGACTCCAGCAGGTCGCCACCGGCTTCTGGAATCCCTTCCATCAGTGCTTCGATGCCCATGGTCGACTCTTCATCGTCGACAACGATCCCGATTCGAGGCCGCCCTGCCGGCTCGTCCACGTCGTGCAGGGGGGAGACTACGGGTTCAAGTTCCGCAATGGCCGCAAGGGGCTGCATCCCTTCACGGCGTGGAACGGGGAACTCCCCGGCACGCTTCCCATGGTCTGCGGGACGGGCGAGGCGCCCTGCGCCCTCCTCGAATACCAGAACGACGCCTTCCCGGCGGACTATCGGGGGACGCTCCTGGCCACCTCGTGGGGCGATCACCTCATCCAGCGCTTTGCGCTGGAGCCCAAAGGCGCCTCGTTCACCGCGAAGCCTGAGACCATCGTCCAGGGCGGCGAAAACTTCCGCCCGGTGGGCATGGCCCAGGCGCCCGACGGCTCCCTCTTCTTCAGCGACTGGGTCGACCGCTCGTATGAGCTCCACGGAAAGGGCAGGCTTTGGAGACTTCGGGCGAAGTCCCCGGGCACGACGCCGACGGCGAGCCGTGCGCCGAAGGACAGCCCCGAATTGCTCCGCATGAACGACGTGCTCGCGACGACCTCGAAGGAACGGCTGGCCGGACTCCTGCCGATGCTGGCGGATCCCGATCCCTTCCTGGCCGGGGCCGCGATCGACACCCTGAGCCGCGTCGGCGGCCCGTCCTTCCTGCTGCCCCAGATCGCCCATCCGGACCCCAAGATCCGTCTGGGCGTGCTCCTGGCGCTGCGCCGGACGGCGGACAAGAGCGCGGTCGGGACTTTCCTGGAGGACGCGGACGTCGCGATCCGCCGGGCGGCCATCCAGTGGGCGGGCGAGGACCAGCTGGGCGACCTGGCGGCGGCGATGGAGAAGACCGCCTCGCGCCTGCCCGTGACGAAGGAGATCTTCGAGGCCTACCTGGCGTCGACCGACCTGCTCGCCGGCCGCAATCCGGGCCAGGTGGACCAGGTCGGCAGCGAGCTCCTGATCGCCCGCGTTTTCGACGACCCGGCGGAGCCCGCCGTGCTGCGGTCCCTCGCCCTGCGCATGCTCCGGCCCGATCACCCGTCGGTCGCCGTTCCCAGGCTCGAGAAGCTGATCGACAGCGAGCCCGAGCTCCGCGCCGACGCCGTCCGCGCCCTGATGAACCGCCCCGACGACGCCGCGCAGGCGATCCTCCGGCGGATCGCCGACGACCGGGCCCTGGTCTTTGACGTCGTCTCGGGTCTGGCCCACTCCGCCGCATCGTCGGAGGAAACGCGCCGGATCCTCCTGGCCAAGCTGGACGGGAGCGCCTCGCCCGAAGCGATCCGGTCCCTGAGCGGCGCCGTCGACCGGCCCGAGGTGAAGGAGGCCCTCGACAGGAAGGGCGGGGAACTGGTCGCGATCCTCCTGGGACGCCCCGCCGGGCTGCCGCCCTCGCTCGACGGCTGGAAGCACGTCGCGGCGTCGAAGGGAGACGCCGCCGCGGGCGAGCGGCTCTTCTATCATCCGAAGGGTCCGCAGTGCTTCGTCTGTCACCGCGTGAACGGCCGAGGCGGCATCGTGGGGCCCGACCTGTCGACCATCGGCAACGTGCAGAACCGGGACAAGCTCGTGGAATCGATCGTCGACCCCAGCCGCGAGATTGCGCCGATGTTCGTGCTCTGGAAGATCCGGACGAAGAAGGGGAACATCTACGACGGGCGCATCCTGTACGAGGATCCCGCCCCGACCGGCGAGATCATCCTGATCGACGCGCAGGGGAAACAGACCAAGGTGAAGAACCAGGACATCGAGGATCGCCAGGCCTCGAAGCTGTCGATCATGCCCGAGAAGCTTCCCGAGCGCATGACGCGCCAGGATTTCCGCGACCTCATCGAGTTTCTTTCGGGGCTGAAATGACCGCGCACCCGGCGACGTCCTTCTTTTCCGCTTCCTGCCTCCTCCTGGCCCTGGCGTCCTGCTCGGCTGCCCCGGCTTCTTCGGAAATTTCGATCTCGACGGACTTCGAGGGGGGCTGCCTGGCGAAGGTCGAGAAGATGTCCGAAGCACGATTCCGGTGCGCGATTCCGGGGGAGGCCGACCATGAAGGCCGCAACCGCCAGGCGAGCTGGTACTACTTCCGGGTCGATGGCGCCAGGGGACGCGACGTCACCGTCGTCCTGACCGACCTGAAAGGCGAATACAATTACAAGCCGGCTCCGGCGTGCGTCCGCGAGGACACCCCGCCGGTCGCCAGCAGCGACGGGAAGGCGTGGCGGCATCTCGACCGGATCGTGGTGGAGAACAACGAAGCGACGATCCGCTTCACTCCGGACTCCGATGCGTTCTGGGTTGCGCACCTCGAACCCTACACGGCGTCCCGGCTCGACCGCTTCCTCGACGGGATCCGCGGAAGCCCCGGACTCACGATCGGGGAGATCGGGAAGAGCGTCGAGGGGCGCAGCCTCCCCGTGCTGACGATCTCGCAGGCGCTCCGGGGGGATCCCCCCCGGCTCCCGGTGGTCTGGCTCATGTGCCGCCAGCATGCGTGGGAGACGGGGACCTCCTTCGTCGGCGAGGGCGCGGTCCGCTTCCTCCTGTCCGACGCCGGGCAGTCCCTGAGACGGAAGGCCATCTTCAAGATCCTGCCCATGATGGACCCCGACGGCTGCGCCCATGGAGGCGTCCGGTTCAACCGGAACGGCTATGACGTCAATCGGAACTGGGACACGGCCGATCCGGACAGCGCCGAATCGCGCCGGCTCATGCCCGAAATCTGCGCCGCGAAAGCCGCGATCCGCAAGGATCCGGGCTGCCTGCTCACGCTTCACAACCAGGAGACCGGCGAGTGGTTGAGCGGCTCGGAGAGGCACCGGGAGATCGCCGCCCGGTTCTTCACGGCGCTCCGGGACCGATCGACGTTCGATCCATCGGAGAAGGGCCCGCGGCCCCCGCCCGAAAACCTTGCGCCCGGGCGCTACAGCGTCTACGAGTATCTCGACCGCCAGCAGGACCTGCCGGCGTTCCTCCTGGAACAAGGAATCACCCAAGGGAAGAAGCTCTCCCGGCTTCCGACGGCGCAGGATCGCCGCGAATTCGGACGCCAGCTGATCCAGGTCTGGGCGGACGTCGCTCTGGGGAACTGACCATGATGCTCCCTCTATTGCTCCTCGCGCTGGCCCAAGGCGATCCCGTCTTCAAGCCGGAGGACCAGCCGCGCAAGATGCTCTACACCTTCCTCCAGGCGGAATGCCGGAAGGAGTTCGACGCGCGACGCCAGGACGTGGCGGCGCTCAAGTCGGAGGACGATCTCCGGAAGCGGCAGGACGGGCTGCGGGCGAAGTTCATCGAAGCCCTGGGCGGCTTCCCGGAGAAGACGCCGCTCAACGCCCGGGTCGTCGGCACGGTGAAGGGCGACGGCTTCCGGGTCGACAAGGTGATCTATGAAAGCCGCCCCGCGCACCACGTCACGGGAAACCTCTATGTCCCCGAAGGGAAGGGTCCGTTCCCCGGCGTGCTCGTCCCCTGCGGGCACAGCGACAAGGGAAAGGCCGAAGAGGCCTATCAGCGCATCAGCCTCCTCCTGGTGAAGAACGGGTTCGTCGTGCTCTGCTACGATCCCATCGGCCAGGGCGAGCGGATGCAGCTGCTGAATGCGGAAGGCAAGGCGGCGATCAAGGGCGGCACCACCGAGCACACGATGGCCGGCATCGGGGCGCTCCTGGTCGGATGGAGCTGCGCGAGCTTCCGGATCTGGGATGGCATCCGGAGCATCGACTACCTCGCGTCCCGTCCCGAGGTCGATCCGAACAAGCTCGGGTGCACCGGCAACTCCGGCGGCGGCACGATGACGGCCTACCTGATGGCGATCGACGAACGCATCGCGGTCGCCGCGCCGTCGTGCTACCTGACGACGCTGGAGCGGCTCTTCGCGACGATCGGACCCCAGGACGCGGAACAGAACATCCCCGGCCAGGTCGCCTTCGGGATGGAGCAGACCGACTATGTCACGATGCGGGCGCCGAAGCCGACCCTGATCTGCACCGGCACCCAGGACTTCTTCGACATCCTGGGCTCCTGGACCACCTTCCGCGAAGCCAAGCAGGTCTATGCGATGATCGGACACGCCGAGCGGGTAGACCTGATCGAAGTCAACGACAAGCACGGCTTCTCCCAGCCGCGTCGCGAGGCGGCCCTGCGCTGGATGCGGCGCTGGCTGCAGGGCGTCGACGATGCGGCCGTCGAACGGCCGACGCCGGTTTTCCCGGAGGAAGAGCTTCGCTGCACGGCGTCGGGCCAGGTGCTCTCGGAGCTCCGGGGACGGTCGGTCTTCGACCTCGCCCTCGAACGCGGAAGGAGGTTCGCCGCGACCCGGACCGGGACGGACCTCGTGCCGCTGGCGCCGCTCGATCTCCCCCCCAAGCCTCACGGCGGGGACCGGGGCTGGATCGAGGTCGAGCCGGGCCTGCGCCTGGCCTACCGGCCGTATGCCGATTCGCTGCCGGCCGAACAGCGACTGGTGGTGTTCCGGAAGGAGGGGGCGGCCATCGCGGTCGATCTGAGGGGCTTCGGAGAGACCGCGCCCGAAGGCAAGGCCCAGCCCTTCGGCGCCGACTGGAAGGAAGCCTTCCTCGCCTTCCATCTCAACCGCCCGCTGCTGGTCCAGCGGTCGCGGGATCTCCGGATGGCGAACGCGTCGCTGGGGCGGGGCTGGTCGGTCACCGCGACGGGCAAGGCCGTCCCGGCCGCCCTCTACGCGGTCGCCCTCGAGAAGGTGATCCCCGAGCTGACGCTCGACGGCGGCCTCGTCTCCTGGGACTCGGTCCTGCGACATCCGGCGACGACCCTGGAACTGTCCAATGTCCTTCCCGGAGTGCTCGCGCATGTCGATCTCCCCGATCTCGCCGCCATGATGGCCCCTCGACGGCTGACGATCCTGTCGCCCGTGGACGGCGCCGGGAAACCGGTGTCGCAGGCCGACCTGGTCGCCGCGTACGCCAGGGCCCGGGAAGCCTATCAGGCGGCAGGGGCGGAGGGAAACCTGATCCTCCGGGCCGCGCCATGAAAAAGAGGAACGCTGCACCCTTTTTTCGAGCGGGCGGGAACTCCCCCCTAGGATGAGAGCAGAGGCCGTGGAACCGATGGATTCGATCCCGACCCGGGCCGACGATGCGGCCCTGCTCCGCGCGTTTTCGGAGCGCGGCGACCGGCAGGCGATCAACGTCCTCCTCGCGAGGCACGCCGATGCGGCGTATCGCGTGGCGCTCCGTTGCTGCCGTAATTCCGCCGACGCCGAGGACGCGGTCCAGGTCGCCTTTATCGAGGTGCTCCGCCACGCGGCGAAGTACCGGGGAGAATCGGCCGTGAGAGCGTGGATTTTCGGATTCATCGTGAACGCCTGCCGCCACAAGGCGCGCGAAGAAGGCCGCCGGGCCTCCCGCGAAGAGCGGGCCGCCGGGTCCGGCGTATTGCCGGCGGAGGATCCCGCCCTGCAGGACGCCGTCCGCAGCGCCGTCCGGGGCCTGCCGGAGCACTACCGGCTGCCCGTCTGGCTCCATTACTGCGAAGGCCTCTCGTCGCCCGAAGTCGCCGACGCCCTGAGCCTTTCTGAAAACACGGTCCGGAGCCAGCTGTCGCGCGGCGTTGAAGAGCTTCGACTGACGCTTTCGGCGAGCGGCCTGTCCGTCACCGCCGTGGCCGTCGTCGGCGCGCTCGCGTCGGCCGCCGTCGAGTCCGCTCCGGCCTCCTTGACGTCCTCGCTGTCGGGACTGAGCTCCTCCGCGGCCCCCGCCGCCAAGGCGGGAGTCCTGGCGAAGCTGGGGGCCGGGACCATGGCCGCGGCGGCGATCCTGTCGACGGCCGCCGCGCTCTGGTCCGGCGGGGTTTCCGACGACCCCCGTCCGCCCGAGTTCTCCCGCGTCGACGAAAAGATCCGCGAATGGCTGCCCCGTCCGGAAGAGCGGCGCTTCGACGAGATCGGCTGGGTGAAGGCCTGGCCCGACGCCCTGCGCCTGGCCCGCGAGCACGGCCGCGGGGTCTTCGTCGTCGCCCACGTCGGCCATCTCAACCTGGGCCGCACCGACGGCGGATCGATGAGCCTGCGCGGCGGGCCCCTGTCCGACCCGGGGGTGATCTCGCTTCTGAACTCGCGCTTCGTTCCGGTCTACGCGAGCACGCTCGACGAGAAGGACCGGGAGCTCGCGCGCATCGGCCGCGATTCGCAAAAAGCGGGCTTCGGCAGCGGGACGGAGTATGTCTACTTCCTCGATCCCCAGGGGCGGGTGGTCGACGGCGTCCACATCTGCACGATCCGGACGCCCGATCTGCTCTCCAAACTGAATCAGCATGCCCAGGGCGAGCCGGGCGGCACCCTCTGCCCGCCGACGCCGCAGTCCGTCCCGCCGCCCACGGGGGCGCGGGTCCTTCACGTGACGTCCCGCTACCTGGACGCGAAGCTCCAGGTCGAGAAGGGAAAGAGCGACTATCACGCGTTCCCCGCCGAGGAATGGATCGAGCTGGGCGCGGCGGATGAAGCGGCCCTGGTGCCGGCCTCCGACGCCCCCCTTCATTCGGCGTGGCCCGTCGACCTCGCCGTCGCCGCGCGGTTGTTGTCGCGCGTCTATCCCCTGACCGGGAACATGATCGATCCCGAGAAGAACCGGATCCAGGCCGCGGGGCTGACGGCGAAGGTGGTCGCGGGCCGCCGCGACATCGCGTGGATCCGGCTCGAGGGGCGGGTTTCGATCGATCATCCCTTCGTCGCCGAGCGCGACCATCGGGCGGTGGAGTCGGCCCTCACGGGATACATCGAGTACAACCGGGCGGAGAAGAAGATCCGGACCCTCCGGCTGATCACCGAAGGCGCCGTCTACGGCCGCGAGAACTTCGCGGTGGCCTTCCGCTCCGTTCCGTAGGAGAGACGGCGATGTCCCAGCTCCTGGCGGCCCTGCTCGGGGTCCTGGTCCAGGACGCCGGCGAGCGCGTCCTCTTCGACTTCG
>Ga0307475_10002433_pt1 | contig 11219 bp, 9 predicted proteins | sample atmos_gasesECM1C_FD_203317 | JGI IMG/M metagenome (GOLD analysis project Ga0307475, IMG submission 203317) | Hardwood forest soil microbial communities from Morgan-Monroe State Forest, Indiana, United States - atmos_gasesECM1C_515 | ecosystem: Environmental > Terrestrial > Soil > Temperate...
CTCGCCAGTTTATCCCGACCTTCCGACCGTCGCCGAAGCCGGCCTGCCCGGTTATGCGGTCGACCTGTGGCTCGGCATCTATACGCCCGCGACGGTGCCGCCCGACGTGCTCGCCAAGCTGAACAGCGGGATCGCGAAAGCGCTCAAGGATGAGCAACTCAAGGCCTCATTCGCGACCTTCGGCTTGACGCCGCGCGGGACGACACTCCCCGAAGGCGCCGCCTTCACCAAATCCGAATATGAGAAATGGAAAAAAGTGATCGACGACGGACACATCACGCTCGACTGATTCCGTGCCGCGTTTTGTGTTCCGAAAGCGCTGAGGCGGCGTTGCGGAGTCCACGATGAATTCTTCATCGCGTCCTTGGCCGACTGAGTTGCGCCTGCGCAAGGATCGGAAGATATTGACGGTCGCCTTCGATGACGGCGAGAAGTTCGATCTTCCGGCCGAATATCTGCGCGTATGCAGCCCGAGCGCCGAAGTGCAAGGTCATTCTCCGAGTGAACGGCGGACAGTTGCCGGAAAGCAGAATGTCGAAATCCTGGAACTGCATCCAATCGGTAATTATGCGGTGCGGCTGGTGTTCGACGACATGCACTCGACCGGAATTTTCAGCTGGGACTATTTGTTCGAGCTCGGCCGCGACCACGAAGAAAATTGGCGCCGTTATCTGGCTGATCTCGCGGCCAAGAACCTGTCGCGCACGGCGCAAACCCCATAACTGAAGGATTGGCGCCGCCGAGCGCAGCCGCATGTGCAAGGCGTCGCATCTAAAGAGCTTGTTTACCACGAGCCGGGTACCGCAGGCGAAGAGTTAGCTCCAGTCACCCTGCGTCAACGATCGGTCAACTTCGGTTTGGCATAGTGGCCGCAGTGTCGGGGTGGGGCATTTGATGGGGCACCAACCGGCATCAGAACGGCCTTAGCTCTCTCCCTCGCGCTAAGGCCGTTCGTTTTTCTGCGGCGCTCCTTGGCCATGAAAGCCGCATCGCAGCGGCCATACATCCGCCAATTGAAATCTTTGCCGCTCTGTTGACGCTGGACGATGTCATCGCGTCGCGCGGCGGCATTCCGTTGGTCGAAGGCGTTGCTCGGGCGGCACCGGCTCTCAGGACGAGGCGAGCTGCACCGCAGGCGCCCAACACGATCAACAAATAGCGATCGCCGGCGCATTATTACACCACTATTGTCTGCGAGGGCGGCACAAATTGCCGCCCTCGTTGCGTCATAGGATCGGCTATGAAGGTCCTACCGGCCCGACAATGCGTGCCGGGTGCGCGAAAACCATGCCGGCTTCTGTCATGCATCTTAAATGGCACTATTTGGCCGGCTTGCTGGCGCTCGCCGTCGCTGCGCTTTTGGTATCGCCGGCCGCGCCTCAAAGTAGCCAACCCAGCGATGCGCTGGTCCAGCAGCCGGAGCTCGCCGCGGCGATGGCGCAGTACCGCCGCGCACTCGAGGAATACGACAAGGGTTGGCAAAGCTACAACGCGGCATCGGACGCGTACTGGAATCTGATTTCGGAAAAGCGGCGATTGCGCAATGCCAAGCGCGCTGGCGGCGAGGCGCTTTCGGTCTCGGATTACGTGCTCGCGCAGCCGCCGGTCTATACCGGTCCGCCCAAGCCGCGAAATCCGCTCAAGCCGGAAGTCCCGCCGCCTCGGATCTATGTGCCGGTGGTTGCCGATTTTGTCGCGGCGGCCCGCCAGGAATTCAAGTTCGTCCCGCGGTTGCCGCAGAGCGAGACCGAGTTCAAGCGCGGTTATGCCAAAGTGGCGCTTGCGGCAGGTTTGACGCGAGAACAGATCGTCCGGATTTACGGCTTCGAGGCGACCGGAAACGGCAGTTACGACATCGAGGCCGGGCTCGAATACAACAAGCATGGTCGGGCCATCACCACCGCGCTCGGCTACAACCAGTTGTTGGCGACCAATTCGGTGGAAATCCTGGCGGAAAAGGGCGACGAGTTCATCAAACAGTTCGAGAGCAAATCCGCCGTAGCTCCGGTCGCCGAGCGCCAGCCGCGCGACGGCAAAATCGACGCGTTGCGGAAGATGGTCGCCTTCGCGCGCAGCGTTCCGGACGCGTGGGGCCAGCACGAGATCCTGGCAAACACGACGAAGGGGCTTGGGGTGCACGCCCTTAATCTCGATCTCGATGTCGGACCAATGCTGCAGACGCAAAAGCTTCTGGATTCGCTCGTATTCGCGCGCCGCAAGGGATTTTCGCGGATGCTTACCGCAGCCGAACTCGAAATGATGAACCTGACCGGCGACGGCAACGGCTTTGATATGGTGACGATGCCTTTATCGTGGCGCGACCAGGTGCCAACCGCAAATTTTTTCCGGCCGAGCGGCTATGCCGATAATCCGCTGGCCCAGCGCAACAACGTCGTCGCGAAGCTGATTGCGGCCACTGACGCGCGCATGGACGAAGAAATCAAAAAGCCCGGTGCGCGCGAACTTGCCGCATATTTGCAGTGATCGCACGAGGGCATTGCGACCCCGCTTTGGATCGTTACCATGCGCGCTCGCAAGGGCGGGGCTATGAAACGGCGCGAATTCATCGCATGGGTTACCGGCGGCGTGGCGGCTTTTCCGGCGCTGTGGCCGCTTGCGAGCCGCGGTCAAGGCGCTGCGCCGGCAAATCAGCCCGCATCGGCCGGCGCCGATAATTCGATCGGCCAAGTCGCAAGCATGACCGGCAGCGCAACGGTGACGCGCGGCAATGCAGCCCGCGCGGCTTTGAAGGTCGCGGACGCCGTTTATGCAAAAGACATTCTGCAGACCGATGTGAATTCCTCATTAGGCATCACTTTCGATGACGAAACGACTTTCAGCCTTTTCGCCAACACCCGGATCGTAATCGACTCCTTCGTCTATCAGCAGGGCGGTCATGGCAATCTCGCCTCGTTCAACGTGGCGGCCGGCACTGCATCTTTCATCGCCAGCCTCGTCGCCAAGACCGGCGACATGAAAATCGCAACGCCCGAGGCAACTCTCGGCATTCGCGGCACGACCGGGATCGTCGAGGTGCCGCCGGCTGGCGGCGCCGCCGCGCCGACGATCAAGCTCTATCCCGACGCCGATGGGCATGTCGGCCGCATCGAGGTGTTCAACCGGCAAGGCACGAGTCTCGGCGCATTGACGCAAGGCGCGAGCGCATTTGCGCTGCGGCCTGGTCCCGGCGGCCGGCTCGCCGCGGTCTCGTATCAAATTCCCGCGGTGGAAGCGGCGCGCGATCGCGGCACCTTGCAGCGGCTCAGTCTCACCCACACGATCGGCCGCCAGATGCTGATCCAGCGGCAGCGCTTGCGTGGACCCGGCCGGCAAGGTCCGAACAATCAGCGCCCACGCGGCGGTCAGAACCCCGAGCGGGCGCCGCAGCAGCCGCTTAACCGGCCGCAACGCCTGCCGGGTCAGCCGCGCCCGCGACAGCGCAAGAATATTTTCAACGAACCGAAACGTTAGAGGAAATCATGCGCGCCTATCAATTGCCCAAAGGGGGCGCCGGAATCGATGCGCTCGTCCCGGTCGATCGCCCAGATCCCAGACCCGCCTATCGGCAGGTGCTGGTGAAGGTGAAAGCATGCTCGCTCAATTTCCGCGACCTTGCCATTGCGCGCGGCAGCTATCGCGTGCCGGTGCGCGAAAACCTCATCCCGCTGTCTGACGGCGCCGGCGAAGTGCTCGAAATGGGTCCAGGCGTGACGCGGGTGAAAGTTGGCGATCGCATTGCTGGAAATTTCTTTCAGCGCTGGAGCGGCGGCGCGCCGGCGGCCGACGCGCACAAAAGCGCGCTTGGCGGCGGCATTGATGGCATGCTCACTGAATACGCCGTCCTCGAGGAAGACGGCGTCGTAAAGATTCCGGCGCATCTGTCGCTGGAGGAGGGCGCGACTCTGCCGTGCGCGGCGGTGACGGTCTGGCATGCGATGGTCGAGCACGCCGGGCTCAAGGCGGGCGATACGGTGCTGCTGCAAGGTACCGGCGGCGTTTCGATTTTCGGATTGCAATTCGCGCGCGCGATGGGCATCCGCGCCATCATCACCTCATCGAGCGACGAAAAGCTTGCGCGCGCGAAAGCGCTCGGCGCCGCCTTCGGCATCAATTACCGAACGACGCCGGACTGGGAAAAGGCAGCCATGGAATTCACCGGCGGAAGCGGCGTCGATCACGTCGTCGAGGTCGGCGGCGCCGCGACGCTGGCTCGCTCATTCGGCGCCATTCGCGTCGGCGGTAAAATCACGCTCATTGGCGGGCTAAGCGGCGGCGCCACCGAGCTCAATCCGGCGCTGATTTTTGGCCGCCGCGCCAATGTCCAGGGGATTTCGGTCGGCTCGACACAGATGTTCGAGGCGATGAACCGGGCCATCGCAGCGAATGCGATCAAGCCGGTGATCGACAAAGTGTTCGGTTTTGCCGAGGCGCAAGCCGCCTATCGGCACATGGCGGCCGGCGCGCATTTCGGCAAAATCGTCATTCGGGTCGCCTGATCTCGGTTGTCCCCAACTCAAGGGACTACAGTTAGAAATATTGCTTGAATCGTGAAAAATGATGTTTTAAGCATCATTATTCACATCTCGACCTTTTCCACACGCTCACTTGTGATTACCGCCGGACAAATTCGCGCCTCACGCGCGCTGCTTGGCATCGACCAGCGCCGCCTCGCGGAAGCCGCTGGGCTGTCGCTGCCGACGATCCAGCGCATGGAGACGAGCGAAGGCGTCATTAGGGGCAACGTCGATTCGCTGATGAAGCTGGTTGCCGCGCTCAATGACCTGGGCATCGAACTGATCGCCGACAACGCGGCAAGCCAAAACGGCGGCCGGGGCGTGCGACTAAAAGCGGCCGCCTCATGATGCTAGGCGTGGCCCTTGCCTGCGGATCCATGTTGCTGGCGCTCGCCGTGCTTGCAGTGCTTATGGTGCGCTCGCCGCATGCGAGCCGGCTCATTTACGCCGCTTGCATGCTCGTAACCGCAGTTTCACTGGTCGCGGCCTTGACGCATCTCCTCGCCGCGCGAGCGCCCGAAGCGCTGACACTGCCGGTCGGATTGCCATGGCTCGGCGCGCATCTGCGTCTGGACGCGCTGTCCGCCTTCTTCCTCGCGGTTGTCGATCTCGGCGCGATGACCGCCAGCCTGTTCGCGATCGGCTATGGCGACCACGAAAGCGCGCCGGAGCGAGTCCTTCCCTTCTTCCCGGCTTTCCTCGCCGGCATGACGCTCGTAGTGCTCGCCGACGACGCTTTTACGTTCTTATTGTCGTGGGAATTCATGTCGCTCACCTCCTGGGCGCTCGTGGTCTCGCATCATCGCGTGCCGGAAAATGTGCGCGCCGGCTACATTTATCTGTTGATGGCGAGTTTCGGTACGCTCGCTTTGCTGCTGGCATTCGGGCTGCTGGCCGGTTCGGACGGCCTTTACAGCTTTGCGCAAATGCGCGCGGTGCATCCGGCCGCGGCCACCGGCGCGCTGGTCCTGCTGCTGGTGCTGCTCGGTGCCGGCTCGAAGGCCGGACTCGTACCACTGCACGCCTGGCTGCCCCTCGCGCATCCGGCCGCTCCCAGCCATGTCTCGGCTCTGATGAGCGGCGTGATGACCAAGGTCGCCGTTTACGGTTTCATTCGGACCGTGTTCGACCTCGCCGGCGCGCCGTCCTGGTGGTGGAGCATCGTGATATTGACGGTTGCCGGCATCACCACCGTCATGGGCGTGCTGTACGCGCTGATGCAGCACGATCTCAAGCGGCTCCTTGCCTATCACACCGTTGAAAACATCGGCATCATCTTCATCGGCCTGGGGCTCGCGCTCGCGTTCAAGTCACAAGGCATGCTGTTCGCCGCCGCATTGGCGCTCACAGCGGCGCTTCTGCACGTGTTCAACCATTCCTTGTTCAAAAGCCTGCTGTTCTTTGGCGCAGGCGCGGTGCTTACCACGACCGGCGAACGCGACATGGAACATCTCGGCGGTCTCATACACCGCATGCCGCAGACCGCGTTCGTTTTTCTGATCGGCTGCGCCGCCATTTCAGCGCTGCCGCCGCTCAACGGCTTCGTCTCCGAGTGGCTGACCTTTCAAGCCATCCTGTTGTCGCCGCAGTTGCCGTCATGGGGCCTGAAGTTGCTGGTCCCGGCGATCGGCGCGTTACTGGCGCTCTCCGCCGCATTGGCCGCGGCCTGTTTCGTCAAAGCCTATGGCATCACGTTTCTCGGTCGGCCGCGCACGCGCGCCGCCGAAACGGCATCGGAGACAGATTGGTTTTCGCGAGTGGCCATGATGGTTCTGGCGAGCCTATGCCTGCTCGCAGGAATTCTGCCGGGTCTGTTTATCGATGCACTGGCGCCCGTCAGTTCCTTTCTGATCGGCAAAAGCATGCCGGCGCAAATCGGCGCGCAATGGCTGTCGATCGTACCGATTGCCGAGAGTCGTAGCTCTTATGACGGGCTTCTCGTGTTTTTGTTCATGACGCTATCGGGCACGCTCGCCGCATTTGCCATCCATCGCCTTGCCTCCGACCGTTTGCGCCGAGCGCCAGCCTGGGATTGTGGCTATCCCGATTCTGGGGTGATCACGCAATATTCGGCGACCAGTTTTGCTCAACCGATCCGCCGCGTATTTGGTACTGTGGTTTTTCGCGCCCGCGAAATCGCGGAAATGGCGCCGCCGGACGATACGCGGCCGGCGCGGCTGACCGTCGAACTGCACGATCCCATCTGGGAGTGGATCTATGCGCCGCTCGCCGTGGCAATCGGCGTTGTAGCCGATCGCCTCAATCATCTGCAGTTTCTCACCATCCGACAATTCTTGACGCTCGTATTCTGCACGCTCGTGGTCCTGCTGCTGGTGCTCGCCCTATGGTCTTGATCCGCGATTTGACGATTCAGGGCGTGCAGATGTTGCTGGTGCTGCTGCTGGCGCCGCTGTTCACCGGTTTCGTGCGAAAGGTAAAAGCGCGGCTGCTGCGACGGCGCGGACCGCCGCTCATCCAGCCCTATTTCGATCTGGTGCGCTTGATGCGCAAAGACGTCGTGCTGGCGGACAACGCCTCTTGGCTGTTCCGGGTCATTCCATATCTCATCTTTGCTGCGACCTGGGTCGCGGCGTCGCTGATTCCCACTTTCCGCACCGGGCTTCTGTTCTCGTGGTCGGCGGACCTGATCGCAATCGCGGCGCTGCTCGGTAGCGGACGTTTCTTTCTCGCTCTTGCAGGACTGGACGTCGGCACGAGCTTCGGCGGCATCGGGTCAAGCCGCGAGGTGATGATCGCTTCGCTTGCCGAGCCCGCCATGATTATGATCGTATTCACGCTGGCGCTGATTGCTGGCTCGACGCAGCTTTCCACTATGTCCGCCTTCATGGCATCGCCGGCGGTCGGTCTGCGCGTCTCGCTCGCGCTTGCGCTGATTGCGTTGATCATGGTCGCAATCGCTGAAAACAGCCGCATTCCGATCGACAATCCGGCGACCCACCTCGAGCTAACCATGGTCCACGAGGCCATGGTGCTCGAATATTCCGGCCGACATCTGGCGCTGATCGAGCTGGCAAGCTGGCTCAAGCTCGTTCTCTATGTTTCGCTGATTGGCTGCCTGTTCGCGCCCTGGGGTATCGAATCGAGCGGCGCCGCATTGTCGGCGCTTACGCTCGGCATTGCCGCTTACATCGCCAAGCTCGCCGTGGGCGGCATGCTGTTGGCGCTGTTCGAAACCTCTATTGCCAAGATGCGCGTGTTCCGGGTGCCGGAATTCCTCGGCGCAGCACTGATGCTCGGATTATTGGCGACGCTGCTGCGCTTCGTATCGGGGAGCTTCTGATGAACGGTATCGATTTCGATATCGCGCATCTGCTCGCCGGGTCGCTGGTCCTGGTCAGTCTGCTCGAACTTTACCAGGATCGGCTCTACTCGCTTCTCAACATTTACGCCTTGCATGCTGTGGTCTTGGCCGCTTCCGTAGCTTGGCAAGCATTCGTTCAGGATGCGCCGCATCTCTACATCACCGCGGCGATTGCGCTGATCTTCAAGGCCACGGTCATTCCGGTCGCGCTCCATCGCATCATCGTGCGGCTCGGCATCCATCGTGAAATCGAGAAAGTGGTCGGCGTCGGCATCACCATGCTCGCGGGCATGGCGCTCGTCGCTCTCGCCATGGTGGTCATGCTGCGCGTGACGCAGGAAGCCGATCCGCTGGCGCGCGAGGATCTCGCCTTTGCCCTCTCGGTCGTTCTTCTTGGCCTGTTGATGATGGTGACGCGACGCAACGCCGTCAGTCAGGTGGTTGGCTTCATGTCGCTTGAGAATGGATTGGTGCTTGCCGCAACCGGCGCCAAAGGCATGCCGCTTGTGGTGGAGATCAGCGTCGCCTTCTCGATCTTAATCGCTTTTATCGTGATCGGCATTTTTCTGTTTCGCATCCGCGAACGTTTCGACACGGTTGACGTGCAGATCCTCAACGATTTTCGCGGAGAACGGCAATGACGTTTAATGCCCTGGCCGGCGTATTGGGAATTCCGGCTATCGCGGCGGCGTTGTTCGCCGCCCTGCCGGACTATCGCATAGCCGCCCGATCGAACATCGCTGCGACCGGGCTCACCTTGCTCTGCTCAACGTCGTTGTTTTTCGTCAAGCCGCAGCCCGGCGCTTACTTTTTGGTCGACGATCTCAACGGCACGTTTATCGTTCTGACGAGCTTCGTCGGTTTCACCACCAGCATTTTCAGCGCCAGCTATATCGGCCACGAACTCGAGATTGGAAGACTGACACCGCCTTTCGTGCGCTTCTATCATGCGATGTATCAGGTCCTGATGTTTGCGATGAACCTGGCGCTGAGCGCAAACAACATCGGACTGATGTGGGTGGCGATCGAGTTGGCTACGCTCACCACCGTGATGATGGTCGGAATCTATCGCACTCACGAGGCGCTTGAAGCGGCCTGGAAGTATTTCATCCTCGGCAGTGTTGGTATTGCGCTTGCGCTGTTTGGCACGATTCTCGTCTACATGGCCGCCCGTCCCGTGATCGGCGAGGGGCTCGACGCGATGGTCTGGAGCGTGCTGGTCGCGCGCGCCGGCGCCTTCGATCCCGCTCTGCTCGACGTCGCCTTCGTTTTTCTGCTGCTCGGTTACGGAACCAAAATCGGACTTGCGCCGCTGCATGCCTGGCTGCCGGACGCACACGCGGAAGGCCCGACTCCGATATCGGCGGTGTTGTCGGGGCTTTTGCTCAACGTCGCGCTCTATGCGCTATTGCGATTCAAGATGCTGCTCGCGGTCAATCCGGCGGCGATTGCTCCCGGCCCGCTGATGGTGACGCTCGGACTCGTTTCGCTGGTTTTCGCTGCTTTCATGCTCTACCGGCGGCGCGACATCAAACGCATGTTTGCGTATTCGTCCATTGAGCACATGGGCATCATCACCTTCGCTTTCGGCATGGGCGGACCGCTCGCCAATTTCGCCGGCCTTCTTCACATGACCATGCATTCGCTCACCAAATCGGCAATCTTTTTCGCGGTCGGTCATGTCGCGCAGGTCAAAGGCACGCAACGTATTGCCGATATGGGCGGTCTCACCGAGACCCATCCGGTTCTCGGCTGGACCCTGATCCTGGGCGTCGTCGCGATTGCTGGGCTGCCGCCGCTCGGGATCTTCACCAGTGAATTTCTGGTCGTGAGCTCGACCTTCGCCCGCGCGCCAGCGCTCGCGCTCGTACTCGTATTCGGGATGCTGGTCGGCTTCGCGGCGCTGTTCTTGCGATTAAACAGCATTGCCTTTGGCGAAGCCCGCGGATCAAGCGAAAAGGCGAAGGCGTCCTATGTGCCGATGTTCGCGCATCTTGGCCTGGTGTTGATTGCGGGCATCTACCTGCCGCCGGCACTGGTCGGTTGGTTTGAAACCGTCGCCAGGCTGTTGGGATGAGTTGATGCCATCGCTCGAGAGCATCGTCGCGCACGGCAGGGCCGTAGAAACTCATCGGCCCTGGCCGCGCGTGGCGATCACCCCCGAGCTTTGGACCGCTGCGGCGGACGAGCTTTCCAGCGGGTGCGCCACGCTGCTCGGATTGTGGGGCGAATCGGTAGCCGGCTACGCCGTGCACATGGCGTTAATTGACGAGAAGAGCCGCGACATCGCGGTCCTGAGCCTCGCGTGCCCGGAATTGGAATTTCCGTCCGTCGGCAGGGTGCACGCGCCGGCAATCCGGCTCGAACGCGCGTTGCACAGCCTCTATGGACTACGGCCAATCGGGATTCCGGACTCGCGACCCTGGCTCGATCTCGGCTTCTGGGACATGCGATTTCCCCTCGGCGCGCGCTCCGCGCCGGTGCCGCAGACCTATGCCTTTCTCCCGGTTGAAGGCGAAAACCTGCATCAGATCCCGGTCGGACCGGTGCATGCCGGCATTATCGAGCCCGGACACTTTCGCTTCACTGCAGCGGGCGAAACGGTGGCCCGGCTCGAGGAGCGCCTTGGCTACGTGCACAAAGGGATCGAATCGCTGATGGCAGGCGCCACGCTCGAACGTGGCTCGCGGCTCGCGGCCCGCACATCCGGCGACGGCACCGTGGCCTACGGAATCGCGTTTGCGCGAGCGGTTGAAGCTGCATTGGACATCGAGCCGCCGCCGCGGGCGCATTTTCTGCGCGCGCTGATGGCGGAGCTCGAGCGTCTCGCAAACCATTTCGGCGATATTGGCGCGATATGCAACGACGCTTCATTCGCGCTCATGCACGCCCATTGCGGCATTCTGCGCGAACTAGTGCTGCGGGCGGCGCAGACTTGTTTCGGTCACCGGTTGATGATGGATCGCGCAGTCCCCGGCGGCGTTACGACCGATCTGACGAGTGAAAGTGTAACGACTCTGAGAAACCTGCTACAGCAAATTCGAGATCGGTTTCCGCCGCTGATCGAGCTTTATGACAATACCGCCTCGCTGCAAGATCGCACCGCCGCGACCGGGATACTCGACGGCGCAATCGCCCGGCGGTTTGGTGCCGCGGGATTTGTTGGACGCGCCAGTGGCCGCGATTTCGACGCGCGGAGAACGCCCGGTTATCCGCCGTACTCCGGGCTCGACTTCACGGTTCCCGTGCTCACCGCGGGCGACGTCAACGCGCGCGTCTGGATTCGCATCCGCGAAGTTGAGCAGAGCCTGGGTCTGATCGAGCAGCTGCTCGAGCGCCTGCCGCAGGGAACAATCGCGATTGAGGCGACCGGCGGCAGCGGC
>Ga0307475_10002434_pt1 | contig 11218 bp, 7 predicted proteins | sample atmos_gasesECM1C_FD_203317 | JGI IMG/M metagenome (GOLD analysis project Ga0307475, IMG submission 203317) | Hardwood forest soil microbial communities from Morgan-Monroe State Forest, Indiana, United States - atmos_gasesECM1C_515 | ecosystem: Environmental > Terrestrial > Soil > Temperate...
CGCCCCTTCCTTCCGTCGCCGCCATGAACGCCAATCAGCCGGAATTCGCCAAGCCGGTGTGGAGCTATCTGGACCAGGCGGTATCGGCGCGGCGCATTGCCGACGCCAAGGTGATGCTGATGCGCTATGGCGATGTGCTGGCCCGGATCGAGGCGTCCAGTGGAGTCCCCAAGGAAATACTAGTCGCGATCTGGGGCATGGAAAGCGATTTTGGCGCCGACAGCGGCGGCTTCAATCTGTTCGCGGCATTGGCGACGCTGGCCTATGACGGCCCGCGCGCCGATTATGCCAAGCCGGAATTCTTCGCCGCACTGAAGCTCTATCAGGAGCAGCACTATCCTCTGAGCGAGATGATCTCGAGTTGGGCTGGCGCGTTCGGACAGACCCAGTTCACGCCCACCACTTTCTTCAAATATGCCGCCGATGGCGATGGCGACGGCAAGATCGACCTTTGGACCTCGGCGCCCGACGCATTGGCCTCGGCGGCGCGGCTTTTGGCCGAGCAGGGTTGGAAGAAAGGTGAAAGCTGGGGCTATGAAGTGAAACTACCCGCCAATTTCCCTTATGACCAAGCCGACATCGACACGCAAAGGACGGTCGCGGAATGGCGGGCGATGGGGATCAAGACGGCGAATGGTTCGCTGCTGCCACAGTCTGGTGACAGCGCGGGCATCTATTTGCCCGCCGGTGCGCGCGGGCCCGCCTTTCTGGTGCTATCCAACTTCAGCGTGATCCTCAAATACAACAATGCCGCGAGCTATGCGCTGGCGGTGGGCCTGCTTGCCGATCGCATGGCCGGTTCTGCGCCCGTCAAGCATTCCTGGCCGCGTGACGAACGGCCCTTGTCGCGCACCGAGCGTCTGCAGTTTCAAGCCGATCTCGCGAAGCTGGGTTTCGACCCGGGAACGCAGGATGGTGTGATGGGGCGCAAAAGCCGCGCCGCACTCCGTCAATATCAGAAGGCCAAAGGCCTGCTGCCCGACGGTTTTGCGACCGCATCGCTGCTTCAGATGCTCGACAAGGACGCCGCCGCTCTCTGAGGCTGTCTCAATATTTCACGCCGGGGCAATCAAGACGCCCGCGCTTGCCATTTTGCGGCGCGGTGAAATGGCATTGGCCCTTGGGGTGCGCGGCGGGGTCATAGAGATCGATGGTCCAGCCCTCGTTCGTGCGCGTCATCAGCAGAAATCCAAAGCCACTCACCGACAGGCCGTCCGCCACGGTGACACCGGAATGGCCGACGAACTGGGCGCCGCGCAAATTCCGGGGCGTGACCATGAGATCGTCACCGCCATTGCCGGCCACGATCTGGGGCGGCACGTCCTGGTTGAAGTTGATGGATTCGAACGTGTGAATGTGACCCGACAGCATCAAGGAGACCGAATGGGGCACCGCGGGCTCGCCATGTCCTTGCGCGATCTGTCCGGCGTCAATCAGGGTGAGGTTGCCGCCGATCGGAATGCCCAGCGGACCGCTCATCGCCGCCCAGGTCGGACGGTGATGCACGAACCAGACCGGCGCGGGCAGCTTGGCCAATCCGCCGATCTCATCGGCATAGACTTGCGCCGCAGCGCGGTCGAGGTCGGTCTCATCGGACACGGCATCGTCCAGCACCGCCAAAGTGAGGCCGCCAAGATCGAGGCTGTAGAGCGGCTCGTGCTTGGCACAAGGCGCGGCGTCATCAAATACCCTCGGACCTTGCAGCAACGTCCAGCCCAGGCCGGCGCGCTTGCAGTCCTCATGATTGCCGCGCACCAAGACGATGGGCGCGGCCGCCAGCAAAGGCGCGGCAGGGGTATAGAAATCCGCCTGCCAGGTGGTCCAGTTATCGCCCCAAGGTGAACCGGCACAGCCCCGGTTGCCCGCCGGACAAGCATTTTCGCGATAGAGATAGTCGCCCAGATGGATGACCAGATCAGGCTTGAGGCTGGCCGCGGCGGCGGCAACTTCGGGAAATGGCCATTTGGCCGGATCGTTGCAGGCCTGAAGCACCGAACCTTTCAGGCGGCAGCCGGTATCGCCCAGCACCAGGATGCGTTGGGGTTGGGTGATCGGCAAAGGCAAAACAGTCCCGCTGATCTCCGCGCTCCTCGTTCCCGCTGAAATCGGCGCACTGCAGACCATCGGGAAATCAGCGGTCGCAGAAGCGCGAACCGACATCGGACTGTCGCCCTTGTCGGTATGAAGCACCGGACAAGAGCCGGCGCCGGTCACGACACGGGCTTCATAGCCGCCGGATACGGCCTGCACCCAGGCGGAATCGGCGGCACGCGCGGCAGAAGGCAATAACAGGAGAAAGGCGAGGGCGGGTTTTTTCATGGCCGCGGAGCCTATGCGGGCAGGCGCCCTAGAACAATCGCTTGAGTGTGACTGTCCATGTCCTGCCAATGCCCGGAAGCGCGCTGAGATTGGCGTAGGTATCGGCGCCCGGCGTGAAGGTGCGCGTGTCAGCCAGATTGTTCACATTCAGGTCGGCTTCCCACACGTCCCATTGGGCGAAGGCGCTGGCATCGAGCACCGTATATGAAGGAAAGATGATGGGGTTGGGCACGGTCTGCTCGGTCTTGCCCACATAGGTGCCGCCGAAGCTCCCGCCCCACAGGCCCCAGGAAAGCTTGTCGCTGGTCCAGGTAAGATGCGGGCTGATGACGGCGTGCGGCAAGAGCGTGTCTTCGTAATTGCCGCCCCTTCCCGGCAGCGTCGAAAAATCGAAGACCACATAAGCCCCGCCAAATCCGTTTTGCGGCGAGATTCCGTAGGTGCGCGCCGGGACATAGGCAAAGCTGCGATCCGGTCCCTTGACGGTGGTGTGCTGCAGTCCGCCCGCGAAGGTCAGGCTGAGATTGGCACTCACCACATAACGAAGCTCAAGCTCCGCACCGCGCGCCACCGTGCCCATCACGTTGTTGATGCCCTGGGCGCCCTGACTGAGTTGGGTCCGGTTCTGGACGTACCAATCAAAGCTGCCCAGAAGATGATCGTCGAGGGCACTGAACTTCACCCCGGCTTCGTCGAGGTACGAATTGGACAGCCAGTCACGGCCTGCCAGCAGGCTGGTCAAGACCTGGCTGGCCTGGCCAAGCTCGATTGCCGCCGACTTGGCGTTGGTGATGTAGGGAACCAGCCCGAACGGGGTCTTGTAGGACAGGCTGGCGGAGTAGGTGAAACGTCCAGCGTCGCCGCGTCCACTGCCCGGCTCGAAAGCCAGCACGCCAACATCCACGGAGCGCACATTGTAATCGTCATAACGGCCGCCCAATGTGAGATCGAGGCTATCGTCATAGGTGATGTCGCTGGTGAGGAAAGCGCCGGCGTCGGCCGTGTTGCTGAGGACATTGTTTTCCCAGCCCATGCCGAAAGTGCCCGGCGGATGGGCGTTGAAGGGAGAATCCAGGACGTCGTTGGGCATCGCGCCGACGCTGATGTCGCGGCGGTCGAGCGCAATGACACCGCTGTTAAAGCTTTCCCGGCCGATGGCATGGACATAGCGCCAGGAAAGTCCGGCAACGGTCTCGGTCTTGAATGGACCGAAATCGCGTTTCAAGTCATAGCGTGCCCTGACTTCACCGATCTGGGTGCGGTAGGAGCCGGGAAAACCGTAGGACACGAAACGATCATTCTGCAGCACATCGCCGAACAGCTGCAGCCTCAGCGCCTGGCCATCACCCAGGTCGTCGGCCGCTTCCAGAAAGGCGGTGTGGGTGATGGTGTTGGAGAAATCCACGCCCTTGGCGATGTAAACGGTACGGGGGCTGAGAATGGTCGTGCCGACGCCGGCAGCGAGCTTGTGCGCGCCATCCTGGCAGCCGGCACAGGCCAGCGGCTGGAAGTTGGGATCGAAGAAATAGGGATTGCCGCCCAGATCATTGAAGGTGAGATACTTGCCGTTGGACGCCTGGAGCGATGTGTTGCGGCCGGTGATGTAGGTGCCGTTGTCGATCAGGGCTTGGGTGAGCCGGTTCCAGCCCGGTGTCTGCACATCGCCGTTGGAGTGGTAATACATATAGTCGGCGGAGAAAGCCCAGCTGGCCTGGGCCAACGTGCCTGTCAGCTCCAGCAGCTGATGACTGGGATGGATGCCCCGATAGAAGCTGAAACTGTCGTCGACCTCGCCATAGGCATGCACTCCGCCGGATGCATCGCCCAACGCGACAGGTGCATTGAACTGAAGCGTGGCGCGGCGCTTGGAATAGCTGCCATAGGTGATAGTTGCTTCACCGCTCAACGTATCGCTGGCGCCAACCGTCTTGGGCAGAAAGTTCACCAGCCCGCCCACCTTTCCGGCGCCATAAATGGGCGATGGCGGACCGCGCAGGATCTCGATACCCGCCGCATCGGACAGTGGCGTGGTGTAGGTGCCGCGGTTTTCCGCCCGCTTGAATCCCTGGAAGTAGTTTTCCGCCAACGTCCCGCGCAGGGAAACCGCGCCCTGCACGCCGTAGTAGCTGGCGGTGTAGGCCGACGGCGTGATGGCGGTAAGGTCGTTCACGCCGGTAATGCCATAGCGGGCGATGGTGGTGTCGCTGACCAAAGTGACCGCACGGGGGGTCTCCAGCAGCGGCTTATCAAGACCTAAGGCGGCACTGTTGTCGCCCGTCTGAAGCAGATGGACGACATCGCCTGTCACGGTGATGGATTCAGCCTGCTGGGCTTGCGCCACCCCAGCACCGATCAAAGCCACCCAACTGATGGCCGCCAAAAAATACAGACGCCGCATCGGACCCTGGATAGGTACAAACTTGCCAAGCCGTGTAACATTTTACGCGGCAGGCGCGAAGGGGGTGGGCCGACATTTCCTTAATAATCAAGCCATTGATTTTTCTTCATTTTGTCCAAACCGCAGCCAGCTCCGTACTGCTGGCAAGGGTGGCGCCGCCCAATTCCAGCGCCCTGAGTGCGTGGCGATGGAGCTCCTCCTCATAGGCGGCGCAAGCGTCGCTGGCCAGGACCACACGGAAGTCGAACTCAAAAGCGGCCCAGGCCGAAGCCTGGATGCAGCACTCGGTGGTCACCCCCGCCAGCACCACCGTATCGATACCCTGGTCACGCAACAGTTCTGCTAATCCCGTCCTGGCGAACGCGCTGAAGCGGGACTTGGAGACGATCACATCCTGCGCTTGCGGCTGAGGTCCGACAAACTCCGCGCCGCGTGTGCCCTCGACGCAGAATTGCCCGCTTGGTGCGCTCAGCAGCCGGACAAAAAAAAGCGGCACGCCGGCCTTGCGCGCCGCATCGGCGAGCATCGCCGCTTTCGCCAACGCGGCCTGCGGCGCAGCCATGTCATTGCCCTGACGCGCCATCGCGCCATCGGGCGCGGCAAAATCCACCTGCATGTCGATCAGGAGCAATGCGGTGCGTTGCGGCGCGCTCATGCGAAGGCCCTGCGCAGATGGGGCAGGATTTCACGCCCCGTCACAGCCAAGCCGCTGGCATAGTCGTCATAGATGAACATCAGGCCATCAATCTCGCAATCTCGCAGGAATTGCTCGATTTGGACGCCACAGCTTTGGGGCGTCCCCACAACAGTCTGGGTCATGAAAGCGCCTTGTGTGCGCGCGGTCATGGCATTTCCTGCAACGCCATAGCTTTCAAGCATGCCCAGCACCGCACCCTCGTCCAGGCCATCGCGATATTTTTGCGCCCGGGCTTGCGCCTCGCCTTCGCTGTCAGCCGTGATCACTGTCATCATGCAATAGGTGCGGATTGGCTTGCCCAGTTCGGCCGCAAGTTGCTTGGCACGTAGCGAGGCTTCGCGCGTCTCAGCCGCGTCACGGCCGCCGATGAAACAGCCATCGGCTTCGCGCACCGAAAAATCGAACCCCCGTTTGGACATGCCGGCGCATATCAGGAAAGGCGGCCGGACAGGCTTGGGGTCGCTGACACAATCCTTGAACGTGAAGTACTTCCCCTCAAAGCTGACACGGGGTTCGCGCCACAACAGCTTGACGATCCTTGTCCATTCTTCGGTCAGGTCATAGCGCGCGTCGTGATCGAGATTCTCGTCCCATGCACCCATCTGCTCGAACTCGCCGCGATAGGCGCCGGCCACGATGTTGAGTCCGGCGCGGCCGCCGGAAATCCGGTCGAGGGTGGCGATCATCTTTGCCGCCACCGCCGGATTGTGCAGGATGGCGTGCAGCGTCGCCCATACTTTGATCCGTTTGGTGATGGCTGCGATTCCCGCGAGCATGGTGACCGCTTCCAGCGATGTGCCCCAATGGGAGGTCACGCCGCCAAAGCCCCGCCACTTGCCCATCGCCATCACGAAGTCGAAACCCTCCTGTTCAGCGATCAAGGCGGCATCGCGATTCTGTTCCCAACCGCCATCGAGCGGCGGGGTGGAACGCGAGACGATCCAGCCACCGTTCGCTATCGGAAGGAAGACGCCAAATTCCTTCATCCCGGTCTCTTGTGCGGAGCGCGCATCGTCACGACTGCCAGAATCACCAGGGCCACCAACAAGGCCAGCACGACGAAAAAGGGCGTGAATGTGCCGGTTTGGTCCCGTGTCAATCCCGCCAGGGTTGGCGCCGCCGCGCCGATGGTCGAAATGAGATTGACCGTCGAAAACAGTTCCAGATAAGCCCGGCGCCCGAAATAGTCGAGCAACAGGATGGTGGCGGAAAACAGTGTCAGGCCGTAGCCAATGCCGATGCCGGCGGCATAGACCAGCATCATGGGCAGGTCACGCGCCATGGCCAGCGCAATGAGCCCCACCACCAGGCTCGCCAGTGAGATGACGAGCATCATCCGGGCACTGACAAAGCGGGTCATGATGCCGCCGATAAAGCGCGCGCCGGAATTGAGAAGCGCCTCCACGCTCATCATGCTGCCCGCGATTACCGCGGCGACACCATGCTGGGTCAGATGCGCCACCGAAACCGAGCTTGCCGTGATGCCGCAGAACTGGAACGCGGCATAGGCCGCGGCGATGATCCAGAACTGGGACGTCTGAAGCGCCTCCCGCATCGTCCATGCTTCGGTGGAAATGTCGGGATCGCCACCCGTCCCTCCGACATCTGTTCCGGCATCCACCGCGAAGGCCGAAATCACGCCTGTGACAGCCACCAGCGCACCCATGACCAGCCAATAGCTGCGCCAGCTGCTCGCCGCAGTGGCAACACCCGAATAAAGCAGGGGGCCGGCCACGCCGCCCAGCCCTCCGATTGTGAAGAAAAGTCCGATGGCGAAAGAGGGGCGCTGAAACAGCCGCGAGACCAGATAAGTTCCCGGTACCGAATCCAGCAGCGTGAAACCCAGGCCGGCCAGCGACGCACCCAGGAAATAAAGCAGCAGGCCATGGGTCAGCGCCAGGCAAAGGAAAGCCAGCGCCATCACCAGCGAGCCCATCAAGAGACAGGTGCGCACGCCGAAGCGGCGAACCAGGGTGGCCGGCACGGCGCTGGTGATGCCACAGAGAAAGCCCAACAGGCTGAAGCCGAAGCCCGCGCCGGTCCAGCTCCATCCAAGCTCGCCAACCATGGCCGGCAGCGCCAGACCCAGCGAGCCGAACGTCGCCGCCGTGATGATGAAATAGAGCGCGCTCATCAGGCCCAAGGTCGCCCAGGCGCGCGCACCACGCTCGACCATCGCCGTTACCGATTTTCCAGCGTGCGTTTCATTTCGGCGGGAAAATCGCCCAGGACTTCAAGCATCCCGGCACGCGCCCTCTCGACATTGCGGCTGGCGATGGCGTCGGCCAGGGCGCGATGCTCGTGGAGGGCGGCCATGCCGTCATCGTCGGAAGGCCCGCGCATGGCATAGAGCCAGTAGCGCGCCGTCTGATGATGCAGGGTGACGACCATCTTGGCCAGGGTGCGGTTGTGGCTTGCCGCCGCCACCGCGACATGGAATGCCTCATCCATCGCCGCAAGTCCTGCCTGATCATTGGCGCGCACCGCCTCTTCCCCATTGTCGAGTGTGGCGCGGATACCGGCAATTTCATCATTGCTGGCGTTCTGGGCGGCAAGGCCGGCGCAATGAACCTCGATCAGACAACGGGCCTCGAAGGCTTCACGCGCACCGACAAGGTCCAATGGCGCCACCGAGGTGCCCACCCGGGCGCGACGCACGACCAGGCCTTCCAGTGCCAGCCGGGTCAGCGCCTCGCGGATCCCGGCCAGACCGCCGCCATAGCGTTTTGCCAAGCCGTTCTCGTCCAGCTGTTCATTGGGCGCCAGCGCCCCGATGATGATGTCAACCAGGATGCGCTGATAGAGGCGCGACTTCAGAAGCCGCGGCGACCATTCATCCAGCTGGGTCCCGGGATCTCTGTCGCGGAGCGCTGCCATTGTCCTGCCCTTCCGGTGGGACAATGGGTACGGGGACCGCGGTTGGCAAGGGCGCCCCGGCGCATTGGGGCTCGTCCGGCAACTAGACGAAATTGATTTCAAAGACATAGCCGGCATTGGGGCTTCCCGTGCCCTCGAAGCCGGGCGGACCCACACCCGCATCACAGGAGATCAGCTTGCCGTTGTGCATCGCCAGCCCATGGGGATCGGCCGTGCCCTCAAGGAACTCCGCGGTCTCCAGCAGCTCCCCGGTCCGGGCGTCATACTTGACCAGGCCCGAGGTCGTGGTGTGGTGCAGCTTGCCATTGTCCATCACATAGCGGTCGATATCGGAGGACCCGGTCACCATCCAGATGGCGCCGCCCGGATGGCTGTCATCCCAGGCAATGCCGTGCCAGCGCCCGGTGGTGATAGGGATCATGAATTCCGGCGTCCAGCTCACGGGATCGACGCGGAGAATGCCGCGCAGGCGGTTGGCCACGATCCAGAGCTTGCCTTCATGCCACATCAGTCCGTGGCAGCCGCCACCATTGTCGCTCGGCCCCAGCGGTATCTGGCGATGGCTGACGAGTTTGGAATCCATATCCACTTCATAGATGCCTTCCGGTCCGCCATTGGCGCCCATCCAGACATGGCCGTTGCCATAGGCGAGGCCCGACGTATTGCTGGATGGCGTGGATACCGTCTTGAGCAGCTTGCCGTTCCAGTCGAACAGCCAGGCGTCTTCGGCAATTTGGCCGCCATTCTTGCCATAGCCTTGCGCCTTCTGTTCGGCGACCCACACGCCTTGCGGCGCCAGCGCCACGCCATTGGGATAGCCGTGCGGCACCTTGAAAAGATTGCGCGTACTCAGCTTGCGATGAGGCACCTCTTTTTTCTTGTCCGGTGGGGTGGCCCCCAGGTCCTTGCCCTTGGGATAATCCTGGGCGATTACCGAAGACAGGCCCGCACCTGCGGTCAAGCCCAGACCGGCTAGAAATTCGCGCTTCCTCATTCTCTTTTCCCTTTTTAAGAACAAAGGGCGCCCACTTTGGTGAGCGCCCTTTCTGTCATTCAACCGGCCATCAGTTGCCCGGCAAAGCGAATGCCACCAGCTGGTCGGACAGCCGCGGCGTCAGGATGCCGTTGCCGCCGACCACAAACAGGACATATTCCTTGCCCTTGTAGGTGTACACCGCAGGTTGCGCCACGGCTGGCGCATCCACGATCTGCTTCCACAACACATTGCCGGACTTCAGATCGAGGGCACGTACGCGGCTGTCCATCGAGGCACCGATGAAGATAAGACCTGATTTCGTGATCACCGGCGCGCCGATGGTCACCGAGCCCCAGCTTTCGGGCATATAGAAGCCCCACTTCTGCACCTGGCCGAAGGGCTTTCGCCACAAGAGCTTGCCGGTGTTCAGGTCATAGGAGGACATCTGGCCGTAAGGCGGCGCCCAGCAGGGCATGCCCCACATGTTGAGGAAGTTCTCCAGCTTGAAGCCATAGGCCGAGCCCTGCTGCGCGGAGTAGCCGTCCTTCCCACGCAAGGCGTCGCCATAAGTCTTGTTGGCTTCGTCACGCGGGATCAGGGTGTAGATCTGCGGCACCTGGTCGGCATTGACCACATAAGTACCGCTGGTCGGATCGACCGCGCCACCGCCCCATTCCACGCCACCCACAGTCGCGGGCCAGGATATCGAGCCGCGCAAGGATGGCGGCGTATACCGTCCTTCGTCACGGATGCGCGCCTTCCAGCGGCTGCACTGACCGAAGCTGACGACATCGGCCAGGGTCGAGACCGGCGGCATCTGCTCGGCCACCAGCGGTTCCGGATAGGGCACGAAGGGCTGGGTCTTGGTCGCAACCTCGCCCGGCACGTCGGACGCCGGATAGGCCTTTTCCACGATCGGATAGACAGGCTCGCCGGTGTTGCGGTTCAAGACCACCATCAGGCCCATCTTGTTGGCCTGCACCAGCGCCGGAATGGTCTGGCCGTCCTTGTGAAGGTCAACCAGCGTCGGAGCGGAGTTGATATCCAGGTCCCAGATGTCGTGATGGATGAGTTGGCGGCTCCATTTCACCTCGCCGGTCTCGGCATTCACAGCGACTGTGGCCGTCACCAGCGGCATCTCCTTTAGCCGGTCGCCGCCGTAATAGTTCGGGCTGGGCGATGACACCGGCAGGAAGGCCAGGCCCGTTTCCGGGTCGACCGAAATACCGGCCCACACATTTGCCGTGCCGGTCTGGTCCTGTTCGTCGGCCGGAATGGGGTCGAAGGTCCATTTCAGCTTTCCGGTTTGCGCATCGACGCCATAGACGGTGCCCGGATTCTCGGTCTTGTAGACCCAGTCCAGACCCGCCCAGCCCAGGATCAGCGTGTCTTTATAGACCGCCGGCGGCTGGATCAGGCCCACCTTCCATTTGTGATTGATCGTGTTCCAGGCATCGACATTGAGGACACCATTGGTGCCAAAACCGGAGCAGAGCTTGCCGGTGTCGGCATCGACGCCATGCAACTCGCCGTCCACCGTTCCGATATAGACCATCTTCTGGCAAGGCTGGCCGGCGACCGGATTGGACGCCGCCCAATAGGCCACGCCGCGGTTCTTGAAGCCCTGATTGTCGGCCTTGCCGCTGCCTTTGGCGGAATAGACCCACTTCACCTTGCCGGTGTCGGGCTCCACCGCATAGATGCGGTACATGGGGGTTCCGACATAGACGGTGTTGTTGACGAATAGCGGCGTGGCGCCCCAGGTCGTCTCATGCTCGCCGCTCCCCACATCGCCGGTGTGAAGCTCCCAGGCTTTTTTGAGCGTCTTCACATTGTCGGGCGTGATCTGGGTCGCAGTCGAATATTTTTGCGCCTGCTGGTTGCCGCCGAAAGCGTCCCAGGTCTGCGCCGCGTCGGTGTCAGGCCCCTGGGCCGTGGCGCGATGGGTTGG